>Ga0247809_1000060_pt1 | contig 74026 bp, 65 predicted proteins | sample UWRJL104311B1_FD_180951 | JGI IMG/M metagenome (GOLD analysis project Ga0247809, IMG submission 180951) | Plant litter microbial communities from Arlington Agricultural Research Station in Wisconsin, United States - UWRJ-L104-311B-1 | ecosystem: Environmental > Terrestrial > Plant litter >... | reverse complement strand
GAATTGTCGAATCCTGAAAAAAGCTGGCAGGCAACTGATTCACGAATAAAGAAAATTTTACTATTACAAAACCAAATACCATAATTCCGATACCGGTGCGAATCCACGATAAAAATGTCCTTTCATTGGACATATGTTCATTGATCATTTTTTACTGCTTTCCATTTTATAAATTGTTATTAATGTTAATCTCTCCACACTAATTATAGCTTTTATTAGGAGCTTCTTTTTAAGGTCTACAAAATTCTCCTAAACGATCTCCTGAGTATTTAAAAAGTACATTTTTACATCTAATTAAAAGAATTTAATGTGTTGCATTTCAAATTTATTAGGAAGCAATTAAACTCTTTTATAATATTAATATTTCAGTTTATAGAATATCAATATTATATCTTATTAATTAAATTAAATAAGGTTTAAATAACTGATAATCTTATAAATACGGGTTGTAATTTTATAAGATAGTGGTGATTGTGTACGCTACTTTTGGAGTATATAATTAATTAAAATAATATTATGAAAACGACAAAAAACACCGCTACTGCTGATACTAAAAAGAAAAGTACAACAGCAAAAACAAAATCAAACGGAACAGCTGTTAAAGCAAAATCATCTGCCGCAGATGGATTAAGAGAATTATTTGTGGATTCTCTAAAAGACATTTACTGGGCAGAAAAAGCATTAGTAAAAGCGTTGCCAAAAATGGCTAAAAATGCAACTTCAGAAAATCTAATTACGGCTATTAACGATCATCTTGCTGTTACAAAAGAGCAGGTAACAAGATTGGAACAGGTTTTTGAAATCGTAGGTGAAAAAGCAACTGTGAAAAAGTGCGATGCTATGGAAGGCCTGATCAAAGAAGGTGAAGGTATTATGGAAGAAACTCAGGATGGTCCTGTAAGAGATGCCGGAATTGTTGCTGCATCTCAAAAAATCGAGCATTATGAAATTGCAACTTACGGAACATTGGCAGCATTTGCAAAAACTTTAGGTGAAGACGAAGCATTGGCTTTATTGCAACAAACACTGGCTGAAGAAAAAGAGGCAGACACACTATTGACAGAAGCTGCTTATAATAACATCAATTTTGAAGCTTCGGAAGAAGATGAAGAATAGATTATTTCACTTCACAAAAAAACCTGTAATCATTTAAATGGATTACAGGTTTTTTTTATTTTAATTTTTAAAGGCTGACGATACTGTCGATAATAAGTTCGGCTGTTTTGTCGATTGCCTGTAATATAATTTCCTCGGGAGAACCTTTAAACACTTCACGATGATTAATTTTTTTATCAGGTGTGATGATATAGAAAAAGATTGTCCCAACAGGTTTTTCTTCGGTTTCACTTCCACCAGCAGTTGTAAGACCTGTAATGGCAACAGTTATTTTAGAATTGAATATTTTGGCTGTCTGTTGACAAAGAATTTGAGTAACTTCTGCAGATTCCGGAGTGTGTTTTTCAATTACGTTGTGCGGAACATTTAAAATTTGTTCTTTCACAAATACTTCATAGCAGACAATTCCTCCACGTAAAATTTTACCTGATTCTTTGGTCATTGCAAATTCAGTACTCATTCTTCCTGCTGAAGCACTTTCTGAAAAAGCGATATTCCACCCTTTTGCTGCGATTGCTTTACTGCATTTTGTAACTATTTCTGAAGGCATAAAAATATAATTTAGTGGTATAGTAATATAATAAATTTTTATTTCCTTTTAGTGAAAAGAATGTTACACTAATTTTAAACATTCACGTTCATACACTTCTTTTCTAAGACCACTGCTTGAAAAACGATGATTACGTTTGTTGAAAATAAGTTTGATGCCCACATTTTCACAATATTCACGTCCTGTAAAATTCTGATCTTTATATTCTTCTCCCAGAATTCTCACATCAACAGGAAATGCCTGAAGAATATCCTGAATATCCTGCTCTGTAGCATATGGAATAATCTCATCAACAAATTTGCAGCCTTTTAATTGTATGTAGCGTTCAACCACAGATTGTGTGGGTTTGTTCTTTTCAGGTCTGTCCAGCGTAGGATCGGTTTGTAATCCTACAATCAGGTAATCACAATATTGTTTTGCTTCTTCCAGCATTCTGACGTGACCTGCGTGCAATAAATCAAATGCACTAAATGTTATTCCGGTAGTTGTTTTTGTCAGTTCCATCTTCTTTATTTTTCATTAAACATTTTTATTTAAAAAAATCAATTAGCTGATTAAAAATATTCTTGTTTTTTCTTAAATCATTTTGTGCTTTTATGACAGCCTCAATATATTCCTGATGCGGAATTCGATTGCCGTTTTCATCCAGATCCCAAATTCCGCATTGGGAATATTTTGTAAGGTCATCCCAATCCGGACGGTCCGTTACAGGGTAAATGCATAGTCCCCGTAAATCGACACCATTTTTTTTTGCAAGCAGACATTCCGATGTGATTTCTTCCAGCCATTCGACACGGCCAGATCCAAAATGTCCTGTTTCTGATATAAATAGAGCTTTCTTGTATCGTTCGTATGCCGTTTGCAGTAATGCTGAAAAAGGCATTCTTTTGTGTTTGGGATCTGGCCAGTCAAGAGGTTCTCCGTTTGCTTTCCACTGGCAGTTCCAATAATAATTGAATCCCAGAATATCCAGAAACTCTTCAGACCCTCCAAGTTCTGGACACATTCGGCCGCCAATAATATCCATTGCCTGAAATGGATTTTCATTTAATTCGTAAACATCAGGCTGTAGTTCCGAAGCATGAATTTTTACTAAAGGCTCCACGAGAATAATGCGACATTCCGGATCCACGCTTTTCAGCATTTTAATTCCTAAAATTGCAGCCTTGCACAGGTGGTATTTGATGTCCCATCCGCTGTTCACGGCAAATGGAACCGTTCCTCTTACATCACCGGAATGCCAGGACAAAAAACTGATTTCATTTATCGGAACCACGAATAATGGTTCTTTGGTATTCTTTTTATAAAACAAGGCAAATGCTTCACATAATTCGACAAAGCGTTTACAGAAAAGCGGATGGGTCGGATAAATTCCGTCCGGGTATCCAAAATGAATCAAATCCCAGATTTGCTGTATGCCGAATTTTTCTGCAGCCTGCATTCGGTTATGGACTTCAGAAAAGTCGAAAACACCAGGAGCAATTTCGACCGAACTCCAGCAAATACCTTCCCGAACCGTTTTTATACCAATAGCTGCCAGCGCTTGATAATCTTCCACAACACGAATGTCATGTTGAGTTTCCTTTAAAAGATTAATCCTTTCGCCGGAACGATTGATATGATCCGCACATTCGTAACCTCCTATTAAAAAAGTATTGAAAAGTTCCATTTATCCGGCTGTTTTATAAACTGGTTTTTTGCTTTTTTTGAGTTGATTGAACAAGTCCAAAGCATTTTTGAAAGCCTGATCCATATTGAAATATTTGTAATTGGCGAGCCTTCCCACAAAATGCACGTCTATCAGTTTGTCCGCTTCTTCTTTATAACGGGCATAAATTTCCTGATTTCTAGGATTCGGAACCGGATAATACGGTTCTCCTTCATCAACAGTAAATTCTTTTACAACAGTGGTTTTGTCTGATTTCTGGTTTCCGAAGTGTTTGTACTCGATAATTCTGGTAAAATCAACTTCTGTTCCCGGATAATTTACAACTGAATTTTCCTGAAAGAATTCGGCATCGACTGTTTCACTCACAAAATTGATAGAGCGATATTCTAACTTCTCCATAAGGCTGTGCTTGAACTCAAAGAATCGATCTACAGGTCCGGTATAAAACAATTTTTCATAATTTTTATACTGGTCTTTTACATCGAAATAATCTGTTTCCAGTAAAATTTCAATATTAGGATGTGCCAATATCTTTTCGAATAATTGCGTGTATCCGCCTTTTGGCAATGCCTGATGATGGTCTGAGAAATAACGATCATCGTAATTGGTTCTTACCGGAATTCGGTCCAAAACAGAAGCGTCCAGCTCAGCAGGATATTTGTCCCATTGTTTTTTTGTATAATGCTTGAACATTTTTTCATATAAAACAGGTCCCACACGATTCAAAACTGCTTCTTCACCATTTGAAGGTTTACTGATGGATACACGGTTTTCTTCGAGCCAGTTAATCATTTCATCTTCGGTGGTAATATTGATATCAAATAATTCATTTACCGTGGTAATATTTACCGGAATTGGTACTGTTTTGTCATCAACCCTTGCAATTACTTTGTGTTCCCAAGGATACCATTCAGAGAATTTGTTGACATATTTCCATACTGATTCCTCATTGGTATGAAATAAATGCGCACCGTATTTAGAAACTAAAATGCCGTTCTCATCTACATAATCATAACAGTTTCCTGCAATATGATTTCTTTTTTCAATAATTAAAACTCTTTTTCCGAGTGAGGCGTAGCGTTCTGCCAATACAGATCCGGAAATACCTGCGCCAATAATTAAAATGTCGATGTGTTTCATTTTGCAAAAGTTTTAATAATTGATGTCATCTTATCCGCAGTAGCGTCCCAGGATGTTTTTTTAAGGATTTTATAGTATTCCAATTCCATAGACAAACGATCTGTTTTGTCGACTAAAAAGGTTATGGCTTCAGCAAATTCATCTGCTGTTTCAATCAAACTGACACATCTGCTGTAATCGCGCACGACATCTACAATTTTGGTTGATATAATTGGTTTTCTCGCCGCCATATATTCCAAAGTTTTAGTTGGACTTATATATTTTGTTGCATCGTTTAGTGCAAAAGGCATCATGGCAATGTCAAAATCTTTAAGGTAATGCGGTAAAATATCGTATGATTTCATTCCCAAATAATGAATGTTTGCCTCTCTGGGAAGATCAGCTTCACCAATTTTTGCCAAAGGTCCGATCATAACAAAAGAAACATTCGGTAATTTAAGAGCTGTTTCATGAAGAAGCGCTAAATCGATACGTTCATCGATAACACCATAATAACCTACAACCGGTGACTGTAAATTGGCTATATCATCAGGAACTGTAATTCCGTTTAGGGCTTTTGCAAAATGAGATTCGTCCACGGAACTCGGAAAGCAATGTACATTTTCATGCCATTGTTTTTTTGATTCGTATAATGATTTTCCACCAGTAAAGATGATATCGGCATGTGCCATCAGGTATTTTTCCTGATTAATCAAATGTTCCGGAGCTCCTTTAAATAAGGAAAGTTCATCCATGCAATCGTAAATAACGGTTTCAAAATCCAATTGTTCCAATAGCGGTGAAAATGAAGCGGAATAAAACCAGCCATACGGAATATTTTTATTCTTAACATATTCCGGAATAATATTGGCGATTGCTTCAATATTAATAACGTTCGGCTGCAATACATGCAATGTATCACTTACCACAATTAAATTTCCGGAGTTGGCTGACTGGGAAGGCAATGGTTCTTCAATAAAAAGAACTTTAATATTCGAAGACAAACGGCTTATAATATGCTGTGGTCTCTGATAAACAAACTCCCATCTTAAATGGCAAAACACTATCATATCATAGTATTGCGGATTTTCATCATTTAATAAGTTTGTCGTCCCGGAAGCATTTTTTTTGGTATTCTTCACATTATTTATCATAGTGCTTATTAATTAAAAATGAGTTATTTGAATTGTGATTTTATAGGTGCAAAATTTCTAATGCTGTACAAATGTATTCGAGGGGTTAGACAATTTCTTACAGGAAATTTTCTTCTAATTATATAATTAACAGGTTTTTAATGTGTAATGTTTAGGGTTAATTGTATAAAATGATCTTGTATGTTTATTTTAATTTTAAAGCAATACGAACATTAAAATCAATTATTATGAAAAATGTATTGAAATCGAAATTAGCATTCCTGTTTGTCCTTATTGGACTTACATTTTCATGTAAAAAGAATGACACTGTACCGGCAGACAATTACGACAGCGAAATTGACTCTACTGAAATGGCCGTTGATACAATCGGACCTAATGTAGATACAACAGATGTTAATACGGGAACTACCGGAACAACAGGTGCAACAGGCGAAAGTGCAACAGGATCAGGATCAGCGGGAACTACGCAAAAAGGAAATCCAAGTGTGAGAGCAGATTCAACCTCTTCTGCCAATCAAAAATAATTTTGGATTTATTCAAAAAGAAAGCCGGCTCAATGAATGAACCGGCTTTTTTGTATTTATTAAAGAAGAAATTAATTAGATTCTAAATAAGTTTTAAAATTCAAAATATCTTCTTTAACTAATTTTTCAAAATACGGATTAAGTAATTTTGCTGCACCTTCTCCGGCAATTCCAAGTGGAGCATGATAAGAGATAGTTACGATAATTTCTGTTCCGTTTCCACTAGGTCTGAAAACAATTTTTCCTGCATTCTGGATTGAGGAATCCGGTAATGAATTCCAGCTGATAAGTCTGTCTTTCTCATCCTTAACGATTTCTGCTTTCCAGCTTAAAGTTCCAATTCCAGCCGGTCCTTTTGCAGTCCATTTTGAAGTGGTATAGCTTAAAGGTTTTACAGATTCGATGTGTGTCATGAATTTTGGCAGGTTTTCAAAATCTCTCCAGAAAGAATATACTTCATTAACAGGTCTGTCAATTACGCTGTTGATACGAATATTAACATTTGATGATTTGTCATTTTTGAGATGATCCACAGCATCATAAACAGGACAATATCCTGAAATTCCTCTTAGCAGCATTGCGCCTCCGCTCCCTATTTTTGCAACGCTTTTATTTTCCTGTGATAGACCTTTGTACAAAAGATAGCCACCACTTGTTATCATCGCAATTCTTTCAAGCGTTGATACATTTTTTTTAAGCTTTGATGACTTTGATTTTTGATTTTGTGTCGATGGTGTTGTTATCGCTTCCATGATTTTCTTTTTATTAGTATTAAAATTTTATTAAGAACTGACAATTATTGTTGGCAGTAATGATAATTAGTATTGCAGTTTAATAAGTTAAAAATAAGTTCTTTGTACTTCTTTTTATTATAGTATTATATTTCATTATTATAGAATTTGACTGATGTTATAATAGTAAAGCATTAACTTTTAGTTAAATGAATAGCTTATACACCGCAAAAGCCACAATTCCAAAAATGACATGTGCCAGAAAGAGCTGTATATAATATCCTTTAAAATCGATATTGGGTTTTTTAGGGATTAATCCAAACATAATGATCCAGCCCAAGATGCCAATAATACCGCTAATGGCACCTAACAGCAGAGCTATCTGCCATGACATTTCCAAGATATTATATGTCCATAAAAAGTGATAAGAAACAACAAAAGCCAGGCCGATTAGGTAGTGTAAAATCCAGGCTAATACAGTTTTGACTGGTATTGATACTTCTATATCTAAAAAAGTTAATACATAAGTAAGTAATACAGGTTCTTTATATAATTCTCTCGCACTCGCAGAAACAGCATAACTGAAAAGGGTCATCACTGAGGTTGCGGCAATAGTTGCTAAAATGATTTGTAAAATTATATTCAGGGTCATAATTGAATTTTTGATGGATTGATTTGGTAAAAAAAATGTACTTCCAGGTTAACAATCTAAAATATAGTTGCCAGTGATCTGGCAAAAACATTAATTATCAGCATGAAACAATCGCAACAAGGAAGTACACTGTTTACTTTGAATTTATCTTATTTGATTTCAATTTTAGGCAGATCAGCTGCTGACGGTCCATTTATGACCGTGCCTTCTGTATCAAATCGGGAACCGTGACAAGGGCAGTCAAAAGATTTTTCATCAGCATTCCATTGTACAATACAGCCTAAATGAGGACATACGGCAGAAAAAGCTTTGAGCGTATTGTCATAATCACGGTAAACGGCTATTTTTTTTAGTCCGGAAGAGAGTATGCCCCCTTCGCCGGCTGGTAAATCTGCAGTGTTTTTCAGGTCAGATCCTTTTATCCAATCCAGATATTGCGAAGCCATATTTCCGGCTTCCTTGACAAAATCTCCTGCTGTTTTAAAGGTTATCCTTGAAGGGCTGTATAAATCCTCCCACTTATTTTTGATTCCCAAAATACTGTCGGAGATAATCATAGCACCAATCGTAGCATGGGTCATACCATTACCTGAATCTCCGGTAATTATGTAAATATTGTCATCACCTGGATTTTTACCCATGTAGCCTAACGAATCAACGGGTTCCATTACCTGTCCTGACCATCGATAAGTAATATCATCCAGCATTGGAAAATAATTTCGTGTCCAGGCTTCGAGTCTGTCGTATCTTTCTGCCTGAGAAATATCCTCTTCATCTGCCTGGCCGGTTTTATGGTCTTCACCGCCAGAAATCAGTAAATCATAGTTGTCATCGTAATTTTCAATACGTACATAATGATAAGGTTGTGAAACCCATTTTGATTCCTGGTCTCCCGTATCCCACCAAAGTGAATGAGGCAATCGCCCTTTTGGAATTTTTCCTCCAATAACATAACTTCTGTAAGCATGCTGTTTGGTATGCATCGTCATGGTATCATTAATCGGAGTATTGGTAGCCACTACAATATGTTCTGCAGAAAAAGTATAACCATTTACTTCTGCTCCTTTTTTGGTAATGTTTTGTGCATTTGCTTCTGTATAAATAGTTCCTCCCAGAGAGACAATCGCTTCTGAAAGTCCTTTCAGATAATGCAGTATATGAAACTGCGCCTGATTGCTAAAAGCCAGACAGCGTTGTTTTTCGCAATTTGCCAATCCCGGAATTCCTTTTAACAAAGTGGTTCGTAATCCTGCCTTTTGCGTGGCCTGATATTCTTTGTCAAGACTTTCTTCCTTATCCGTTGGATCCAGAAATAAATAACCATTTACCCTTTTAAAAGAACAGTCAATATTTTGTGTTGTAACAATTTTTTCAATTTCATCAATGGCCGCTGCATGACTTTCGGCAGCAAACTTTGTATTTTCTTCACCAAAGATATTTTCCAGGAAATAATATCGGTCATCAAGAGAGGAAGTCAAATGTGCTGTTGTACGTCCGGTTTCGCCGCTTCCGATAAAGCCGTCTTCTACTATTACTACTTTTTTGCCAGCTTTTAATAATTTGTAAGCAGTAGTAAGGCCAGCTATACCGCCTCCTATTACAAGTACTTCAGTCTGTATATCTTTATCCGGTTTATTGCTTGAAATAATGGATGTGGAATCAATCCAAAAGGAAACATTCTCACCCGAACTAATACTGGAACTTTTCAGAGTATTTGATTTATCCATATGAGTTTTACTTTATTAGAAGTTTTCGTAAATTTTTTTTAGATTTCTAATTTGTTGATTTCAAAGCTAATAATGAGAATAATGATGTGCTTACAATTTTATAATTTAATTTTATAGGATTGCCATTGTGTATTTATTTATAATTGAAAAAAAATTATAATCCAGAGTTCTTTTTTTGAAAAAGTTTAAGCATAAAACTTTCAAATTAATTTTTTTCTGGATACTGTTTTACATTGATTGATAGTTATATAAGTAAAATATTGTTAATGAAAATTGTTACAATTTGGAACAATTTGAAGCCTGCGAATTGTTAGTAAATTGCTAATTTTGAAGTAAATGAAATTCATTTTTAAAGCAATTAAAAAATAGTCAAAATGGTGAACGAGAGAGTAATGGAAAAGCTGGCAATATTAGCTGATGCTGCAAAATATGATGTTTCATGCGCATCTGGTCAAAGTAAGCGAGAGAACAAAAACAAAGGCATAGGAGATTCATCCGGTTACGGAATTTGCCATGCATATACAGAAGACGGACGCTGTGTTTCGCTGTTAAAAATTTTACTGACCAATCACTGCATTTTTGACTGTGCATATTGTGTGAGCAGAAAAAGCAATGATGTAAAACGTGCTGCTTTTACAGTACAGGAAGTAGTAGATCTTACTATTGGTTTTTACCGAAGAAATTACATTGAGGGATTGTTCCTAAGTTCCGGTATTTTTGACAATCCTGATTATACTATGGAGAGGCTGGTGAGAATAGCTAAAAAGTTGCGATTAGAAGAGAATTTTAATGGATACATCCATCTTAAGGCAATTCCGGGAGCAAGTGATGAACTGCTGAAACAAGCCGGAATGTATGCAGACCGTTTAAGTGTGAATGTAGAAATGCCAACCGAACAAAGTCTCAAACTGCTGGCGCCTGATAAAAATCATATCGATGTCATTAAACCAATGGAATATCTTAAAAATGAAATTATTGGATACAAAGAAGAAAAAAAGCTGAATTACAAAACGCCTCTTTTTGCACCTGCCGGACAGAGCACACAAATGGTCATTGGTGCAACTAAGGAAAATGATATGGAAATTCTGGGAATGGCCAATTATTTTTATGAAAAGATGAATATGAGACGCGTTTACTATTCCGGATATGTTCCAATTAGTTATGATCATCGTTTACCTGCGATTGGCACACCTGTTCCTATGATACGGGAAAACCGTTTGTATCAGGCAGATTGGCTGATTCGCTTTTACGGCTTTAATGTGAATGAAATTGTTGGTTTTGATCAGCCCAATCTGGATCTGGATATCGATCCAAAGTTAGGCTGGGCGCTTCGAAACTTACATCAATTTCCTGTGGATGTCAATACTGCTGATCTGGAATTGATTAAGCGTATTCCGGGAATAGGATTTTTGAGTGCCAAAAAGATTGTGGCGGCAAGGAACTTTAAAAAATTACAGGCTCAGGACTTACAAAAACTGGGTATCGCCTACAGCAGGGCCAAATATTTTCTCGCATTTGCAACTCCTTTTCAATTGCAAAAAGATTTTACTTCCAATCAAATCAAAGATCATATTTTAAACACTCAAAAGAGTAAATACAAAAATGATTTTTCTAATCAACTGGCTTTATTTTAATCCAAATGACACAGGTAATATATGACGGAACTTATGAAGGCTGGCTTACGGCTGTATTCGAGATTTACGAATACAAGCTGCATGATGTTGTGTTTTCTAAAAAAGAACTATCAGGAGGTTTACTTTTTTCAAATAAACATCTTGTGACAACGGATGAGTCAAAAGCAAAACGAGTTTTGGACGGACTTAAAAAACACCTTTCAAAAGAGGGATTTCAAAGTGTTTATTGTGCCTTTTTATCAGAATTGGAACAGATAGAGGAAATTCTGTTTCAATTTGTAAAATATGTGTTTTCAAGTCCTGTAAATGTAGAACAGGATTATGGGAACACTATAATTTTAGATGTAAGGAAAGCGTCAAATCTCACTACAAAAGAAAGTCACAGAATGAAAGCTTTTGTGCGTTTTAAACTAACGAAAGATGATTTGTATTATGCGATCGTTGAACCGGATTGTGATGTTTTACCTCTTATAGAAAGACATTTCAAAAGACGTTATGCAGATCAGCGCTGGTTAATTTATGATGCTAAACGCAAATATGGCGTATATTACGACCTTGAAAATACTTCTACAGTTCAGCTTCAGTTTGATTCCCATTTAAATTCTTCAAAATTTTTAGCTGAAATATTTGATGAAGATGAAGAGTTTTTCCAGAATTTGTGGAGGCGTTATTTTAGCAGTGTCAACATCGAATCAAGAAAAAACATGAAGCTTCATGTACAGCATATGCCAAAACGCTATTGGAAGAATTTAATTGAAAAAATACCGGATATCAAAAAGTAAAAATCCATATTGCTATTTCAAAGCTTGATTTATTTAAAATCAAAACATATAAAAAGAGGCTGATTAAAGCCTCTTTTTATATTAATTTTTCTATTTGCTTTTTTTCAAAGCATCAATCAATTCAACCATATCGACAACTGCATAGGTAGAAGAATAATCAGATACTGCATAAGGCAATATAAGACTGTTGTTATGAATTATAGCACCGCAGGAATATACCACATTAGGAACATAACCTTCGCGTTCATCTTCTAAAGGTGAAAGTAAAGGTTCATTAAGTCTTCCAATTTCTTTGGATGGATCATCAAGATCAAATAACGAAGCACCGATGCAATAACGTCTCATTGTACCAACACCATGAGTAATAACAAGCCATCCTTCCGCAGTCCATAGTGGTGATCCGCAGTTTCCAATTTGTGTAAATTCCCATGCATATCGTGGTTCCTGAAGAAGAATAGGATCGTTCCATTGTGTAACCCTGTCGGAATACATAATATAATTGTTGACCCCATCGATTCGGGCTAACATGGCATATTTTCCTTTTATTTTTCGTGGAAATAATGCCAGGTTTTTATTTTGAGCCCCTGCGCCATGTAAAGGCATCACCCTAAAAGTATAAAAATCTTCTGTTGAAATAAGTTTCGGTAATATAGTATGTCCATTGTAAGCTGTATATGTAGCCATAACGCGGTTTGACCCATCGTCATCTGTAAAGCGCACAAAACGGGCATCTTCTATACCCCGGCTTTCAGAATCGGATATTGGAAATATAACACGTTCTGTTATATCAGAATCATGCTTAAATTCCAGGTCATAAAAAGATTTTGCCAGCCATAATATTTCGTTAAGCGCTATTCTTCTTTCTTCGCGGATGGTGGAATCGCTTAAAGCAGAATTTAGCATTTCTTTTAAAACAGCATATTCAAATTCTTCCGGCAAATCCTGCATGATTTGCGTAATGTATTTGTCCTGAGTGTGCATTTCTGACAATTTCATTAGAAATCGCTCCTTATTAAAAAAGGTCTTATGCATGATCTCAGCTTTATCAATATGATGGCCAATCTTCATGATGAGCAGATTGTTATCCTTATCGAGAATTCCTCTTCTAAAAACAATGGATGAGATATGTCCTTCTCCTGTTGCTCGGAAAGAAATGATCACACGTTTTTCTCCTGCTTCCAGTCCGGACTGATCAAAATCTTCTACAATTGAAGGGTTAAAAATAGCCGCAGATTCTATAGCATATTCCATTGTGCAATAGGCACCAATAAGCATTTTTCGCTCCAGGGATATTTCTTCATAATTAATTTGCATTGCATCAATGACAGGCTTTATTTTTTCGCAGTGTTTGAAAAATATGGCTGAAATATTTCTATGACGTCTGGCAAACTCTCTAAGTGTCTGTTCTAAAGTTTCTACTACCTGTTTTTCATTCAGTACCATTATGCGTGCGACCATCTGTCTGGTTCGTTCATCGCCATTCACAAAAAATCGTGCAACAACTCTTTTAGAATCAGGGATGAATTTTATGTTTTTTCTGATAACTGATACTCGCATACTTTGTTTTTTATTTACAATTAAGATGTATTATTAATGTTTTATTCTAATTATAAAACAAGTTAATAATTTTGTTAAAGAAAAAAAACTTTATTTTGATTTAAAAGCTTACTATGAATTGTGTTTTTTAAGAGTTTAATACCGAATTTCAATAAGACGCCTTATATATATTTGAGTTTCTCTTCTTCAATATCCAAATAATGCATTTGTCTTCGGATAATAGATTCATCTAGTGTCTGATCTTCCTTGTTTCTATTTATAAGCCATTGCCTTTGTTTGTTTAATAAATCAAGATAAATGACCTTGAGATCATTTCCAATGGTTTCGTCGTCTATCCCATCACTGTGAAGTTCCCATTTATGAATGAGGTGTTGTAATGAGGCACTATTTTGGACGTCTTTGTCATAATTGGTTTTCAGATAATCTGTGGCATATTCAGCTAATTCTTTTCGAATGGTTTTATAAGTATCATCCTCTGGTAAAGTATCATCAATCGTATTAAATTTAATTTTTCTTATAAAATAAGGTAAAGTCAGTCCCTGAATTAGCAAGGTCAAAAGAATAACAACAAAAGTGATAAATAAAATCAGGTTACGCTGCGGAAATCCATTGCCATTATCCAGGTAAACGGGTATAGATAAGGCTGCTGCAAGCGAAACGACACCACGCATTCCTGTCCATCCCAGAATAAAAGGCGCTTTTAATCCAGGATTTCTGCTATCGGCGACAGTCATGAAATTGCGGGCAATAAGTGTAACTAGAACAGCGCCATAACACGATAATATTCTGCTGACAATTAATACAACTGTAATTATTATGCCATATCCAATTGCGGCTGGTAAACTGATATTTGCTTCTTCCAGACCTTTTGTAATTTGAGGCAGATCCAATCCGATAAGCATAAAAACCAGTCCGTTTAAGATGAAGCAGAAGCTTTCCCAAACATTTATTCCCTGCAATCGTGATTTACTGTTAAGAAAACGATGCCTGTTATTTGACAAAAGCAAACCACCGCAAACTACTGCCAATACACCGGAACTATGCACTTCTTCGGCAGCAAGATAAATGATGTAAGGGGTCAGTAATGATAGCAGGATATCTGCATTGGCATCGGTGGGCAAATATTTATGGGCTTTCATAAAAAGCCATCCTATTAATAAACCTATTGCTACTCCGCCAATAATCATCCAGCTGAAACTGGCAGCCGCTTTGTGAAAAATAAATTGTTCGGTCGCCACAGCAATCATGGCAAATCTGAAAATAATTAAAGAAGAGGCATCATTCAATAAGCTTTCCCCTTCAAGTATAGAGGAAATTGCTTTTGGTAATTTTACGAATTTCAAAATTGCACCGGCGCTTACTGCATCAGGAGGTGATACAATTCCGCCCAATACAAAACCTAATGCTAATGAAAATCCAGGAATGATATAATTAGCCACTAAAGCAACTGATAGTGCCGAGACAAAAACTACAACAAAAGCAAAACTTGTAATGATTCTGCGCCATCTCCACATTTCTTTCCATGAAACTGTCCACGCGGCTTCATACAATAGTGGTGGAAGGAAAATAAAAAATATTAGATCAGGATCTATATTTATAACAGGTATACCGGGAATAAAACTAATAACCAATCCAGCTAAAACCAACAATATGGGATATGCTACTTTAATTCTGTTTGCCAGCATAATCAGCAATAGAATAATTATTAAGATACCAAGATAAAAAGGAAAGTTCTCTAGCATTGTTTTATTTCTGAATTTAAATTTTAGCTATTTAATATTTGATTTTAATCCTGACTATTTGAATTTTGTAAAAAAGTTTCTTGAGGATTAGTAGCTTTTTCTTTGCTAAGTTAGTAATTTGGGAGTAATAAGGGAGGATAATATATTACCAGAATGTAGAGTGTGGTAAAGTCAAAAATTATTACGTCGAAAAAATAGAAATTCGATTGATGTTGAATTCTTAACTTAATTCTTATTGATGAATATGTAGATGCGGGAATACTTTAATTTTTCCTCACACAAATGTTGCTTAATTTAGAATTAAGTATTGCAAAATTGCTAAGAAAGAGAAACTTAGTTTCAAGTTTCGGAAAGGAATAGTTATTTTTTGACGATAAGCTATTACTTGCATGCCTCATCTAATTTTTTATTCCTTTCGATATTAAGTAATGCAATCTGGTCATGATCAACTTTTCCGTTAGGGCCAGTAGGATTGTCTTTTAGAGATTGAATCTTCTCATCATATCTTTCATTTATTGTATGCCTCCATGCACTGCAATCATTGTCGGCAGTATCACATCCAGACAGAAAAGAAATTAGTATTGCAAATTTTATAATTTTTTTCATGTTTTTAGTTTTTGATCTTTTATTCAGATAAAATTTATCAATTTTTGTTACCCTCTAAATAATTGAAATCAGAACTATGGTCATTTATTTATGAAATAAACTGGATTAATCGAATGAGTTTTTAAAATTTCATATTTCAGCTTTTAACAGCAGTTATTGACCGGCTTAAAATTATTCTATTTGTTTTCAGGATCTAAATTATCTACTGCAGAAATCTGGTCGAGAATACTTATTTGGTTGGGCGAAATATAATTTTTTATTTCACTGGTATTTTCTTTCTTAAAAAGAATATCCAATGCATGGTACAGTTTTAATAAAACATCTCTGTCTTCTTTTTCAATCTCTAAAGCACTATTGAAATTAAAAACATAATTATTAGAATTTCGTACTTCTACTTTGATTGTTTTTGATGTGATTTTAAATTTGACTATATCCATGTTATGTTTAAATTACTGAGTGAAGTTACAAAGTTATTGTAATTTATATTTAAAATTGAATAGTTGAAAAATTAGCTTGCCGATTATATTTTGGAACTGAAGCTAAACGTTCTCATCAATAAAATTAAAACCATAAGTACTGGCATATTAGCTTGTACTTATGGTTTTAGAATTAATTAATATCAATTTCAATTTCAATAGAATTAATTATTGTCATTAAGTTCATCATTTTTGATATCTTCATTGCTAAGTTCACCAATTTCAAATTCCTTTTCATGAATTGCATCGCTATCTACTTCATGAATGTCAAATTTTTCATCCTCAGATTCTTTACTTTCCGAATTGTTAGTTACTGCATCGGCAATTTCAAATTCTTCATCTGAATTGCTGTTTCTGAGATCATTTTCTATATCCTGCTCTGTAATATCCTTTGATTCACTTTCGGATTCATTATCAAGGTTTTCAGAGTCAAACGGATTTTCTTTAATGTGGTCGCTGTTTTGAAATTTACGATCTTCCTGATCATAAAAGTCATTGTTGTCTGCTTTCATAAGTATATATTTTAAATTAATTAGAATGTCAGTTAAATATCGTTACAAAACTACCTTTGTTGAGTTTGATCTGCTTACAATATTATAAGTAATAATTGTATATTTTTCAGATAGTTAACTTATGAAAGCTGATGAGAATCTTTATTTTTAAATGAAAAAGCATCAAAAAACGGAATTAAAAAAACACTAAATAACTGACTTTAAATTATCACCATCCTTAAAATGCAATCTTCTAAAAACAAGACCGGACAAAATAGTTAAAAAGCCTACAATCAAAAAAGTGTAACGAAAAGCATTGTGGATTTCATTATGAATCAGTTTCACATCACCCTGAAAAATCTTAAGGATTAAAAGTCCGAAAGCAATACCAAAACCAATAGCCAGCTGTTGATTTACAGAAACCAGCGAATTGCCGCTGCTGGTGTGATACTGTCGTAAATCAGCTATGGAAATAGAATTCATAGAAGTAAATTGTATGGAATTAAAGAAACCTAAAACCGAAATAATAGGAACATACCAATAAATAGAAGTATGAATAGTGGGAATAGCTAAGCAGCAAATCAACCCGCCAATAATAAATGTATTTACCATTAAGGTTTTTCTGTATCCAAAAGTATTTAGAATTTTAATTACAGCCGATTTCCCGAACATGGCAGTAAGGGCCATCGGTGCCACAATCCATCCTGATGTAACAGCAGATTGTCCATACGCAATCTGAATCATCATTGGCAATAATAGCGGAATAGAACTAAATCCCAATCGGGTAGCCAAATTACCAATAATACCAACCCTGAAAGTTCTTACCTGAAATAAATTTAAAGGAAAAATGGGGTTGTCGTCCCTAGTTGCATGTCGATAATACCAATAGAGCATTAAAAAACCAGCTAAAAGTATCATTAAAACCGGTGATACCCGAACAGTGTTTCCAAATAATTCCAAAGAAACAGACAACAGTAATGAGGCCGCTGCGAAAATTAAAAAACCTTTTAGGTCAAAATCGATTACAGGAGATTTGTAGTCTGGCATATATTTACTGCTAAGAATAATACCAATAATACCGAAAGGAATATTGATCAAAAAAATCCAGTGCCAGGATAAGTAGTCTACCATATAGCCTCCAACCAGAGGTCCTAATACAGGTCCTATCAAAGCTGGAATGATTGCAAAATTCATTGCCTTTAATAATTCTTTTTTCGGAAATGTTTTAATAAGAGCAAGCTTTCCTACCGGAGTCATTAAGCTTCCTCCAATACCCTGCAGGATGCGGGCAAAAACCAAATGTGTCAAATTTTGGGAAAGAGAACAAAATAAGGATCCTATACTAAATAGTAGTAAAGCAAAAATAAATACTTTTTTTGTTCCAAATTTGTCAGACAAAAAACCGCTCACAGGCATAAAGAGTGCAAGTGTCAAAACATAGCTGATGATAGCATTCTGCATGTCCAGAGGCGATTCATTCAGATCTTTTGCAATGGCGGTCAATGATGTATTCAATATCGTCGAATCCAGCATCTGCATAAAAATAGAAGTAGCCAAAATGACGGGTAATATTTTTTTGGTCGTATCGCTGTTTTGTGCATTAACCACTTTATTCATGATTTACTAATATTGAAGTGTCAAATGTAGAAAATACATTATTTTTTGCTTTATAGAATTGCTGTCTTTTATTATATAAATTATAGTAAGATTTGAATTTGCTCCTTTGAATATTGAATCAAATAGGAGTTAAACAATAGATGAATCGTAAATTATATGTGTAATTATCTTCAGTCATTTAGAGCAACAAAATAGTAAGGATTGTAAGCAGTTTATAATCTTTTAAACACAACACAAGAATCTAATATTCTTCAATAATTGATTTTAACTACCCAAAAATGAAGAGCATGCTGGTAATAAATTATTCTGTAAAAAAATATTTGAAGAAGAAGTTCATGCCACTTAAGTAGAAAGTATTGACACATCTCGTAAAAAAAAGGTATTATAAAACCCTAATCGGTTCTTTAATATTCGGGATTGCATCATTAATAGGATGAATAAAAAAGTCTAGTCCTGCATCTTTGTAAATACAGGACTAGATATTTTTCCTTATTGAACTTTAACTGTCCATCCAAAAGTATCTTCAGAAAGTTTGTTTTGAAGATTCGTCAGTTTTTCTTTTAATAGGGAAGCATATGAATTTTCTACAGTAGACATTTCGTAATACACATCCTGATAGGAAAATCCTTTAATAACGCTGATAACGGCAGCAGTTCCGGCTCCAAAAATTTCTTTTAAAGATCCGTTTTTGGCTGCTTCAACTAATTCAGAAACAATAACCGGACGTACATCCACATTAAGACCTTCTTTTTCTGCCATTTCAATCAAACTTTTTCTGGTAATACCATCTAAAATTCTTTCGCTTGTAGGTGCCGTCAATAAAGTATCATTAATTCTGAAAAATACATTCATTGTTCCGGCTTCTTCTAGTTTAGTATGCGTGGCATCATCAGTCCAGATCACCTGCTGGAAACCTTCTTTGTTCGCCAGATTGGTAGGATAAAATTGTGCTGCATAATTTCCTGCTGCTTTAGCGGCACCAATCCCGCCATTTGCAGCTCTGCTGTAATGCTCTGCTATAATAACTTTTACTTCACCCGCATAATAAGACTGTGCAGGAGAAAGCAAAATCATAAATTTATATTCATCAGAAGGATTTGCAACAACACCTGCGCCGGTTGCAATCATAAACGGGCGAATGTACATACTGCTCCCGTTCCCTTTTTGAATCCATTCCTGATCAACTTTTAACAATTCATTAAGCCCATCCATAAATATAGATTCAGGAACTTCCGGCATAGCCATACGTACTGCTGAACTATTAAAACGTTTGTAGTTTTCATCAGGTCTGAACAACCAGACATCATTATTGTCATCTTTATAAGCTTTCATTCCTTCAAAAATAGCTTGTCCATAATGAAAGACTTTAGAAGAAGGATCCATTAGGATAGGAGCATACGGTTTAATGACCGGAGTCTGCCATTCCCCATTTTTAAAATCACATTCAAATAAATGGTCTGTAAAAACAGCACCAAAGCTTAAGTTTTCAAAGTCAACTCCGCTAATTTTGGACGAAGTAGCTTTTCTGATTTCAATTTTGCCTGCTTGAGTTGTACTCATAATGATCTTGTTTTATGTAATTTTCTTCCTTAAACAATAAAGTAATAATTTATTGAAAAATTAGTTTTATTGAATGCAAAATTAAATAAAAATATATAATTTACTTGCTAAAAATCCATTAATTGCCTCGTTTAACTGAGATTTATTTATTTTACAATAAACTTAATTAAATAGCTTGGTTTTATATGGAATTTATGAAAAAATCTTCCTTTTCTGAGGCTTTACGCATTTGTTTTAATTAATTTTAGGCTCAAAAATAATATAATTAATAAAATAGCTTCTTAGCATAAAAAAAGTGAAAAGGGAAATTATCAAAACTCTGGATGGTTCTACAACCATTCATTTACCGGAATGGAATGAATCTTACCACTCAAAACATGGTGCGATTCAGGAAGCCAAACATGTATTTATAAAAAACGGACTTTCATTATTTGAAAATAAACCGGTAAGTGTCCTTGAAATTGGTTTTGGAACGGGATTAAATGCGTTTATCACTTTTCTGGAAGCAATGCAAAGCGAACAGAAGATTGAATATGTTGGAATAGAGGCATATCCTGTAGATACAGATGAAGTATTGGCGATGAATTATGTAAAAGAATTGGAGGCTGATCAGTTTTCCAATGTTTTTCAGCAAATGCATGAGCATGTTTGGAATCAGAAATTTGAACTATCATCTGATTTTACCTTAACTAAAAGAAAACAATTTTTTAATGAAATTGAAGATCAGAATGCTTTTGATCTTATTTACTTTGATGCATTCGGATACAGGGTACAACCAGAATTGTGGAGTACTGAAATTTTTCAGAAAATGTATAATAGTTTAAAGCCAAATGGAATATTAGTGACCTATGCAGCGCGAGGAGTTGTTAAAAGAAGCATGATTTCGGTTGGATTTGAAGTTGAAAAATTAGCAGGACCTCCGGGCAAAAGGGAAATGTTCAGAGCACGTAAAACAAGTTAAATGAGTTATTTATAATAATTCTATATTGATGATTCCATATTAAGAAAACGTATTCGTTATTAAATTTTACAGAAGTATAAGTTAAAAAATGTTTTTATCAGCGATATTTGTTTAAATTTGGTCCAAGTTTAAAATAAAGATAACCCAAAATCTTAATTTATTATGTCTAAAATTATGTTTGATTATACGAAATCTATACTCGAAAGAGTAAGTTTCGATCCTATACTTTTCTGCAAAGAGTTAGAAAAAGCTATTAAAACGCTGTTGCCTTACGAAATGGAACAATTGCAGGAATGGTTATTAAATTTTATAATAGAAAAACCAGAATTAAAAGAATGTGTTTTACTAGTTAAAATATAACAGAAGCTCGTTAGAATAAAAGTGGCCGGAAGAAATTTCGGCCATTTATTTTTTAAAATATTTTGAAAAGGTCTCAATACAAACTATAATTATCATTTTTTAATTCGAATTGGCCTACCTTAGATTTAAACTCGCTGAAAACATATCCAATTAAGGTACAGCATAAAAATGTTATCATGATTATTGAACTTTTAGATAAAAACAAAAAAATCATAACGTTAAAAAGTATTGATGAAATACCTAAAGACCTGACTAATGTAAACAGTGTTCAGGTTATTAATTACAATAACAAAGACATTGCTGCTTTTGAAAAACTTTTTGAAATTGATACTACTATATTGAATAATAGTGATGATATAGAAATAAGTTCTCACTATCTGGAAAAGGAAAACCAACTGGCATTCAACTTTTCTTTCCCATATTTTACACATAAAAATAAAATTGAGGAAATTATTGTCTCATTCATTCTTACAGAAAGAATAATGTTCTCTTTTATGGATATTAATTTTGAGAAATTTATTCCTGAAAACAAAAAGAAGGAACATTTTGACAAAATAAAGAATATGCCTTTTACACTGGATACCTTTCTCTTAATGATGATTGGGATTGTTCCGGATTATTTTGCGGACTTAACAGAAGTCATTTCGAAAAACATCAAAACTATATATGCAGGTTTACAAAAAGAGAACGATTTCCCGGAGCACGGATTAAATGAAATCACAGCTTTAAAATTCAATAATTTAATTGTTAAGGAATCACTGAATGAATTTAGAAGAATTTTGCACTTATTAAGAAAAAGTAATAAGCTGACTGCTGAAATTAAAGAAACAATTCTTTTGGAAATAAGTGATTTAACGGTAATTAATGAATATGTTCAGAATAATTTTGAGCGATTAGATGACCTTAAAGATTATGTGTCCACTAAAATTGATCTGGAACAGAACAGAATATTTAAAACGCTGACCATAATAACAATGTGTATTTCACTGCCAATGCTTGTTGCCGGAATTTACGGAATGAATTTCAAGAATATGCCGGAGCTGGAGTGGGAGTATGGATATTTTTATGCAATTGCATTAATACTTGTTTGCTTCATTTCCCCTTTAATCTGGTTTAAAAGAAAAAAGTGGATGAATTAAAGTTAATTATTAAGTCGCTTTTTTTTAAAATTAGAAATCTCATAAATCTCCAAATTAAATGAATTTGAAGGTTTATGAGATTTTAAAATTATTTAAGGGTAGTTTATAAACTTCTTTTAATTCCCAGTTCCAAACCGCGTAATTCGGCTAAACCTCTTAAACGTCCAATTCCGGAATATCCGGGATTTGTTTTTTTCTTCAGGTCGTCTAGCATTTGGTGTCCGTGGTCCGGGCGCATCGGAATGATTCTATTGGTTTTCTTTTCTATTTTTACAATAGATTTTACCACTTCATACATATCTACATCTCCCTCCAAATGGTTAGCCTCATAAAAATTCCCTTCTTCATCACGTTGAGTACTTCTCAAATGGATAAAATTCATTTTCTCCCCATTTCGATCAATCATTCCTGATAAATCATTATCGGCAATTACTCCATAAGAACCTGTACACATACAAAATCCGTTTGAAGGAGAATCAATAGCATTTAGCAGTTGTACTAAGTCCGCTTCTGTACTCACAACTCTTGGCAACCCTAAAATTGGGTAAGGAGGATCGTCAGGATGAATAGCCATTTTTACTCCGGCACTTTCCGCTGCAGGTACAATTTCACGTAAGAAATAATATAAATTTTCTTTTAATTTCTGGGCATCAATTCCATTATATCCCTGAAGCACTTTCAGGAAATCTTCTACAGAATAGGACTCTTCTGCACCCGGCAAACCGGCAATGATGTTTTGCTGCAATTTTAATTTGTCAGCATCAGTTAATTTTTCAAAAGTAGCTTTCGCTTTCGCTTTTTGAGCTTCCGTATAAGTTTCTTCTGCTCCCGGACGTTTTAAAATGAATAATTCAAAAGCAGCAAATTCATTGATGTCGAAGCGTAAGGCTTTAGAGCCATCAGGCATTTCATAAGACAAATCAGTTCTTGACCAGTCTAAAACGGGCATGAAATTATAGCAGACAATATGAACACCACAGGCTGCCAGATTTTTGATGCTTTGCTTGTAGTTTTCTATATATTTCAAATAATCACCCGATTGCTTCTTGATGTCTTCATGCACCGGAATGCTTTCTACAACTGAAAAAGACAGTCCGGCAGCCTCGATTTCATTTTTTCTTTTCATGATTTCTTCCACTTCCCACACCTGTCCGTTTTTAATATGGTGTAAGGCAGTCACAATTCCGGTTGCGCCTGCTTGTTTTGCATCTGCTAATTTTACTGGGTCATTTGGTCCGTACCATCTCCATGTTTGTTCCATAATTTCTTTTTTATAATATTTTAAATACTTGTAGCACCGAAACCTCCATCAACTTTTATAATGGTACCCGTAACAAATTTAGACATATCGCTGCATAAGAAAAGCAATGCGCCATCTAAATCTTCCGGAATACCAAAGCGTCCCATTGGCGTATGGTCGATAATTTTGATACCTCTTGGCGATAGTTCACCTTCCGGAGTAAGTAATAAGGCTCTGTTTTGTTCGCCGATAAAAAACCCTGGAGCAATAGCGTTTACACGAATTCCTTCTCCATATTTAGATGCCATTTCTACGGCCATCCACTTAGTAAAATTATCAATTGCAGCTTTTGAGGCGGAATATCCAACCACTCTCGTTAAAGGACGCTCTGCAGAAGCAGATGAAATATTAATGATTACACCGCTTTTTTGTTTTGCAAAAAGTTCAGCGAATACCTGAGAGGGCAAAATGGTTCCTATGATATTGAGGTCAAGGACTTTTTGTAAATGATCGTTCTTTAAATCATAAATGGCCTGATCTGGTGCAATTGTAGCACCTGGCATATTGCCGCCGGCAGCATTAATAAGGATATCCAGGCGACCATACTTTTCAATAATGTTATCACGAATGGCTTCCATTTCTTCTTGGTTTAAAACATTTCCTTTTACGGCAAATGCTTTTCCTCCATTCTTTTCTATTTCTGCAACTATAAATTCCAGTTTATTTAATGTTTGTCCGGCAACGCATGTAATTACGCCTTGCTTTGCTAATACGCGGGCCATGTTGCTTCCTAATACACCCGCACCGCCTGTAATTAAAGCGACCTTTCCTTTTAAATTAAATATTGAATCCATTTAGTTTTTATGTTGACAGATAATCGTTTATAAAAAATTTCGTATCCTCGTGTACGCACACGAATTTTACAAATATATACAAATACATAAATAAAAAAAGCTTTTTTTAAGATAAAAAATTAACTTTACCTTTCTTGATTTAATTAAATCTCACCACTATCATAACAATAAAAAAAATAGCAGAGTTAGCCAATGTTTCCCCAGGAACTGTGGATAGGATTATTCACAATCGCGGGCAGGTGTCGCAGGAGAATATAGATAAGGTAAATGAGATTATTGAAAAATATGGATTTAAACGAAATATTTTTGCAAGTAACCTGGCCTCAAACAAGAAGTTTAAAATAGCTGTATTTTTACCTGCACCGGAGAAACTTGAATATTGGGGAAGTCAGTTAAATGGTGTGAATAAGGCCGCTGAGGAATTTAGGAAATTTGGAATTGAACTGCATTTTTTTCTTTATGAATTCGATAGTAAATCATTTCAAAAAATGTTTTCAAAAGTTACTGATTTTGAGTGTGACGGATTGCTTTTTTCCCCGGTTTTTCATCAGGAGTCGTTAGCTTTTTTGGAGGAATATAAAAAGAAGAATATACCAATAGTAATGATTGACTCTGATATTAAAGATAAAATTGATCATTATTACATTGGGCAGGATGCTTTTAAAAGTGGTTATTTGTCTGGCAGGCTCATTAGTTTTGCTGTAAAAAATAAACGAAACGTGCTTATCGTTAAGATAGCCAAAGAAATAGACAGTACTTCGGTTTATTTACAGCGTATTAAAGGATTTTATGCTTTTTTCGAAGAACATCCTGAACTTACAAATTTTAGATTTTCTGAAGTTACAATTCAGGATAATGATGCCAATCTGCTTACTTTGGAAATGTTCAAAAATATCAGCAGTGTATTTGTTCCCAATTCCAAGGCTTATATTGTAGCTCAATTTTTAGAACAGCAAAATATAAAGGGTATAAGAATAATTGGTTATGATCTTCTGAAGGAAAATATAACCTATTTAAATTCAGGAATAATTGATTTTTTGATTAATCAAAAGCCGGAAGAACAAGGTTATCTGGGTATAAATTATCTCTACAAGAAAATTATTTTACAGGAGAAACTTGATGTGAATCATTTTATACCACTTGATATCATTGTTAAGGAAAATTATAGCATAACTTAATAAACTGAGAATGAAATAAGTTGCGTTGGTTTTTAATTATAAGTCATTGATTTTTAGAGTATTTAGGTGTTGTTTGCAGCTGTAACTTGCATTTGGTTCTTGAAGTATGATAATCATAGTTTTTTTCAAAGTTAAAACTTCAGTAAATAAAACTTTAGTTTTATCTTTACAATTGTTTACCCTTCTTATTTTGTCAGACCAAAATAATCCTTCCTAATTATTTTTGACAAGTCATTGATTCAAGAAGACATTTTTCGAAATTCATTTACTTACATAAATTTATAATTTCATGTATCAATTTGTAAAATATACTTTGATGCTTTTGTTAGCATCATTTAGTTTAGTTTCCTGTACACAAAAACAGGGTGATAAAATAAAAGTTGGATTTTCTCAAGCAATGACAACTGACGATTGGCGTAAGCAAATGAACAGTTCAATGAAAATTGAAGCTTCGCTGCGGCCAGAGGTCGATTTATATATTAGTGATGCTAATAACAATATCGAGAAACAAATCGAAGATATTGAAAAGTTCATTTCTAATAAAGTAGATGTTATTATTGTATCACCAATTCAATCCAAGCCCTTAACAGCAGTTGTTGAAAAATCGATAAAAGCCGGAATTCCGGTTCTCGTGGTAGACAGAAAAATTGACGGTGAAAATTATACCGCTTATTTAGGAGCAGATAATATTGAAATTGGAAGAATTGCCGCCCGATATATTATTTCGCATAGTAAAGGTTCCGGAAGAATTATCGAAATTACCGGAGCAAACGGCTCATCACCGGCGTATGAACGTAGTCTTGGTTTTGAGCAGATCATAAATGAAAACAAACGTTTTAAAGTAATAAATACTATTCATGGAAATTGGGAAGGGGAGTCGGTTAAGGCTTCTCTAAAAGCAGTTCTGTTACAAAATTCTGATATTGAATATATTTTTGCCCATAATGACCGTATGGCTTTAAGTGCATGGGAAACTGCTAAAACTCTGGGATTAGAAAAGAAAATCAAATTTCTGGGAGTTGATGGGCTCAATACTGTTAATGGCGGAATTGAATTGGTAAAAGGTAGTGTTTTAGACGGTACTATTTTATATCCGACAGGAGGAAACGAAGCCTTGAAATTGGCCATGAAGATCTACAATAAAGAATCCATTTCTAAAAATAACATACTCAATACGATTGTTATTGATAATAATAATGCCGAGATCATCGAAAACCAAATGGATAAAGTGGATCAGCAGCAGGCGGTTATTGAGTCACAACAAGGAGCAATAAAGGTTCAGGAAATAGAATATGCCTCACAGAATAACCTGGTAAGGCTGCTGAGTTTCTTCTTGGTTATTATTTTAAGTCTGACCATTTACAGTATTTATTCGACTATTTCTATTTCAAGAAAGAAAAAGCAGCTCGAAAGCATCAACCAGACTGTAATTGACCAAAATAATGAAATTCAGGAAATGGCTCAAATTGCCCAAAAAAGTAATGAAGCAAAATTGAATTTCTTTACCGGACTTTCACATGAGTTTAAAACTCCCATAACTTTGATTATGAGTTATGTGGAGTCGTTAATTGAAAATGAAAAAATAAAGGGAACAACACTTGTTGATGAGGTCAAACTAATTCATAAAAACTCCAACAGATTACTTCGATTAATTAATCAATTGCTGGATTTTAGAAAAATTGAAGAACAAAAATTTACTTTGAGAGCTTCAAATACTAAAATAAATGATTTTACAAATGAGGTAATGACCAACTTTAAAGGGGAAGCTGCCCGCAGAAATATTGATTTTCAGCTTATTTGCAAAAACAAAAATCTGGAATTATTTATTGACAAAGGATTGATGGATAAAGTGTATTTCAATTTGCTTTCCAATGCTTTTAAATTCACGCCAGACAATGGCAAAATCACTATTTCGATTGTAGATGATCAAGACAATAAAGTAAAAATTATTTTTAAAGATTCCGGGATTGGAATACCAGAAAATGAATTGTCAAATGTCTTCAACCCTTTTTTCAGAGCTTCAAATAATAATAAAAACAGTTCGGGAATTGGGCTTCATCTCTCCAAAGAATTTGTTCTTTTACATCACGGAACAATAGATTTAAAATCAAAACAAGGAACTGAATTTATAATTACATTGATAAAAGGATCCAGCCACTTACAGCTCTCGGAAATAATTAATAAAGGCGAAAATCTAAACGCAATACCAAATTTGATCTCAGATAATTTAGATATTGAAGCTGATTTAAATAAAGAAAAAGTAATTTCTGAATCAGAAAAGCATACGCTTTTGATTATTGAAGACAATATAGATTTGGTCGTCTTTTTAAAAGCTAAATTGTCAAATGAATATGTAGTTCATACTTCTGACGGAAGCGATGCGATTGAAAAAGCAATGGAAATTGTACCAGATATTATTATTTGTGATATTAATCTGGTAGAAAAAGACGGTTATGAAATTAGCAAAGAACTAAAAAAGGATTTGCGTTCTTCACACATTCCAATTATTATTTTAACAGCACAAAGCGATAAAGAATCTACTTTGAAAGGTTTGCAAAGTGGAGTAGATCAATATCTTACTAAACCCTTTAGTCTTTCTATTCTAAAACAATCTATTTCGGGTTTGCTTTTTAACAGAGAAAAATTACGTTACTATTATACCAATAACATTTATCGAGTAGAACCGGAGTCTAAATTTGGCAATCAGGAGCAGAGTTTTATTACCAAAATGAATGATATCATTAAAAAGAATGTTGAGGACCCTAAATTCTCTGTTGAAGATTTAGCGGATAAACTTGGAGTTTCAAGGGTTCAGTTGTATCGAAAAGTAAAAGCCATTATCGGAATCAATATCAGCGATCACATTAATAATGTGAAATTGGAGAAAGCAGCAGAACTTTTAAAGTCAAATGAAATGAATATTTCTGAAATTGCATACGCTCTTGGATTCTCTTCTCCAAACTATTTTTCTACAGCTTTTAAGAATAAATTTGGAATTTCACCAAAGGAATATAAATCATCCAATTAAGATTGGTGTAAAATTGATACAAACCAGGTATCAATTTTGAACCTAATGTAACAAAATCGAAACTACACGGTTTTCGTAAATAAATTTTAAATTGTGTAAAGCCTTGTAAATAAAGGTTTTGTTCTTTAAATGCCAAACTATCAATAATTACAGAATTAAATTGTAACATCATTAAAAATAAGTTGTTTTTTTTGCGGATATCTTAGCAATAAGTTTTTAATACATCTACAATGAACAAGATATTGATTTGGTCTGTTACTGCTGCACTGGCAGGTTTTCTATTCGGTTTTGATACCGTAGTTATTTCTGGAGCTGATAAACAATTACAGCTTCTTTGGCAATCTTCTGATGCTTTTCATGGATCTGTTGTTATGGCAATGGCGCTTTGGGGAACAGTAATAGGTGCTATTTTTGGAGGAATCCCTACTAATAAGATAGGTCGTAAAAAAACATTATTCTGGATCGGGATTTTATATTTCATTTCGGCAGTAGGTGCTGCTTTTGCAAATGACCCATTTGTATTTGCCGCTTTCCGATTTATTGGAGGTTTAGGTGTCGGTGCTTCAACTATTGCTGCTCCTGCTTATGTTTCTGAAATTGCCCCTGCAGATAAACGAGGACGACTAGTAGCTTTGTATCAGTTCAATATTGTATTGGGAATCCTGGTTGCTTTTATATCCAATTACTTTTTAAAAGATATCGGAGAAAATGCATGGCGTTGGATGATTGGAGTTCAGGCTTTCCCATCGATAATCTATATTCTTTTTATACTTACAATTCCTGAAAGTCCAAGATGGCTATTGTCTAAAAATCGCGATGAAGAGGCTCGTAAAGTGCTTTTTCAAATTGATCCAACTGCAAAGCTTAGTGATATAATGGATGATTCCAGGGAAAATGGAGTTACCAGACATGAAAATATCTTTATGAAAAAATACCGTTTCCCATTAATGCTGGCTTTTTTAATTGCGTTTTTCAATCAATTTTCGGGAATTAATGCCTTTTTATATTACGCACCAAGAATTTTTGAAGAAGCAGGATTAGGACAAAATACAGCTTTATTAAGCAGTATCGGAATCGGGATTACGAATCTTATATTTACTTTAATTGGTGTAGCATTAATCGACAAATTAGGAAGAAAGTTGTTGATGTACATTGGTTCTGTTGGATATATTATTTCCTTAGGATTGGTCTCGGCTGCATTTTATTTCAATTGGGGAGGATTATCAGTACCTATTTTCCTTTTCTTGTTTATTGCCTCGCACGCCATTGGTCAGGGAGCGGTTATCTGGGTTTTCATCTCAGAAATTTTTCCAAATCACATTCGTGCCTCAGGACAGGCTTTTGGAAGTTCAGTACATTGGGTTTTGGCAGCGATAATTCCATCATTAATTCCGATGTTATTTTCAGAAATCGGACCTGAAGTTGTATTCTTAATTTTTACACTCATGATGGTACTTCAATTGCTGTTTGTCATTTTTATGATGCCTGAAACCAAAGGAATTTCTTTAGAAACATTAAGTGAAAATTTAACTAAAAAAAATATCAAAAGCCATGAAATCAATGAAACATCTACCGCTGGCATTTTGTAGTGCTGTTCTACTTTCAATATTGGGCTGTAAACCATTTTCAGCTGCAGCACAAAATACTCAGGTTTCGGCTGTAAATACAGCTGAAGAAAAAATGTACCGTCCTAATTTTCATTTTACACCAAAAAAAGGATGGATGAATGACCCGAACGGTATGTTCTATGCCAATGGAAATTATCATTTATTCTATCAGTATTATCCCGATGGAAATAAATGGGGGCCAATGCATTGGGGTCATGCGATAAGCAAAGATTTAATTAAATGGGAAGAACAGCCCATTGCTATTTATCCAGACGGTGACAAATATATTTTTTCAGGAAGTGCTGCTGTCGATGTAAAAAATACTTCGGGGTTGGGTACAGGAAAAACAGCTCCTATTGTGGCAATCTATACGCTGCATGATATGACAAAAGAAAAAGAAAAAAAAATTGATGTTGAACAGCAGGATATTGCGTATTCGAACGACAATGGTTTTACATGGCAGAAATTTGAGGAAGGAAATCCTGTCATCAAAAACCCTGGAATTCGTGATTTCCGTGATCCAAAAATGACCTGGGATGAAACGCATCAACAATGGATAATGGTTTTGGCAGCTCAGGATCGATCACAGTTTTACAAATCGAAAGATCTTAAAAACTGGGAATATTTATCTGATTTTGGAAAAAATATAGGTGCTCATGGAGGTGTTTGGGAATGTCCTGATTTCTTTGAAATAAAAGTAAAAGGGACTAACGAAACAAAATGGGTTCTGATTCAGAGTTTAAATCCGGGAGGAGCCAACGGAGGTTCCGGAACACAATATTTTATTGGAGATTTTGATGGAAAAACGTTTACGATGGATTCTAATTTTGCCAAAAGAGTAGAAAAGGAAAAAGCCGTTTGGATCGATTACGGAAAAGATAATTATGCCGGCGTAACCTGGAATAATATTCCAAGTGCTGACGGACGAAGATTATTTATCGGATGGATGTCTAACTGGGATTATGCCCAGGATGTACCTACTAATGCCTGGAGAAGCGCGACGACAATTGCACGTGAAATAGAGTTAATAAAAAAAGGAAATGACTATAGTTTGATCAGCAATCCGGTTAAGGAAATTAACAAATATGTTTCTAAAACTATTAAAGGAAAAAACATAAAAGGTAAAGGCACCATTTCAATTCCGGAAGCAGGAAAAATAGATTTGACAAAGGCCATTATCAACTTTAATTTAAAAAACTTAAAAGAGGACACGTACACTTTTGCACTTTCAAATACAGCGGGAGAATCTTTGACTTTCGGAATTAATAATTCAGAACACTATTTATTTTTGGATCGTTCGAAGTCAGGAAAAAATGATTTTTCAGAAAAATTTGCTTCTACTATTACTAAAGCAGCTTTAAACGGAAATCAAAAAGAGGGTGTTTTTAAAATCATTTTAGACAAAACATCTATTGAAATATTTTACAATAATGGAGAAAAAGTAATCACCGAAATCTTTTTTCCAAATGAGCCATTTACTTCAATGTCCGTTTCTTCAAATCAGGGAGTTGAATTGAACAATCTTGTAATTAACCACTTAAATATAACTAACTAAAAACCACTAACCTCATGAAAAGCAAATTTTTTCATTTTCTACTTTTCTTCTTTCCAATGCTGATGATGTCAGCGCAGGAGGGAGGAATTAAAGGAACGGTAATTTCGTCAGAAGACGGCATGCCGCTTCCGGGCGCAACCATCCTTATTTCAGGTACTAATACCAGTACTTCAACCGATTTTGATGGCCATTTTTCTTTTCAGGAAATAAATCCGGATGCCACAATTGTTGTTTCTTTTATTGGATTTGCTCAGCAGTCCATTTCAGTAAAAGGACAAAAGACATTTAATATAACTCTAAAATTAGACAACAATCAATTAAATGAAGTTGTTGTAACGGGATATTCTAAGCAAAAGAAAACAGATATTACCGGTGCTGTTGCCGTTGTAAACATGAAAGATGTCATGAAACAGCCAGAGCCTAACCCAATTAAAGCGCTACAGGGAAGGGTAGCGGGGGTGAAAGTTACGTCTGACGGTTCTCCAAGCGGAGCTAACACAAAAGTGGTAATTCGTGGAGTTGGAACCCTAAACAATACAGATCCTTTATATGTAATTGACGGAATGCCAACTAAATCCGGAATGCATGAATTGAATCCGAATGATATTGAAACAATCCAGGTTTTAAAAGATGCATCTTCAGCCAGTATTTATGGATCACGAGCTTCAAACGGAGTTATCATTATTACGACCAAAAAAGGAAAAGCGGGCAAAATGAGAATTAATTTCAGCACCTATGCTTCTTTTTCTGATTATTCAAGAAAGCTTGATGTTATGAACGCCAATCAGTTTGGTCGGGCTTTATGGCAGGCCAATATCAATGACGGTTTGAATCCGAACAATAATAATTTAAGCTACCAATTTGACTGGTCGGTTAACAATAATAAACCGCAGTTAAATAAAGTTTTGGTTCCTGAATATTTGGATGCTAATCAAACCATCAAAGCATCAAACACAGATTGGTACGATGCGATTTCGCAAACCGGTATAGCCAATTCTTATGATTTGTCGGTTTCGAATTCCTCAGATAAAGGAAGCTATGTTTTCTCATTGGGATATTATGGAAATGAAGGTGTTGTAAAGGAAACGGATTTCGAAAGAATTTCAGCCAGAATAAACGGGTCTTATAAATATTTTGACGGCAAATTAGTAATCGGAGAAAATTTCAGTTTTAATCGTACCAACGAAGTTACTGATCCCGGCGTTTTAGATCCTGCACTTCGTGCCCTGCCAATTGTACCAGTGCATACTATTGACGGAAAAGGGTGGGGAGGACCAGTTGGCGGAATGAATGACAGACAAAATCCGGCACGTCTTTTAGCCTATAACAAGGATAATAAATACGATTATTTGCGTCTTTTCGGAAATGTGTATGCCGATTTAGAGATCATCAAAAATCTTCACATCAAAAGTAGTTTTGGTATTGATTATGGGTTTTATAAAAAACGCACTTTGCAGAGAAGCTATGAATCGGGTCGTTTAAAAAATGATCAGACATCAGTTACTATAGACCAATCAATAAGTGATAAATGGACCTGGACCAATACGGCAATTTATAGTCTGAATTTAGGGAAAAGTAATCTGAATTTAATGGCAGGAACAGAGATGTATAAAGATGTTTTTGATACAAATACCTTGCGTAAAAATGATTTCCTGATTGAAACTCCGGATTATATGTATCCTGATGCAGGAACAGGAGAATCGTTTACCAGCGGAACTTCTTCAACATACTCTTTGCTTTCTTATTTTGGAAAAGCAGATTACGAATTTGATAATCGTTATTTGCTTTCAGCGACAATCCGTCGTGATGGTTCGTCTCGTTTTGGTAAAAACAACCAATTTGGAACATTTCCGGCAGTTTCAGCAGGATGGAGAATTTCTAATGAAAATTTCATTAAAAATAATGCACCCGTTTTCTCTGATTTAAAATTAAGAGCAGGCTGGGGGCAAACCGGAAATCAGGAAATCAGTAATAATGCGGTTTACAGTTTGTATTTGGCCAGCTATGCAGGCGGAAGTCCAACCTGGGCAACTTCTTTTGGAACTGCTTATGATATTGCAGGAAACGGCAACGGGCTGCTTCCATCAGGTTTCATCACAACACAATCTGGTAATGATGATTTAAAATGGGAAACTACTACTCAAACTAATATAGGTCTGGATTTTGGATTTTTCAAACAAAAATTAAGCGGTTCTGTTGATTATTACATTAAGAAAACAGAAGACATTCTGGTTTTACCGTCTTATTTAGCAGTAATTGGAGAGGGTGGAGATCGCTGGGTAAATGGAGCTTCGATGGAAAATGAAGGATGGGAAGTAACTCTGGGATATCACGATGAAACATCATTTGGATTGAAATATGATATCTCTGGAAATATTTCGGCTAATAAAAATAAAATAACACAATTACCAGATGAGGTAAGAAATAATTATGGTGGCGATGGATTAAATGATAATATTTTAGGCCGCCCGATAAACTCTATGTATGGTTATGTTACTGACGGATTATTTAAAAATCAGGGCGAAGTAGATAACTCGGCTATTCAGGACGGAAAAGGTCTTGGAAGAATTCGTTACAAAGATTTAAACGGCGACGGAACCATTACCGATAAAGATCGTACCTGGATTGGGAATCCAAATCCGGGCTTGCTTTACGGATTTAATTTAGGATTAGGGTATAAAAATTGGGATTTCACTACTTTTTGGGAAGGAGCAAGTGATGTTGATGTAATTAATAATACCAAATACCAGACAGATTTCTGGAGCGTGGATGACATAGGTTCAAACAAAGGAACACGATTATTAAATGCCTGGTCTTTGGATAATCCAAATTCTACGATTCCGGCTTTAACTACAGTTGACAGCAATGGAGAGTCAAGATTTTCAACGTATTATGTAGAAAACGGAAACTATCTTAAACTGCGTGTTTTGCAACTTGGGTACAGTTTGCCAAAGGATTTATTGAAAAAAATCAATTTTGAAAGCTTTAGATTCTACATCAGCGGACAAAATTTATTGATCATTGATGCAAAAAGTTTTACTGGTGTAGATCCGGAGAATGCCGGATTTGGATATCCGCAGCCTACGACTTTTACAGCGGGTCTTAATTTTACTTTATAATAAAAGATTAAATCAAAAAAAAAATGAAAAAATTACTATATATAACAGGGTTTTTAGTGCTGGGGCTATTTGCTTCCTGCTCCGATTTTCTGGAAAATGATCCTCGTGGTGTGTTGTCTGAGGATGATATTGTTACACCACAGTCAGTAGAAGGATTTATGAATGCGGCTTATGCACAATTAGGCAATGACCATTATGATTCGCCATATAGTTTATGGCCATTTGGGAATGTGCGTTCTGACGATGCTTACAAAGGAGGAAGCGGAACTAGCGATATTCAGAGTTTTCACTTTTTCGAGGTTTCCAATAATATCAGACCTGATTTTGGTGAATTGGACAATTTTTGGTACATCAGTTATGTTGGGGTTTCAAGAGCCAATAAAGCGTTGAAAGCACTGGAGCAAATTTCAGAAGCTGATTATCCGCTTAAGAAAAGACGTATGGCCGAAATGCGTTTTTTAAGAGGTCATTTTTATTTCATGCTGAAAATAATGTTCAGAGATGTTCCTTATATCACTGAAGATATTCCGGTAGAAGATTATAAAACCATCTCAAACAAGGCACTTTCGAATGAAGAACTGTGGAATAAAATTGCAGAAGATTTTCAGGCTGCAGCCGATAATTTACCGGAAGTACAGCCACAGGTAGGACGTGCAACTCAAAAAGCAGCTTATGCTTATTTAGCCAAAACCCGTTTGTATCAGGCATACACACAGGATGAAAAATTCAATGTTACCGGAATTAATCAGCAGCACCTGCAGGAAGTAATTACGGCTACAGATAAGGTGATTGGAAAAGCAAGTTTAGAGCCTGATTTTGCCAATAACTTTTTGCCGGGAACTTTTGAAAACGGAGCAGAATCTATTTTCTCCATCCAATTTTCAGACAATGATGGAACTTTATACGGAAGACTGAATTTTTCCGATGTTCTTTCAACTCCACAAGGTTTGGGATGCTGTGATTTTCATAAACCAAGTCAGAATTTAGTGAATGCTTTTAAAACAGGAGCTAATGGTTTACCGGAATTTGATACCTACAATGATCAGGATTTTGATTATAAAAATATAGACGCCAATACAGTCGATCCAAGATTGTATCATACCGTTGCGATGCCTGGTTTGCCTTATAAATATGATCCTGAATTTTTATATGTTGAAGCCTGGGTAAGATCTCCGGGAACATATGGCTACTTTGCTTCGTTAAAAGAAAACGTAGCACCAAACTGCAGCTGTGTAGTAAATATTGATCCATTTTATGGAAATTCTAAAAACAGAATTCAGATTCGTTATGCCGATGTCATCTTGATGCGTGCCGAAGCTTTAATTGAATTGGGAAGACAGGCGGAAGCTTTGCCATTAATCAATCAAATCAGGGAAAGAGCTGCTCAGAGTACAGGTAGACTTCCGTATGTGAACAATTTCAAAATTGAAACTTATGTTGACGGAGTGAATTGCAACTGGACACAAGATTTTGCCCGTAAAGCTATGCGTTTTGAACGCCGTTTAGAATTGGCTATGGAAGGAAGCCGTTTCTTTGATTTAGTAAGATGGGGTGTTACAGATGAAGTTATGAATGCGTTTTACACCGAAGAAAAAACAAAACGTACGTATTATCAGGATGCCTTCTTTGATGCCAATAAAGAAGAATATTGTCCAATTCCGTTGAAACAAATTAATTTCAGTCAGGGATTATACAAACAAAATCCAGGTTATTAATTCTATTTAAGAAATATTGATATGAGAAAATTTATATATAAAAATTGCACTAAACTGTCTTTGATACTGGCAATGGTTTTTATGATCACTGCCTGCGAAAACAATTTTGAGACTGGTGGTTTTGATGTCGATTCACCTTCGAATGTCACTTCTTTTAAAATAAATGGAGTAGCGGGAGAAATTGATCAGAAAACGGGAAAAATTAATATCACGATGCCTTACGGATCAGATATTACAGCTGTAAAACCTGAAATAATACTCGAAGAAGGCGCAACTTCAAATTTAGATATAACAGTGCCGGCTAATTTTACAAATCCTGTAAAGTTTAGAGTAGTAAATGGTAATTTGTACAAAGACTATACGGTAACGGCAGTCGTTTTAAGTCCGATTAAAAGTTTTAAAATCAATGGAGTTGCTGCAATAATCAATGATGTGAGCAAAACTATTACCATGACTTTACCGGAAAGCACTGATTTGACAGCTTTAAAGCCAGTTATTGAACTGACAGAAGGTGTTTCTATTTCACCGGCATCTGGTGCGACAATTGATTTTACAAATCCAGTGACTTTTGTGGTTACATCTAATGGAAAAAGCGTGAATTACACCGCTAATGTTGGCGTTCCTGTAGCAGGATTAGTAGTTGCCTTTTTAGGAACAGCTGCTACGAGAGCTGAAATTACAAATATGGATGAAATTACAGCAGCCGATTGGTTCTTTTCAACTTTTACCGGAGCAAAATACATTTCATTTGGCAGTATTGAAAACGGAGCTGATTTAAGCCAAGTTGATGTGATTTGGTGGCATTTTGATTCGGCTGCTAATTTACCGGCCATTGCTTATAAACCTGCAGTTACTACAGCTTTAAAGAATTTCAGAACTAACGGTGGAAATTTACTTTTGACATCTTTTGCCTCTCAATATGTAGATGCATTAGGAATTGTACCTTCAGGAAAAGGACCGAATAACGTTTTTGGAGATTTTCCACCAAACGGATTTGTAGATGCCAATTCATGGGGAATGTCATTTGTTGGGCATGAAAATCATCCAATATTTGATGGATTAGTCACTTTTGAAACCGGAAAAGCGAACCTATTGCAGGGCGGAACTTTCAGACTAAATCATACTGCCTGGTGGTTTGTACCAGAGTGGGGCGGATATGGCAACGGAGAAGGCTGGAGAAACCAAACAGGCGGAACCAACTTAGCCAGTGAAGCATGGGATAATAATCTTGATGGAAGAGTTACCATTGCAGAGTTTCCAAATACATCAGCCAATAAAAATGTGGTTGTGATTTCAATGGGAGCTTATGATTGGTATAACGAAACCAACAGCAGTGGTGTACCAAGTCAGGCTAATGAATTTATAACCAATATTAAGCTTTTGACACAAAACAGCATCAACTATTTAGCTAAAGACTAACCACTTCGAACAAACAAAAATGAAATATAAAAATATAATAACGATAGCTTCCATTTTCTTGTCGCTTGTTTCGTGCAGTTCTGACGAGACATATATTGGAGGTTCTGTTTCAGGCGGTAATTCTGAAATAACAAGTGTTTTTCCTATGCCGCCTGCGCAATGGATGGGAGCAAACGATCCGTATTACAGTGCGGGTTACACCGGAGATATAATGCCATTTTTTGATAACGGAAAATTTCATATTTACTTTCTCCATGATGCACAAAATAAACCGGCTGGAAAAGGATTTCATGATATTCATGAATTTTTAAGTACGGATTTGGCTCACTTTACTTATGAAGGTCAAACGATTCCGTATGGTCAGACCAATGATCCTGATTTCGCAGTTGGAACAGGATCAGTTGTAAAAATCGGGAATCTCTACTACTTTTATTATACAGGACACAATGGCTTACCTGCTTTTTTGCAATCCAACGCCAGAGAAAGTGTATTGTGCGCCAAAAGTCCGGATTTGAAAAACTGGACAAAAATGCCTTCGTTTAAAATTACGGCACCGGCAGGTTACTATGATTTTGATTTCAGAGATCCGCATGTATTTTATAATGATGAACTGAAAAAATATTCAATGCTGGTTAGTACACAGACTGATTCGGGAAGAAAAGCAGTTTTATTGCATTTCACAAGTGCTGATCCGGTTTCAGGAAAATGGGATGTTCAAACGCCAATTTATACAACAACTCCTCAGGAGAATTACCTGATGATGGAATGTGCAGACATCTTTAAAATGGGTACTTATTGGTATCTGGTTTTTTCTGAAAACTGGAGCGGTAATAAAGGAACACATTATAAAATGGCATCATCCATCAATGGACCGTGGACAACGCCACAAAATGACCTTATTGACGGGGAGTATTTTTATGCGGGAAAAACTGCTTCTGACGGAAATAAAAGATACGTCTTTGGATGGAATGCCAGAAAGATACCTGAAAATGATCTTGGAAATAAGGATTGGGCAGGAAATATGGTTATCCATGAGTTGATTCAGAATACTGATGGAACTTTAGGAACAAATTCTCCAAAATCGGTAACAGATTTGTTTGCTAAGAAAAGCATAAGTGCAGAAGTTGATGCAACTTCAGGAAATGCGACAGTAAATAACGGAGCTTATACTTTGACAGGAACTACTGAAAAAGCAATGGTGACGTTTAAAGCAACTGGCAAAAAAGCCAAAATAAAAGCAGAAGTTACTTTGGCAAATAATTCCGGTACGGCGGGATTTGTTTTCCATACAAATGATGCCGGAGCCTATTACAAAATAATTTTTGATAGTGCTCAGGGAAAAATTAAAGGGTTCAATTCGGCTTCACAGGAAGTGACAAGAATACCGTTTCAATTTCAAGTAAATACAAAATATAATGTTGAAATAATTGCTGAAGGAAGTGTTGTGGTGCTTTATATCAACGGAAAAGCTGCCCTGACAAATCGTATTTACGGAAGGGACAAAAATAAATGGGGATTAATCGCTGAAGGACAAAATGCAGTATTTACCAGTCTTCAGATTACGCAACCAGAATAACATTAATTAAAATAATTTTAGAATGAATAACGGAAAAAACCTTAAGGCAGTGGCCTACGGGGAGGTGCTTTGGGATGTTTTTGCCAATGAAAAAAAGATTGGCGGCGCTCCGCTAAATGTAGCTCTGCGTATGAAAACATTAGGCTGTGAAGTGACCATGATCAGCTGTGTAGGAAATGATGAAGATGGAGAAGCAATTATCAATCAGGTAAAAAGCTTAGGACTTGAAACGGATAGTATTGTGAAAGCAGAAGGTTTTCCGACAGGTTTGGTTAATGTTACCTTGAATGAGCGTGGTTCGGCAAGTTATGAAATCAGTTATCCATCGGCTTGGGATAAAATTGAATTGAATGATTTGGCCAGAAAATTAGCTGCCGATGCTGATGTTTTAATCTACGGAAGTTTGATTTGCAGGGATGAAGTATCCAGACAATCGCTGGAAGAACTGCTAAAAACAAAAGCCTGTAAAGTGTTTGATGTCAATTTAAGAAAGCCTCATTACTCATATGAAATTCTGGAACAATTAATGCTTTCTGCTGATTTCATTAAGTTTAACGATGAGGAATTGCTGGAAATTACGGCAGCCATGCAGTCGCCTTTCACAAGTCTGGAAGATAATATGCAATTCATTTCAGAAAGAACTAAAGTAAAAGCGATGTGTGTCACTAAAGGAAAACATGGAGCTTTATTAATGTGGGAAGGAAAACTTTATGAAAATGGCGGTTATCCTGTTGAGGTTGTTGATACCGTAGGAGCAGGTGATTCCTTTTTAGCGACCTTAATTACGTCATTGCTTATGGATAAATTGCCTCAAACATCTTTAGATTTAGCTTGTGCAGTTGGGGCATTAGTTGCTGCTGCGCCTGGGGCCAATCCTGAGATTTCTAATTCTGGAATTGAAAAATTAATGTTGAAAATAAAAGTATAAATACTGTTTTATCGTTTAATTTTATTTAGCTCTTGATTGTGATTAAAAACTAAAATATTCTTATTGGCGCGCTACTTATGTAGTAGTTTGTTAAAATAAAGCCTAATATCTTTTGATATTAGGTTTTTGCTATCAAGTAAGTTTTATTTAAAAGAAATAAAAAGAATAAATGCATTTATTCATAAAAAAGTGGAGTCTACAATTTTACTTCAACTATTTAGTATTACTAAGTCTTAATTATACAAAATTCTGTTCTAGTAAATTTGGTTTCAAGTATATGTTTTTTACTAGTCCTTAAACATTACTCTTTAGTATTTTTTAATATATTTCACAATCATAACTATTATTATGGGTGGTTTTACTTTTATTAAGAAAGAAATGGTACTCTAAATCCTGATGTCTATTTTTGTATTGTTTCACACTTAGAATGCCTTGCAAATGTATTTTTACATAATTCCTAACAGGATCTTTTTGTCAAGTGAGGAATTATTTTTAAATAAAAAACCCCTAATCAATTGATGATTAGGGGGTTTGTTTTTGTAGCGAGGACGGGAGTTGAACCCGTGACCTCAGGGTTATGAATCCTGCGCTCTAACCAACTGAGCTACCTCGCCATTATTTACCAGGAACCGAGTTCCTCATTGCGGGTGCAAATATAAAAATTATATTATTGCTGACAAGCATAAATCAAAGAAAAAAAAATATTTTTAAAAAGCACCTTTTTTTGACCAGATATTCTTATATTCGAAAAAATTTAAAGCAACACATGGATTCAAAAATACGTTACGAAATAGAGTTTCCAATTAATTCTTCGCCACAACTATTATATCAATATATATCAACTCCTTCAGGTTTGTCTGAATGGTTTGCAGACAATGTAAATTCAAGAGGTGAATTTTTCACTTTTATCTGGAATGATTCGCAGGAAAAAGCCCGATTGGCTTCTAAAAAAACAGGAGAAAAAGTAAAGTTCAAATGGGTGGATGAAAGCAGTAAAGACACAGAATATTTCTTTGAGTTACATATTTTGGTAGATGAACTTACAAAAGACGTTTCTTTAATGGTGATTGATTTTGCTGAAAAAGAAGAAATTGGCGAAGCAAAACAACTTTGGGAAAATCAAATTTCGGATTTAAAACATCTAATAGGCTCAGTTTAGTAAAAGTCTATTTTATAACTTATATTTGCCCTGAACAAAATTCAGGGTTTTTTTATGATTAATTTTAATGGAAATTTAATAGCGCAAGACGATAATATACTGACTCAAAATCGCGCATTTTTGTATGGTGACGGTGTTTTTGAAACATTAAAAATAGTAAATAACAAAATTTTGTTTCTCGAAGATCATTATTTCAGGCTAATGGCTTCCATGCGTGTAGTTAGAATGGAAATTCCTATGAATTTTACAATGGAATTTTTTGAAGAAATGGTTTTAAATCTTGTAAATAAAAATGGAATTTCTGATTCTGCCAGAGTCCGAATTACCGTTTTTAGAAACGACGGAGGATTGTATCTTCCAAAATCAAACGACGTGTCTTATCTTATTCATTCCACAGCATTAGATAACGCATCTTATATATTAAACACTGCCGAATACGAAGTTGATTTGTATAAAGACTTCTACATTACTAAACAGTTATTATCGTCCATTAAAACGACTAATAAATTGATAAATGTTACCGGCAGTATTTTTGCTCACGAAAACGGTTTTGATAATTGTCTTTTAATCAATGATACTAAGAATGTAGTGGAGGCGCTACACGGAAATCTGTTTATGGTTCAGGGGAAAAAATTAATCACTCCTCCAATTTCTGAAGGATGTTTAAACGGGATAATGCGCAAGCAGATTTTAGCTTTGGCAAAAAAAATGGAAGGCATAGAAGTTGCCGAAGAAATAATTTCTCCATTCGAACTTCAAAAGGCAGACGAATTGTTTCTCACAAATGTAATCACAGGAATACAGCCGATAACTAAATATCGAAAAAAGCAATTTACATCTAATGTTGCAAATATATTGCTGCAAAAACTGAATGAATCCATATCTGAAAATTAGTTCAGATATGGGTTTTCAGGTGCATTGGACCAAATTAGATAATCACCGCCCAACTCAATAATCTGCTCTTTCCAAAAATGGGTTGTAGATTTTCCAATAATTTTATTCTTGTAATTATTATCAGCAATAATCCACGAGTTTCCCTGCATTTCACTTTCAAGCTGATTTTCATCCCAACCGGTGTATCCTAAGAAAAAACGAATGTTGTTTTTATTGATCGATCCGTCGTTTATTAGGTCTTTGGTTGATTCAAAATCACCTCCCCAATAAATTCCATTGGATATTTCAACGCTATTCGGAATTAATTCAGGAATGTTGTGAATAAAATAAAGATTATCCTGCTCTACAGGTCCTCCGTTATATATTTTGAAAGTGGCATCAATCTCAGGAACTAAGTCATTAATAGTGTATTTTAATGGCTTATTGATTATAAATCCTATTGATCCTTCTTTGTTATGGTCTGCTAATAAAATTACCGATCTATTAAAAGATAAATCTCCAATTATAGAAGGCTCGGCAATAAGCAGGTGTCCTTTTTTTAATTTTTCTGAAATCATACGGCTACAATTTTTATTAAATTTAATCATAAAATTTTTAAAAACCCAAATAAAATCGTTAAACCGCATAAAAAAACCCTCTTTAAGGGAGGGTTTTGATTATATTATAAGTTTAGAGAACTTTCTTACTTAGTTCACTGCACCTTCTAATTCAGCTCCAGCTTTAAATTTCACTACATTTTTAGCAGCGATTTTGATAGTCTTTCCTGTTTGTGGGTTTCTACCGTCTCTAGCAGCTCTGGCAGATACTGACCAAGATCCAAAACCTACCAATGAAACTCTTCCACCTTTTTTCAAAGTCCCGCCTACATTTCCTAAAAATGATTCTAAAGCTAATTTTGCCGCAGCTTTTGTAATTCCTGCATCAGCAGCGATAGCATCGATTAATTCTGATTTGTTCATAATAATTAGTTATTAATTGTTGGTTAAAAAAAAAATTGTTAATACACAAATTTAATAGGAAATCCGTTCCTTGCAAGTGTTTTCTTTAAATTTAGCAAGAATTGTTAATAACTTGTTTTTTTTGTTCATAAAGATGTCAGTTTTATCACTAAAATCCGTTAGAAAGCCTTGTTTTATAGGGTTTTGTTGGCTTTTAAATTCCAATGAGATCTTATGAAATCTATAAATTAATCTGATTATTTAATGACTTAAATACCAAAATCAAACCAATATTTATTCATTACTATTTTTCTTTTGTTTAACATGATAAAATTAAAGCAATAAATTTGTATGAAAAATTTTATATTTGCTGGGAGATTTATTAAACTACAAATGAAGAAAATTCTATTATTGCTGATTTTATTGACCTTTACAACTTATGCTCAAAAAATAAGACCTTTTATTGGGTGTTCAGCTTATGTTCATACGGATTTTGAAAATAGAGGGTTCGGAGAACTTAAATTGGGAGCGGAATATAAATTTTTTTATTATTTAAAACCTGAAATAGAAATTAGTTATATGTTTGGAAATCTCGAAGGATTTACAAATTATGACGAAACCGGATTAGCTATATCTGAATATTCACAAAAAGTATCTGCTGTAAATTATAGTTTTTCTCCTAAATTCATTCTTGGAAATAAAGATGATGGTGATGGTTATGTTCAGATTCTTCCAAAATATACCTATTCGAATATTCAGGCTAGCGGACACAGGTTCTCAAGAAATCCAATTGAGTCGTCAAAGCCTATTGAAGAAAAGAAAAAGTTTTCAAGTAACGAACATTCTTTTGGAATAGGTTTGGGTTATGTTGTGGATTTTTCAGATGAGAATTCGCAATCTATAGCGTTAAATATTTATTTAAATAACGTTGATTTAGGGAAAGCATTAAATAAGCTGGAAACGAATAAAAGATTTAATACGGAGTATGTAATTGGTTTTGGTGTAAATTATTATTTCAGTTTAAAAAAGAAAACTATTTAAAAATAGAAAAGCCTTGAATAAACAAGGCTTTTTGAATCAATACATTTTTGCTGTATCAGAAAAAGTTATTCCGTTAAGCAATTCTGCAACCAGCATTCTCTTCTTTCCGGGCAGTTGCAAACTCAATAATTGTATAAAACCATCATGGATTGCAATTTTAATTTCTTTCTTACTGCTAATCAGGCTCCCAGTTTCATAAGAATGATCTTCTGGAATTAATTTTGCTTCGTAAATTTTGACGTTTAATTCTTCGTCTTTATCTTTCAAAAAAGTCCAGGCAGCAGGATAAGGACTCAGACCCCGAATCAAATTATTGATTTCGTCTCCGGATTTTGTCCAGTCGATCTTGCAGTTTTCCTTATTTAGTTTATAGGCTGTCTTGATTTCAGCATCATCTTCCTGAATTGTTGTAGATACGTTTCCGTTTTCAATAACTTTCAAAGTATCAATTACAGTTTCGCTTCCTAATAACATCAAACGGTCATGTAGTTGTCCTGCACTTTCTTCCGGTTCAATCGCAATTTCCGAATTTAAAATCATCGCTCCCGTATCGATTTTATCGTCAATAAAAAAAGTAGTAACCCCGGTTTTGCTTTCTCCATTAATAATAGCCCAGTTTATTGGCGCGGCACCACGGTAATTGGGTAATAAGGAAGCGTGAAGATTAAAGGTTCCTAAGTTTGGCATTTCCCAAACTACTTTTGGAAGCATTCTAAAGGCAACTACAATCTGAAGATTAGCATTTAAAGCTCTTAATTCAGACAAAAAGGTCTCATCTTTTAAATTCGTTGGCTGTAATAAAGTAAGGTTGTTGGTCAGTGCATATTCTTTTACCGCCGAATATTTTATTTTTTGACCACGACCTGCGGGTTTGTCTGCAGCCGTAATCACGCCAACAACATCGTAATTGTTTTTAATAATGGTATCCAGAATGCCAACGGCAAATTCCGGTGTTCCCATAAATATAATTCTCAATTTTTCCATTATAATTTTAAAGTGTATTTATTATTCGCCTGAATGGTGATATAATTATTTTCTAATAATTCCTGAATCGCCAAAATTACGTCTTTCGTATCTAATTTTATCTGAACCTGAATTTCCCTGGAAGTTAAAGAAGCTGTTTTTAATAAAGAAAGAATTTTATCTGCAATCGAATCGGCTTCTGTGATTTTACCTTTTCGTGTAATACAATAGGAGCAAACACCACAATTTGAAGTTGTTTCTTCTCCAAAATAATCCAGGATTAATCGGTTTTTGCAGGTTTTATTGTCCTTTATATAATGTAAAACAGATAAAAGCTGGTCTTTTTTAAGCTGATTTTGTCTTTCCAGATATTTAGAAACCTTGTTTATAGTTTTGTCATCTTCCCGAACTTCATTAAATAAAATAGTAGCGTCGTTATTTTTAGATTTGTATTCTATAATTTCTTTTTCGCTCAGTTTTTCTAAAACAGTCACAACTTGTTGTTCTGTATGGTTTGACTTTTTTGCAATCAATGAAATATTAAACGGCGTTTTCATTTCGTAAATTCCGGGATAAGTTCTTAAAATAGCGAGAATTATTTCTTCATCATTTGGATTCAGACTCATATACCGAATCACTTCTTTCGATTCAATCAAAAACTGCATCGTAATTTTTTCTGAAAATTCCTGAGACATCGTGATAATCCCCTGTTGATTCAAAAACTGTAATGCGTTGTAAGTTTTTAGAGTAGGGAAGTCATACTTCTGGCAAAAATGATTTAGTTTAAATGAAAATGAATCGTCTAAACCTTCGCCATATGCAATCTGAAAATAGTTGCAGAGTTTTACATACATCAGATTCAGAAATTTTTTATCAGGGAGAATGCTCAAAAATTGCTGTTCCGATTGATTGCTGTCTGATGAATTCGTCAACACAACCGAAAATGATTTTTCGCCATTTCGACCCGCCCTTCCGGATTCCTGATAATAATTCTCAATATTTTCAGGCAATTGCGTATGAATAACCGTTTTTACATTGTCTTTGTCAATTCCCATTCCAAATGCATTTGTGGCTACAATAACCTGTGCTTGTTCCGACATCCACAATTGCATATTTTTATCTTTTTCCTTTGACGAAAGTCCGCCATGATAATAAGTCGCCTTGAATCCTAACGATTGTAATTGCGTTGACATATTCAGGCACGATTTCCTGTTTCGGACATATATAATAGAGGGCTGTGGGTTTTTCTTCAGGATTTGTTCGACGCGATATAATTTATCTTCAACTTCAAAAACCATGTAAGCAATGTTTTTCCTTTCAAAAGACTGCTGAAAAAAATTAGGATCTTTCAGTCCAACTTCTGTTTTAATATCTTCAATAACCCTTGGAGTTGCCGTAGCGGTCAAAGCCAAAAAAGGAATCTTTGGAAAGTATTTTTTAATTTCTGAAATCTTCAAATAAGCCGGACGAAAATCATGGCCCCATTGCGAAACACAGTGCGCCTCGTCAATAGCAATTAAGTTAATAGGAAGATTTTTGATGCGTTCCAAAATCCAGTCAGACTGTAAACGTTCTGGAGAAAGATATAAAAACTTGTAATTTCCGTATTGGCAATTATCCAGCAAATCAATGATTTCTTCCGTATGAATTCCGCCTGTAAGTGCAATCGCTTTAATATCAAGTTTTTGCAAATTAGCGACCTGATCTTTCATCAGGGCAATCAAAGGCGAAATGACTAAGCAAATTCCTTCCTGCATCATCGCCGGAACCTGAAAACAAATTGATTTTCCGCCGCCAGTCGGGAGCAGGGCAAAAGTATCCTGACCTTCTAAAACCGAATCAATAATTTCTTTTTGTAACGGTCTGAAACTTTCGTGTTTCCAGTATTTTAGAAGAATTTCCTGTGCTTCAGCCATTGATGTGGTTTTAAAGTTAAAAATTTAGAAATCCGTTTCTAGTTTTGCAACTTTAACCAAATACCTAAATTTTATCTAATATATAAAGAATTCTATTCTCCACAGTATCTTTAGGTACTTCAATTAGATCGTAACCGTATTTCTTATAGGTTTCAATAAGATGTTTCTGAATCGTTTCTGCCTGTTCAAAATTCTCGTAACGCTCTGTGTCGCTTTCGTAAATCTCTTCCCATGGCGGTAAAATAAAAGTTTTGGAATATTTAAAATCTTCGCAGGCTTTGGTAAAATGCGCCGGATATTCATCGCCAATATAATCCATATAGGCAACAACATCAGGAATTCCGCGATCGATGAATACTACGTTATCAGGTTCTTTGAGTGCATTTTCGAATTGTTTAATACGGCCTTCCAACAGCATTTCGCTAAACAATAAAGGCTGTTCCAAAAATAATTGATCAATGCCACGCTGCTGTGCTTCGAGCGTAACTTGTCTTGAAATTTCAGGATAACAGCAATAGCCACGAGCGACTAATTCGTTTAAAAGAGTAGATTTCCCCGTTCCCGGTCCACCAATGATAACTATGATTTCTTTTTGCACTTTCGTAAAATAAGGCGCAAATTTACCTAAAGTTATTGGTATTTGAAAGATTATTTTGTCCGGAGCGAATGATTTCGCAATTTTGGAGGTATGGGTTCCTGCTTTCGGCTTTATCTTTTATGTCGAACCCCGCCATGAAAGGATGCCGCCTCAACCAGGGCTAGGAAGGATAAATGGTTTTGTTTTTGTGATTATTTCATATTTCATTTTTTTGCATCATATAGAATAGCTTTTATATTTCTCAAATACTTAATTCTTTGGAGTCAAAATATCTTCCATTATTTCCTTTTTGTAATCTTTAAATTATCATTGAACTTTACTTAATTTGCTTTCTATTAATCTTTTTCTTTGCACCTTTGACACTCTGTAACTTCGAACCTTATTCCAAAGAAAAAAAATCTAAAATCATAAATCAAAACCGTATATTTGCGTTTATTTTTAATTACGAATGGAGAACGATAAAGAAAAAAACACCGCCGAATTTTACGAAAGACTAAAGGTTGAGCTGGATAATTCAAACACCTGGCCAGCAGAATATCTGTATAAATTTATAGTCCCTTCAGTAGCTGATAATGTAGAGCGCGTTCAAAAAGCTTTTGACAGTATGGGTGCGGTTATCAAAACAACAAAATCTAAAACCGGTAAATTTACCAGTGTTTCTATAGATGTAACAATGAATAGTGCTGACGAAGTAATTGGCAAATACAAAGAAGTTTCTACAATAGAAGGTATAGTTTCCTTATAAATTATGGTCGAAAAATATAAAAAAGAAGTCGCGAATGACGTTGTTTTTAACTTAGAATACAATTCTGAAAGACAGCGTTTACTTATTCCGGAATATGGTCGTCATTTGCAGAAACTGATCGATCAGGCTACTATTATCGAAGATGATGAAACGCGTAATAAAGCCGCAAAATACATTATTCAGGTTATGGGAAGCCTAAATCCGCATTTGCGTGATGTGCCGGATTTTCAGCATAAATTATGGGATCAGCTTTTTATCATGTCTGATTTTAAATTAAATGTAGAATCTCCATATCCAATTCCCTCACGTGATGTGTTGCAGTTAAAACCGGATGTGTTACAGTACCCGCAAAATTTTCCAAAATACCGATTTTATGGTAACAATATCAAATATATGATTGATGTTGCCAATAAATGGGAAGATGGTGAAATGAAAAACGCATTGGTTTTAGTTATCGCCAACCACATGAAAAAGTCCTATTTAAGCTGGAACAAAGACACGGTAAAAGACGATGTGATTTTCGAACATTTATTTGAATTGTCAGGCGGAAAAATCAACTTGCTGCAAAGCACAGAAGAACTTTTAAATACAACTGATTTATTGCGTACCAACAAACGTATGTCGAATAAAATCACACCACCTGGACAATTAAAAATCCAAAGCAACAAAAACAATAAAGGTCCGGGAAAACCAAAACCTTTTCAAAAAAACAACAATCAGAAATAATAAAAAGTTGCTAAGCAGCTAAGTTGCTAAGTAAATGAGGTCTTTATCTCAAAAAAAACTTAGAACCTTAGAACCTCAGTAGCTCAGAACCTAAAAAAGAAATATGGGAGTATTTAAAATCGAAGGAGGAATTCCTTTAAAAGGAGAAATCACTCCGCAAGGAGCAAAAAATGAGGCATTACAAATTTTATGTGCCGTGCTTCTAACGGGAGATAAAGTAACAATTAATAATATTCCCGATATTATTGACATCAATAAATTAATCACTTTATTGGGTAATTTAGGAGTTAAGATTCAACGCAATGGAGCGGGTTCGATTACGTTTCAGGCCGATGAGGTTAACGTTGGATATTTGGAAACAGAAGCTTTCAAAAAAGAAGGTGGAGCGCTTCGTGGTTCTATTATGATTGTGGGTCCGCTTTTGGCCCGTTTCGGAAAAGGATATATTCCAAAACCGGGTGGGGATAAAATTGGCCGTCGTAGATTAGATACACACTTTGAAGGTTTTATTAACCTTGGAGCAAAATTCAGATACAACAGAGAAGATCACTTTTACGGAGTAGAATCTCCGGCAGAAGGATTACAAGGAACAGATATGTTACTTGATGAAGCATCAGTAACGGGAACAGCAAATATCGTTATGGCTGCTGTTTTGGCAAAAGGTCAAACAACAGTTTACAATGCTGCATGTGAGCCTTACTTACAGCAATTGTGTAAAATGCTGAACTCAATGGGAGCTAAAATTACCGGAGTTGGTTCCAACTTATTGACTATAGAAGGTGTTGAAAGCCTTGGAGGCTGTGAGCACAGAATTCTTCCTGACATGATCGAGATCGGTTCATGGATTGGTCTTGCAGCCATGACAAAAAGCGAAATCACAATTAAAAATGTTAGCTGGGAAAATTTAGGTTTGATCCCGAATACATTTAGAAAATTAGGTATCACAATAGAAAAACGCGGAGATGATATTTACATTCCTGCTCACACAAATGGTTACGAAGTAAAAACAGATATTGATGGTTCAATCTTAACAATTGCGGATGCACCATGGCCAGGATTCACACCTGATTTATTGAGTATCGTTTTAGTTGTGGCAACACAGGCAAAAGGCGATGTGTTGATTCACCAAAAAATGTTCGAAAGCCGTTTGTTTTTTGTAGACAAACTAATCGATATGGGTGCAAAAATTATGTTATGCGATCCGCACAGAGCGGTTGTTATGGGACATAATTTCGAATCTCAGTTAAAAGCAACAACAATGTCATCTCCGGATATTCGTGCGGGAATCTCATTATTGATCGCAGCACTTTCCGGAAAAGGGACAAGTACTATTCAAAACATTGAACAAATCGACCGTGGATACGAGCGTATCGATGAGCGTTTGAGAGCAATTGGCGCAAAAATCGTGAGAGAATAAAAAGTCTCCAATGACAAATGAACAAAAAGCTATAAAAGCTACATACTTTAGTATAGCTGGAAATACCTGCTTAGCCGTTATAAAAGGCTTGGCAGGTTTTTTTGGCAATTCTTACGCCCTGATTGCCGATGCGATCGAATCGACTACGGATATATTTTCGTCTTGTCTGGTCTTGTTCGGAATCAAGTATTCCAACAAGCCTGCCGATGAAAATCATCCTTACGGTCATGGTCGTGCAGAACCTCTAATTACGTTTTTGGTAGTTGGTTTCTTAATCACTTCTGCCACCATTATTGGCTATGAAAGTATAGCGAATATTCGAAATCCGCATAATCTTCCAAAATCCTGGACATTGTATGTTTTAGGTGCCATTATCATCTGGAAAGAATATTCATTCCGCCTGGTAATGAAACGAAGCAAACAAACCAATAGTTCCTCTCTTGCAGCCGATGCCTGGCACCATCGAAGTGATGCTATAACTTCTGTAGCAGCTTTTATCGGAATTTCGATTGCGCTGTTTATGGGAAAAGGCTACGAATCAGCAGATGACTGGGCAGCACTTTTTGCTGCTTTTTTTATCTTATATAATAGCTATAAAATTTTCAGGCCTGCATTAGGCGAAATCATGGATGAAAACCTAAATGATGATCTGGTCGAAGAAATAAGGATAAAAGCACTAACAGTAGAAGGTATTTTAGGAACCGAAAAATGTTTTATCCGAAAAGCCGGAATGCGTTACCATGTCGATCTTCATGCCATTGTTTCAGCTAAAATTTCGGTTAAAGAGGGACATGATTTATCCCATAAACTACAAGATACTCTAAAAGAAAAAATCCCTCAATTAGGAAATGTTTTGATTCATATTGAGCCGGATGATTATCATTCTTAGAGGTTCAAAGTTGTAAAGTTTCAAAGAGACAAAGATTTTAACGCTCTGTCCCCTTGAACCTTTGTCCCTCTGTAACTTAATCCAAAACATTCAAAATCTTCAGGCCAAACACAACTCCATTTTGCTGAATACCACTTTGGTAAGAGTGTACATAATCTACACGAAATAATTTAAACTTGCCAAAACCTAAATTGTCTAATCCAATTGTGAATTCAGTGTAAGGATTTCTGTCAGGTAAGGCCAATGAATGAAAACCAACATTCATCGTCGATTTTAAAAGATTCAAAACCGGAATTTTATTCATTATAAATCCGGTATCATTATATTCTAAATGCGCTTCAAAATACCGGTCGTTGGTGCTGTTTGAATAATAAGGCATTAAATTAAATACATTTAGATACCTGCCGGTTGTTCCGATATGGGTTTGGTTTCCGTTAAAATGTTTGTAATCGATAAACGAGATATTTTCTGCATTAAAGAATTTTCCGGCTTTAAAATTCATTCCCAAAAGACCTTTGTTTTGTAATGACAAATCATATAAAACAGATGTTCCGATGCGTTCAAATTCATATTTTTTTTCATTGGCAGCAAAAGCTTTTTCAAACGTGAAATATACGGTTGGGTATTTATCATTTTTGAAATTATATCTTCCGTCAGGTCTGGAAATATATTTGTTGCCGAAATTAATTCGTGCTGTCAGGGCTGTTTTAAAAAGATGATGCTCATCAAAAGGTGAATTAATATAATCGCCTGGCGCCAATGGATTATTGGACGAATAGATATCCTCTTTTTTAAAAAATGAATAATCCGTTGTATTATAAAGCGCTTTTCGCTGTTCATAACCTATTTTGCCGGTCACATTGAGTCCGTTTGCTATATTCTGCGAATAATTGATTTGCGCAAATTCCAAATTATATAATTTCATGTAATTGTCTTTAAAAAATAAGGAACTTACAGAATTTACAAACTTTGTAATGGGCTCTGCATCATTAAACTGAGCGGTTCTGGTGCCTCCTGATATGTTGACTCTGGCATAATTGATGGCGTTGAACTGGTGACTAAAATTACCAGTGACCCGAAGTCTCTGATTCGAAAATCCATAATTGAATTTTGTACTTATTGAAGTGTTTTTCCCTTTTTCGTCATTCCATTTCCTAAATGAAAAACCGGAATCGAAATTGAATCCCTGAACAGTATTAAAACTTAAAGACCCTAAATTTAAAAGACCTTCATATCCAAATGAATAATGTTTAGTACTGTTTTTATAGTCATATCCCGTAAGGATATCCCAAACTTTAAATTTGTTGTGTTTCGCATCAACAGAATCTATATATTTTTGAGATTGCCTAATGGTCAAAAGGCTGTCTTTTTTGGTGTAATCAGTACTTTCTTCAATAGTCAGTGGTATGGGTCTGATTTGATTCCAAAAAGCATCATCTTTTTTATTGGCATTGTTTTCAAATGAAACAATTTCATTGCCAAAAGTCTTCTTTTCAAATGAATCCGGAAACTCATAATTCGAATATACATAATTGAAATTACCGGAGAATTTAATACCAAATGCACCTGCATTGAAAGAAAGGGTCTGTGCGTTTTTTGACCAGATTTTATTTTTTGAATTATAATTAAAGCTTTGTTTTAAAGTCATTAACTCGGTAAATTCATTTTTCATTCTGTAACCTTTAATGTCTAGATCAATTGCATAAATTGCAAAACTATCATCGACAATATAAATATAGCCTTCAAAAACAGGTTCTTTGTCGCGTTTTGGCGTAACTTTAATTTTATTTATCTGCTGGTTACTGGCATCATAAAAAGTACTTTCCAGTTTGTATTTGTAATAATTGAAAGCATTATCCGCAATTGGAGAAATGAGGTTGATGTTAAAATCTAATGCATTTTCATAAAAGTCATAAGTAGACAGGCTAGCCGTATTATAGCTGAATCCGTTATTGTTTCCGGAAATTTTTGAAGCGATTATTTTCTCTTTTAGCTTATTCGGTTTTTCAAAAGTAATTTTAGAAACGGTTTCAGAAAGATAAAGGATTCCTGTTCCTGTCGAATCTAAATTGGATGCCATGTCATCACCTAAATCTACTTTTTGCCCCATGATTTTTTTGGGAAGATCTTTAACTTTAAACATTCCTTTTGAATAAAAGTCGGCTGTATAACGGGCTGTTCTGTCTGAATTTTCTTTTTTATTGGCAATGGCATTCCTTATAATGGCATTGGCAGGATTATTTTTTGGATCGATTACCACTTCGTTTAAGGTAAAACTTTCTTCAGCCATTTTTACATCTAAAATAAACGTTTTAGAATCTGAGGGCACTGCTATTTTTTGGGTTTTAAACCCCAGATATTGAAAAGTGATTTGGTTTTTCCCAATCTCTTTTACATTCAGTTGATATTGTCCCTGTTCGTTGGATGTGGTGCTGCTGTAAGTGTTCTCTTCAAAAACCGAAACAAAAGGCAAAGGAGTTCCTTTAGCGTCTGTTATGGTTCCTTTAATTTGTGCAGTTAAGGAAATAGAAATAAAAAAAATAAAAAGTAAGTAGTAATTTTTCATGAAAGTTTTTTCTCTCACAAAAATAGAATAACTGAAAATCTAAGTAACTAAAAAAATGTTAAATAAATATTACAGGAAAGATTGAATAGCAAGTTCGTAACTTTTTAATCCAAAACCTAAAATAACTCCTTTGGCATTTCCTGAAAGATAAGATTGGTGTCTAAAACTTTCACGGGCATAGGTGTTGGATATGTGAACTTCGATAACAGGAGTTGTAACCGCCTTAATGGCATCTCCCAAACCAATCGAAGTATGGGTATAAGCACCTGCATTTAAAATAATTCCGTCAAATGAAAATCCATAATCCTGAATTTTACCAATCAATTCGCCTTCAATGTTACTTTGGTAATAGGAAAGCTCAATATTTGGAAATTTTAGCTGTAGCGTTTCAAAATAATCTTCAAAAGTCTGGCTCCCGTAAACTTCAGGTTCTCTTTTTCCTAAAAGATTCAAATTGGGTCCGTTGATTATAGCGATTTTCATATTATGTTAGTTTGAAGATTGGGTTTTTAATTGGTAATAGTATTATTAATTATGCAAAATTGTTTTTAATTGATTTTTGCCATAGTAATTGAACGTCGTAAAAATAAAAAAACCGTTCTAATTAAGAGAACGGTTTTTATAAAACTATGTTATATTTTTTAGAACAAGAATCCTACAGATAATTGTACAGTTGAATTTTTAACATCCGCATTTTTCGAAGCTTCAGTCAATCCTAAGCCATAACGACCTTGTATGAAAAAGTTTTCGGTTAGTTTAAATCCTAATCCGGCATTAATACCGAATTCGAAAGTTTCTGCATCCTCAAAGTCAACATTGTCTTTTTCGCTTAACAAAAATGAAGCCTGTGGCCCTACTTCAAGACTAAAAGAATCTGTCAGGTAAAATTTGGCCATAACCGGAATAGACAAATAACCTAATTCATTTTTAAATTCTTCAGCTGCATATTTATAGGTAGCTCCCTGAGTAGAATACAAAAGTTCAGGCTGAATCGCAAATCTGTCTAATAATTTAATTTCTGCTACAAGTCCAGCATGATAGCTTGTTATTCCTTCTTTGTCGATATCAAAATCAGTACTTACATCTCCTGTTTGGTTCGCAAAGTTAACCCCTGCCTTAACTCCAAATTTTACTAATTGTGCCTGAGTTGTAGTTGATGCTGCAACAAATAATAGGGCAGCTAAGATTATTTTTTTCATAATGTTAATTTTAAGATTTGATTTAATGCAAAATAATAGAATTAAAAACTCTTGCTTTTTATATTTATTGTTTTTGAAGTTTCAATATTTCCATTTTAGATGAATTATATAGGTAAAATTAGCTATTTTGACATAAAAGAAAGAATTTGATTAATAATTTGCCCTCCCTGATTTTAGTGATTTTATAAATTGTAAATAATTGATAATTAGTTTTTTGTTTGATTTAGTAGGATTTTTTTAACATATTATAATAATTATTTTACAATAATGTTTGCTTTGTTAACGTTAATTGACCTAGATTTGTTCTATAATTAACTTAATTTAATTTAAAAAAAAATGAAAAAAATTGTTTTATCAGCGGTTGCTATTTTAGCATTTGGATTTGCAAATGCACAAGAATCTACAGGTAAAGGTTTTTCTACCGGAGATGTATTTATTTCTGGATCTGTTGGAATTAACTCAGAAAAAACTGGAGATCAAAAAGAATCTGGATTTGAAATTTCGCCAAAGGTTGGCTTTTTTGTAACTGACAACATTGCTATTGGTGGAAGATTAGGTTTTTCTTCAGATAAAGAAGAAAATGCAGCAGGAGTTGAGACTCTAGATGAATCAAGATTAACTGTTGGTGTTTTTGGTAGATATTACTTTACTCCAGCTTCTGATTTCTCATTGTTTGGTCAATTAGGTGTTGATTACAGTACAGTTGATAATAAATTGGCTGATGCTCAGGAGAATGAGATTGGTGCAAACTTAGGATTAGGTTTAAGCTACTTCGTGTCAAGTAACTTTGCTATTGAGGCTACTTGGGCAGGATTAGGTTATCTTTCAAATGATAATGGAGGAGATGGAGCAGAAAAAACTAATTCTTTTGGTTTAGGTGCTAACTTAGATTCAATCAATCTAGGAGTTGTTTACAAATTCTAATTTGTAATTTAAATTTAATATTATAAAACCTTCCCTAACCGGAAGGTTTTTTTATGTTTAAAAAAGTCTTACTTTGTAAATATGAAATGGAATACGTTTATAAAAGACTACCAATCGTACTTGCGGATTGAACGCGGATTATCTAAAAATACCATTGAAAATTATGGCTTTGATATTGAACGTTTATGTGTTTTTTTGGAAATCAATCAAATTGAAGTTTCACCCTTAAAAATAACAGAAGAGACTCTTCAGCAGTTTATTTATTCGGTTTCAAAAGAAGTAAATCCAAGATCTCAGGCCAGAATTATATCCGGACTAAAAAGTTTTTTTAGCTATCTTATTTTTGAAGATTACAGAACCGATAATCCATTAGAATTAATAGAAAGTCCTAAAACAGGACGGAAGCTGCCGGATACTTTGTCAGTTTCAGAAATAGATGCGCTGATAGCAGCAATTGATTTAAGTTCAAATGAAGGGGAAAGAAACAGGGCTATGCTGGAAACTTTGTACGGCTGCGGACTGCGGGTTTCTGAACTCGTTGCACTGAAAATTTCAGATTTGTTTTTTGAAGAAGGTTTTATCAAAATTACCGGAAAAGGAAACAAGGAACGCTTTGTTCCTATTGGAAATTTGACACAAAAGTATATTCAGATTTACCAAAATGATATTCGGGTTCATCTGAAAATTAAAAAAGGTTTTGAAGATACTTTATTTCTAAACCGTAGAGGTAGCCAGCTCACAAGGGCTATGATTTTTACCATTATAAAGGATTTGGCTGTCAGAATCAGTTTGAATAAAAGTATCAGTCCCCATACATTACGCCATTCTTTCGCCACTCATCTACTCGAAAACGGAGCTGATCTACGTTCTATTCAATTGATGTTGGGACACGAATCTATCACAACTACAGAAATTTATGTACATTTGGACCGGAGATTTTTGAAAGAGGTCATGCATAATTTTCATCCGAGGAAATGATGATAATTACTTTTCTGATTTCAATAAATACTGTTATGCATTAGATAAAATCTCTTTTTATTGATAATTGCGATCACGTAATACACAAGAATAATATGGTTTTTGACTTACCTGAAAATGAAAATGAACAGAAATCAAATGATTTTTATAAAAAATTATTTGCAGAAATACCTGATTTGATTTTTCAATTCAGTATTGGTTCGGATAATGCATATTCCTTCCATTTGATAAGCCAATCCATAAAAGATATTTTCGAATTAAATACTGAAAACTTTTCCGATGATTATAAGACTAGTATCTATAAAAGAATTTTTATTTCTGACAGGGTATTCTTTTTAAAATCTTTAATAAATGCAAAAAAAGATGCTTCGCGATGGGAAGTTGAGTTTAGATGTGCCCTGCCTCAAAAAGGAATAAGATGGCTTAAAATTTCTTCAAAATCGGAATTAGATTCAGATGGAACAATTAGTTTTTTAGGGCGAATTTCTGATGTTACAGATACAAAAGAAAAAGAATTAAAATTGCGGATTTCAGAGGAGAGATTTCAATTTGCGTTAGAGGCTTCAACTACAGGAATATGGGATTGGGATATGGTCAATAATACCGTTTTCTATTCTTCCGTATCGCTTAAAATACTTGAGTTAGAATCAACAGATGTATTTGATGATCCGGAACGTTGGGATAAGATTGTACATCCTGATGATCTTTCGGGTTATTATGCAGACATCCGGGAACATTTTGAGAATAAGATTCCATATTATGAGAATTATCATCGTGTACTGACTTCAAGTGGTAAATACAAATGGATACTAGACAGGGGTAAAGTAATTGAAAGAGATAAAAATGGTAAGCCATTACGGGTTATTGGAACCCATACCGATATCTCGGAACAAAAAGAAAGAGAAATAGAGCTTTTAAAAACAATGAAATTATTTAGTGAGCAGAATAGCAGGCTTTTGAATTTCTCTCACATCGTATCCCACAACTTAAGAACACAGGCAGGAAATATTACAGCACTTTTAGATTTTATTGATCTTGACAAAAAACAAAAAACAATAAATGAAATGCTGCTTCACCTACGTACAGTTTCAAATGACTTGAATGATACGATTTTAAATTTAACGCAGGTGGTTCAGATTCAGAACAATCTCGATCTTATCGTCAAGCCTTTAAAACTGAGTGATTACATCAATAAAACCATTTCTTCAATAGGAGATTATAATTCAGTAAATAAAGCCACAATAAAAAATGATGTGCCGGAACATGTTTATGTTGATTTTAATCCAGCCTATTTAGAAAGCGTTTTGCTGAATCTTACAACAAATGCTATTAGGTATGCTCATCCAGAGAGAACGCCCATTATTGTTTTTGGCTATTCAATTGAGCCGGATGGATGTAAGGCATTAAAAATAACTGACAATGGTCTGGGGATAGATTTAGAAAAACATGGAGGATTATTGTTTGGAATGTATAAAACTTTTCACAAGCATAAGGAAGCAAGAGGGATTGGTTTGTACATTACAAAAAATCAAATTGAGGCCATGGAAGCGAAAGTTTTTGTTGAAAGTCAGGTCGGAGCAGGAACTTCCTTTAAAATTGTTTTCAAGGATCAATTGTAATTTATGGCATAGTGCAAAAAAAAACTTCCCGGTAACGAGAAGTTTTTAAAATGCTATATACTTATATTTATTTTGCAATATTGACTGCTCTGGTTTCACGAATAACCGTAACTTTTACCTGACCTGGATATGTCATTTCGGTTTGGATTTTTTGTGAAATTTCGAAAGAAAGATTAGCAGCATTGTCATCCGAAACTTTTTCGCTTTCTACAATAACACGGAGTTCTCTACCTGCCTGAATAGCATAGGCATTTTTAACTCCGCTGAATCCGTAAGCCACTTCTTCCAGATCTTTCAAACGTTGGATGTAAGAATCCAAAACCTGACGTCTGGCGCCTGGTCTAGCACCAGAAATAGCATCACAAACCTGAATGATTGGTGATAATAATGATTTCATTTCTATCTCATCGTGGTGAGCTCCAATCGCATTACAAACTTCTTCTTTTTCACCATATTTTTCAGCCCATTGCATTCCTAATAAAGCGTGAGGCAAGTCACTTTCAGTATCCGGAACTTTACCAATGTCGTGTAATAATCCGGCTCTTTTGGCTAATTTTACATTTAAGCCTAATTCTGCAGCCATGATTCCGCAAAGTTTAGAAACTTCTCTGGAGTGCTGTAATAAGTTTTGACCGTATGAAGAACGGTATTTCATTCTTCCTACCACTTTAATCAACTCAGGGTGTAATCCGTGAATACCTAAATCAATAACAGTACGTTTACCAACTTCTATAATCTCGTCATCAATTTGTTTGGCTGTTTTCGCCACCACTTCCTCAATTCTTGCCGGGTGAATACGTCCGTCAGTTACTAATTTGTGTAATGCCAGACGAGCGATTTCCCTACGTACCGGATCAAAACAGGAAAGGATAATTGCCTCAGGTGTATCATCAACAATGATTTCTACTCCGGTTGCAGCTTCTAAAGCTCTGATGTTTCGTCCTTCACGTCCGATAATTCTACCTTTTACATCATCAGATTCAATATTAAAAACAGATACGCAGTTTTCTACTGCCTCTTCGGTTCCAACACGCTGAATGGTATTAATGATGATTTTCTTAGCTTCCTGTTGAGCAGTAAGTTTAGCCTCTTCAATAGTATCCTGAATATGAGACATGGCTTTGCTTTTCGCTTCGGCTTTTAAGCCTTCAACTAATTGTTCTTTCGCCTCTTCAGCTGAAAGTCCTGAAATTACTTCCAATTGTTGTAACTGGCTTTTGTGTAATTTTTCTACTTCAGCTTGTTTTTTATCTAAAACCTCGATTTTATTGGTGTATTCTAAAGTTTTAGCTTCAAAATCATCATTTACTTTTTTGGCTTTTGATAATTCGTTTGAAATTTGAGATTCCTTATCACGGACTCTTTTTTCTACTTCAGCAACTTTTTTGTCTCTGGATAAAATAACCTGCTCGTGCTCTGATTTTAATTCAATAAATTTTTCTTTAGCCTGTAGAATTTTATCTTTTTTGATGTTTTCAGCCTCTAAATTAGCATCTTTTAAAATGGAAGCTGCTTCTTTTTTAGCATTTTTTATTAAATTAGAAATATTACTTTTTTCAATAATTTTAGCTATTCCAAAACCTGCTGCAATACCTATAATACCTGAAATGATGATCGTTATGATGTCCATGTTTGTTAAAATTTATATATAAAAAAGCCTACATTAATTGCTTGAATAAACTCGAAAAGACAAGTTTTGAGCTAACTCACTGTTCAAGTTTCCAAGCCGGAGCATGGCATACTATAGTAGTGACGATTCGCTCATTCTAAATTGTTAGTGTTGAGTTTACCAATTGTGAACTAATGTAGGCAGTATCTTAGTTTCTGTAAAGAACGTTTAATTTTCGAGATATTGATCTAAAAGCAAATTTAATCTTTTAATCCTTTGAATGGTATCTTCGCCATCAATTGCGTTGTCAATCTGCTTCTGTTCAACTTGTGATGCAAACTGTAAGGCACACATCGCCAGTACATCTTGTTTGTCGCGAACAGCATAATTTTCTTCGAATTGCTTGATCATAGCATCAATTTTTTTAGAAGCACTTCTAAGTCCTTCTTCCTGAGCTGGTTCTACCGTTAATGGATAAACCCTGTCAGCCACTGATATTTTGATTTTAAGCTTTCCGTCCATGTTTACTAATCTGATAGTTGCGCTATACAGTAATCGATTTCGCGAATTAATGAATTTATTTTAAGCTTTGTCTCTCTCTTGTTATTGTCGCTGCCGAGCAACGAATTGGCAATTTTAAGTGTGTCGTATTGTTTTTTCAAAGCTTCAATTTCAGCAGATTGTTTCTGTATGATTTGTGCAGCTTTGGATAGTTCTAACTGTAAATCCTGATTCTTTTTCTCCAGACCTTTTGTCTTTACAAAAAGTTTTTCGACTTTATATTCAAGAGTATCAATTATTTCGACAATTACACTCATTATAAATCCTATTCATTACTTAATCATACAAAGTTAGTATTCCTTTTTATTAATGCAATTTTTTATCGCTTTTTTTGCATTAAAAATAGGCAAATAAATGAAATTCAATCAATTGTGTTTTTACGGGTTTGTCTTCGGATTTAGCAGCTTATTTTTTATCTTAGCAAAAATGTTATTCATGAGATTTTCTATATTTTCCTTACTGATTTGTAATTTTATTTTTGCGCAATCTAATTATCCAAAAGATTATTTTCGTTCTCCTTTAGATATCCCCATGCAGCTGTCTGGCAATTTTGGTGAGCTTAGACCCAATCATTTTCACGCCGGTTTTGATTTAAAAACAAATCAGAGAGAAGGTTTGAATGTTTATGCTGTAGCCGAAGGATATGTGTCACGAATAAAAATTTCTACTTTCGGAAATGGAAAAACTATTTATATCACGCATCCAAACGGATACACTTCGGTTTATGGTCACTTGCAGACTACTCTTGGGCCAATAAATGAATACGTTCAGAAAACGCATTACAAGGAAAAATCATTTGAAATTGAAATGTTTCCAAAGCCTGATGAATTGATAGTTACCAAAGGGCAGTTAATTGCGCTTTCCGGAAATTCCGGTGCTTCTGAAGGTCCGCATTTACACTTTGAATTTCGGGACTCGAAAACAGAATTTATTATCAATCCGATGTTTTTTGGTTTCGATAAAAATTTTAAGGATACCAAGAAACCAGCAATTTCCAGTTTGTATGTTTATCCTTTGGAAAACTCAACAGTTAATCAGTCAAAACAGCCTCTATTACTGAATCTTGCACTGCAGAATGACGGAACGTATCTGGCTGGTAAGGTAAAGGCAAATGGAAAAATGGGTTTCGGAATTACTGCTGTTGATTATGATAATGTTTCTTTTAATAAAAATGGTGTTTTTAATGTTTCAGCTTTCTTTAACGGAAATCAGAATTTTAATTACCAATTCAATACCTATTCTTTCGATGAAATGCGCTACATAAATGCTTTAATCGATTATTCAAGATATAAAAAAACAGGCCAGCGCGTTCAAAAACTATTTATGAAAACGCCTTTTGCGTTAAGTATTATTAAAACGGATTCCCTTAATGGAGTAGTTGCAGCAGAGCCAAATCTATCCTCCAGTTACAGGATTGAGGTTTCGGATTATTACGGAAATTTAAATTCCGTTACAGTGCCAATAGAATATGATGCAGCGACACCAATCATAAATGCTGAGCCTGTAACATCAAAATATTTTATTCGGTACAATAAAGATTCCAATTTTGAAAAAGATAATATGTCGGTTTTTTTTCCTGCCGGAACATTTTATGAAGACTTCAATTTGAATTTTGACGTAAGAAACAAACGAATTTATATTCATGATGATACAGTTCCGGTACATGCTAACTTTACAATAGAAATTAAGGATACTACTTATGCAGAATCTTTGAGGGATAAAGTTTTTATAGGGAGAATTAATGGGAAAAGTGTGAGTTATAATTCGACTGTTAGAAAAGGTGATGTGTATAGCATAAAATCAAGAACACTTGGGCAATACGGATTGTTTACGGATACAACATCTCCTACAATCACTATTGCAAAGCCTATTCAGGATAAATGGATCAGTGATGTTAAGAAAATTCAATTTACGATAAATGATAATTTGTCAGGAATCAAATCATACAATGGGTATTTGAACGGAAGTTGGGTTTTATTCGAATATGATAATAAAACCAAAAAAATCACACACAATTTTGTTGATTTCTTATTGGCTGAAGGCGCCAATGATTTAAAAATTGAAGTTGTGGATAATGTGGGGAATTCTGCTATCTTTGAAACTCGTTTTTTTAGAAGTCAACAAAAATAAAATCCAGACGTTTGAATAATTTTAAACTACTAAGTGTTATCCTTTTAATGTGCATTGGATATGTGGCTACAGGTCAAAATGCAAAAGTGAAAGGAGTTATTTTAGATAATGATAATCATCCCGTTTCCGATGTAAATATTTCGGTAGGAAACGAAGTTTCCCAATCAGATGTCAAAGGCTTTTTTGAAATTGCAGTGACTTCAAATAAAAAAGTCGTTTTGATTTTTACGCACATATCTTTAAAAATGATAACGCTGACGGTTGATTTAGAACCTAATGAAGTATTAGTTTTTAATCCCGTGATGAATAATTCTGAAGAACAGATGGGAGAAGTTTTTGTAACTTCAAAAAATAAAAAACGGGTGCAGGGCATTACTGTTATTGATCAGGCGACAATAAAAAAAATACCCGGAGCCAATGCTGGTATCGAAAATATTTTAAAAACATTGCCAGGAGTAAATTCAAACAACGAATTGAGTACGCAGTATGCCGTTCGGGGAGGTAATTACGACGAAAATTTGGTTTATGTTAATGAAATTGAGGTGTATCGTCCTTTTTTAATTCGATCCGGCCAACAGGAAGGATTAAGTTTTACAAATACCGATCTGGTTCAGAATGTTGATTTTTCTGCCGGAGGTTTTCAGGCGAAATTTGGAGATAAACTTTCTTCGGTATTGGATATTACCTATAGAAAGCCGACTCAATTCGGAGCAGTCCTTGAAGCAAGTTTGTTAGGAGGAAGTATTGCGGTCGATGCCGTTTCCAAAAATAAAAAATGGTCTGCCGTGACAGGGGTACGTTACAGAAACAATAGCTTATTAGTGGATAGTCAGGATACACAGACCAATTATACACCTACATTTGCAGATATTCAGACCAATATAAATTATGATATTTCTCAAAAATGGCAATTGAGTTTTCTGGGAAATATTTCTCAGAATAAATATTTGTATAGTCCTTTAACCCGTGAAACGAAATTTGGCACAATAGATCAGCCAATGACGCTTGCCGTTTATTATGAAGGGCAGGAGAAAGACCAATATGATACCTATTTTGGTGCCTTCAAGACAACTTATAAACCATCTTCAGATTTTACCTTAAAATTTATCGGATCTTTATTTCATACTATTGAAAAGGAACATTTTGATATCCTGGCGCAGTATCGCTTAGGTAATGTAAATGAAGAAGGAACAACCAATCCTGAGGATGTTCAGTTTACACGGGGAATAGGTTCTCAGCTCAATCACGCAAGAAATGATTTGGATGCTCTGATTGCTAATATTGAAATAAAAGGTTTTAAGGAATGGAATGAAAGTCAGTTAGAGTTTGGTTTGAAATATACAAGAGAGTCTATCAGGGATAGAATAGTGGAGTGGGAGATCATTGATTCAGCTGGTTTTTCAATTAAACCACCAATTTTAGATCTTCCAAAAAATAACCAGCCCTATGCATCCTACACAGGTCCGCTTTTACCTTATCAGAATATTCGTGCTGTAAACTTTAATGATATCAATAGATTTTCAGGTTATGCACAATGGAACAATAAAACCCAATTAGGATCAAGCCAATTGTGGTCTGCTATTGGTGCACGTTTTCAAAGCTGGCAGGTTTCAGGAGCTGATGTAAATGGTGATAATCAGATTGTTTTTAGTCCAAGGGCTCAGTTTGCTTTAAAACCGGACTGGGAGAAGGATATGGTTTTCAGGATTTCAGGAGGGTTATATCATCAGCCGCCTTTTTACAGGGAACTGCGTGATTCAGACGGTGCGGTCAATCCAAATGTAAAAGCACAACAATCGATTCATTTTGTAGTCAGCAACGACTATAATTTCAAAATGTGGGATCGCCCTTTTAAATGGGTCACAGAAATATATTATAAATCCCTGTCAGATGTAAATGTCTATTCGATTGACAATGTCCGTATTCGTTATGTTGCCGATAATAATGCCAAGGCTTACGCGCAAGGTCTGGACTTTAGGCTAAATGGAGAATTTGTTCCCGGTACCGAATCCTGGATCAGTTTTGGATATTTGAAAACAGAAGAAAATTATGAAGGCAAGGGATTCATTGCAAGGCCAACAGATCAGAGGTTAAAATTTGCCATGCTGTTTCAGGATTATATGCCGAACATTCCAAGCGTGAAATTATATCTGAATTTGGTTTACAATACCGGACTTCCCGGAGGTTCGCCTTCTTATTCGGATCCTTATTTATATCAAAACAGGCTAAATGATTATCGCAGGGCAGATGTTGGCTTTTCAAAAGTTTTTATAGACAGCAATACTAAAGTGACCAGGATCAAATGGCTAAAAGACTTTAAGGAATTGTCATTAGGTCTGGAAATTTTTAATCTTTTCAATAATCAGAATGCAATTACCAATACTTGGGTTCGCGATGCTTATTCAAAAAATCAATATGCAATTCCTAATTATATGACTACAAGGGTATTTAATGTGAAGTTGAATGCGAGATTGTAAATAGAAGATTAATTATAGAAGAAAAATTTGAATAAATAATATAGCATTAAGCAGTATCCTATTTTGTAAACTCAATAAAAACAGATAATACAATCAAAAATACTATATTTGATATTCTAATATAATTTGCAGACATGAAAAACTCCTTAAAATATATAGCCTTGATCTTAGTTGGTACTTTAGTCAGTTGTAAAGATGAAGTTCAAAAGCCAAAAGTGATTTACGATGCCACGAATAAGGCAAAGGAGATTGCTAAAACCGATTCTACTCAGATTGAAATAGCAGATTTGCCAATTCAGATGGAAGGAACCAGTTATTTGATTCATCCCGTTGGAGATTTACGTGTTTTTGAAAAGGGTACAAAATCTCGTTATGGTTCATCCAGTGTAAATGATTTTAGCTTTACAATTTCGAATTTAGGAGAATTTGAAATTACGGGATATTTGCAGAACCTGAAATTTCAAAAAATTGATTCGGATTCTATTAGGCCTTTGTCTGATAAGCCTGTTTTAATCATGACGGCTACGTATTTAAAATCGATTGCTGATAAATCTTTGAATCAGGTAATGGTATATACTTTGACTGATGCAGATACAAATAAAGATGGAAAAATAGATACAGGAGATATCAAGACTTTATATTTAAGTGATATAAGCGGTGAAAATTTCACAAAGGTTTCAGCTGATCTTGAAGAATTGGTTGACTGGAGTATAATTGATTCCAAAAACCGTTTGTATTTCAGAACAATTGAAGATACCAATCAAAACGGACAGTTTGATAAAAACGACGTGCTGCATTACAATTATATTGATCTTGCTGCAAAAAAATGGGAAGTTAAAAGTTATCAGCCTATATAATCTTCATTTGGCTTATTAGTAAAAACGATTAGAAAGAGAAAACCATTTAGAACTATAGTTTAATTCTAAATGGTTTTTTCTTTGAAAAATTTCTAAATCAAAATATCACTTTCCAAATCTGACTTCTCTATTTCAAAGTCAAAATCAAGACGTTCGACCAGTTCAATTACCAGTTTTTTATACCAGTTTTCAGATTTTGGATGAATGTATATCTTTTCAATCAACTGATTGATATCTACATTTATTTTTAGTCCTTCATTTAATTTCAGATTGCTTTTTGAAGTGTCTGTAATTATGCGTACTTCACGTTCGTACTGAAAACTTTTACGCTTGAATAAAAATGGAAAGAACAAATCATCAAAAGGAATATATTCTTTTTTGTAGTCGATATAATTTACCTCGCCAATATGCTGGTCAAAATTGATTTCAGGTTTCACTGCTTTCTGCAATCGTCCAATAGTGGACTGTATAGCCAATCCTTCATTGTTTTGGGTAAAAATCTGCCACATTGCAAAAGATTCATATTCATTAATATGCCAGCTGCTCACTGCCACTTTTTCACGGTGGGTTTTATAATAGTTTAAAAAGTCAGGATTGTCTGCTGCAAGTTTTTTAATCTCTTCATAAGTAGGTTCGCTAAAAGTGCCTTCGTACTGATCTTCAAACTTATCCGAACGGGACATGAATAATTTTTTGGAAAGTAATAAATCAAGAAATTTAGACAAGTCCAGGTATTTCCACACAATGGTATCAGGATCTTCAGGCAATTTGATGTTCGGATTGTTAAGATACATTTTTTAATTTTTTTATAACAATCAGGAAATCTTTAAAATAAATTAAGATTCGAAAGATTGCATGGTTACCAGCTTGTTGTAAGTTCCGTTATGAGCAATTAGTTCATCATGGGTCCCCTGTTCAACTATTCTTCCTTTTTGCATAACCACGATCAAATCTGCTTTTTGAATGGTCGAAAGACGGTGCGCTATCACAATTGATGTTCTGTTCTGCATCATATTTTCCAATGCCACCTGAACAAACTTTTCGCTTTCTGTATCCAGGGCTGAGGTTGCTTCATCCAAAATCATAACTGGAGGATTTTTCAATACCGCACGGGCAATTGACAAGCGCTGTTTTTGTCCTCCGGAAAGTTTGTTTCCACTGTCACCAATGTTGGTGTAAATCCCGAAAGGTAAATCTTTTACAAACTCATAGGCATTGGCGATTTTAAGGGCTTCAATAATCTCATCGTCAGTGGCATCCAGTTTTCCTAAAGAAATATTGGCTTTAATAGTATCGTTAAACAAAATGCTATCCTGAGTAACCAATCCCATCAATCCCCTGAGCGATTGTAAATTCATGTCCTTGATGTTAATTCCGTCAATCGAAATTGCACCGTCATTCACATCATAAAAACGGGTTAGTAAGTTGGCAATTGTACTTTTACCGCTGCCTGATTGTCCCACTAATGCAACAGTCTGTCCTTTTTTAACCTGAAGTGAAAAATCTTTCAGAACCGTTTCATCTTCATATTTAAAATTAATATTCTGAACGGTAATATTATCGTCAAAAGTTGTTTTTTCAAATGCTTTTGGTTTCGATGTAATCGTATTTTCCTGCTCTAAAATTTCCAAAACACGTTCTGCTGCAGCATTTCCTCTTTTTACGCCATAAGAAGCCTTGGAGATTGCTTTTGCAGGTGTCAGGATATTATATGCTAATCCCATATATGCAATAAAGGCAGGGCCGCTCAGCGTTTTGTCAATCAGGACCATTTGTCCTCCGTACCACAATAAAATCGCTATTACGGTAATTCCCATAAATTCACTAGCGGGAGAAGCTAAGTTCTGGCGGTTGCCAATAGTATTGGATAAATTAAAAAAACGTTCAGTTGAATTTTGAAAAAGAGTGTTGAAATAATTCTCAGAATTGTATCCTTTTACAACTTTTAATCCGCCAATAGTTTCTTCAATGGTAGATAAAAAATTGCCTTGTTCTTCCTGTGCTTTTGTCGATTGTTTTTTAAGCTGTTTCCCAATCAATGAAATAATGTAGCCTGAAATCGGAATAAAAATAAAAACGAATAATGTTAGTTTGGTACTAAGAATTAACATCATAGTTATGGTGAAAATGATTGTTAAAGGTTCTTTTACGATAAGTTCAAGTACGGCTAAAAATGAGTTTTGTACCTCATTTACATCAGCAGAAATCCTTGAAATCACATCTCCTTTTCTTTTTTCAGAATAAAAAGCCAAAGGCAGTTCAAGGGTTTTCTTGTACATTGCATTTCTCATATCTTTTAAAACACCATTTCGTAAAAAAGTGATAAAAAACATCGCTAAATAATCAGCCAGGTTCTTTAATAAGAAAATTGAAATGATGATTGCTACCATTATCGATAAAATGTAGCCTGGATCATGATCTCCTTTTGTTGTGGTGATGTAGTAACTCAAATAATCCTCTCCATATTCCTGAAGCTTTAAAATTCCCTTATATACTGGTTTTATTTTTCTGGCCTTTGTCTGGTCAAATAAAACCTGAAGCATTGGAATCAATGCAACAAACGAAAGCGTGCTAAAAAGTGCATACAAAACATTAAAAAATATGTTTAGCAATGCATATTTTTTATAAGGATAAATAAAGGGAACTATTTTTTTGAAATTACTCATTTATTATAAATATTATTTTCTGCTATAGCGATGGCTCTTTCGAGTTTTTCCAGCAATAATTTTTTTTCAGGTAATTGGGTCAAATAAGCTGAAACTTTGATTTGTTCATCGTTATCAAGCATTAAATAATTAATTTGTTCAGGAGATTTTTCGCTGCACAAAATTAAACCAATTGGTTTGTTTTCACTTTCTTTTTGTTCATTTTTCTCCAGCCAACGCAAATATAATTCCATTTGACCTTTATAACCGGCTTTGAACTTCCCTAATTTTAAGTCAATAGCTACCAAACATCGTAGTCCGCGATGATAAAAAAGTAAATCAATGTAGAAGTCTTCGTCGTCAATAGTTATTCTTTTTTGGCGGGCAAGAAACGCAAATTCACTTCCCATTTCTGTAATGAAATTTTGTAATTGTGCCAAAATAGAACTCTCAAGATCCTTTTCCGAGTAACTGTCATGAAGTCCTAAGAAATCGAGAAAATAAGGGTCTCTAAAGGTTAGATCCGGACTAATTTGCTTTTCTGATTTTAAAACAGCTAAGTCTTTAATGATAGTTTGTTCAGGTTTTTTACTAATGGCTGTTCTTTCAAAAAGCATACTGTCAATTCGTTCCTGTAGAGTTCTTACGCTCCATCTTTCATGAACGCTCATTTGAATGTAAAACTCTCTTTTTATATCATTGTCGATATAAATTAAAGTTCTTATATGAGACCAGCTTAATTGTGCACACACTGTGTGCACAATTGCAGGGTCTTGAAATATAGAGTTTAGCTTTATAAAACTGTGCAGATTCCTTTTGTTAAATCCAGTTCCATATCGGTTGGAAAGTTCTTCACTTAAGTTTTTAATAAGCTTCTTTCCGTAATCGGCACGATCTTTTTTTAGAATCTCTTCGTTGATCGTTTTTCCAATTTTCCAATATAATAAAGTTAATTCCTGATTAACCGTTTTGGCAACAAAATGACGAGTCTCATCTATCAATCCGATAATGGAATTTAATAGTTCAGGCTGATTATTGTTGTCAATTTTGTCACTCATTTTATATTAAGTCAATTGCATATCAGCAATAATATTTACTATTTTTTGGTCCAGGAAGCTTTCGGCAGCATCAAAATCCAAAACCGATTCTAATTCGGCATTTACACTGATGTAAAATTTGATTTTTGGTTCCGTTCCGCTTGGTCTGGCGCAAATTTTTGATCCGTCTTCCGTGTAATAAATCAAGACATTCGATTTTGGAATATCCATTCCTGATTCTTCGCCGGTCAGTAAATTTACAGCAATGGATGATTGGTAATCTTCCACCATAATAACACGTTGTCCGTTGATTTCCTTTAAAGGATTTTCGCGAAGATTGATCATCATCTGATTAATTTCTATTACCCCCTCAATTCCTTTTTTGGTAAGTGAAACCAAATATTCTTTATAAAAACCGTTTTCAACATAAAGCTGTAAAAGTTCTTTGTAAACACTGCTTCCCGCTGCTTTTGCCTGGGCTGCAACTTCACAGATCAATAACGTAGCAGCAACAGCATCTTTATCACGTACAGCATCGCCAACCATGAAGCCAAAACTTTCCTCGCCGCCTCCAATAAATTCAAGTTCAGGAAAATCCTTTATCATTTTGGCAATCCATTTAAAGCCTGTCAGTCCAACTTTACATTCGACACCATAACTTGTAGCCAATTCCATCATCATCGGAGTTGATACAATCGTGGATCCAACGAATTGTTTTCCGTTGATTTTTCCGGCCTTTTTCCATTGTTTCAATAAGAAAGAAGTCATCAAAATCATCGTTTGATTTCCGTTAAGCAAAATCATTTTGCCGTCGTTGTTTCTTACCGCAACACCCAAACGGTCACAATCAGGATCGGTTCCAACTACAATGTCCGAATCAGTTTTGTCTGCCAAAGCCAAAGCCATGGCCAAAGCTTCCGGTTCTTCCGGATTTGGAGATTTCACTGTTGGAAAATCCCCATTCGGTTCAGCCTGTTCCGGTACAATGTGTACGTTTTTATAACCTGCCTGAGATAATGTATCAGGAATCGATTTTATCGAAGTTCCATGAAGCGGAGTGAAAACAATATGCAGGTTATCTTTGGCTTCAGCCGGAGTATTAAAACTCGCATTTTCAATAGATGACTTTACAAAAGCCTTGTCAATTTCCGTATCGATATACTCAATCAGGCTTTCGTTTGCATTGAACTTAATGTTATCATAATTCAGGCTCTCAATTACTTTAATAATAGCAGCATCTTCCGGAGGAACAATTTGGCCTCCATCTTCCCAGTACACTTTGTATCCGTTGTATTCCGGTGGATTATGGGATGCCGTAAGCACGATTCCGCATTGGCAGCCTAAATATTTAAGCGCAAATGATAATTCCGGAGTCGGTCGCAGATCAGAGAATAAGTAAACGTGAATTCCGTTGGCAGAGAAAACATCGGCAACAACCTTGGCCAATGTATTGCTGTTATGGCGGCAATCGTATGCAATAACAACTTTTAAAGGCTGGTTAGGAAAAACTTCATGCAGGTAATCCGAAAGTCCCTGAGTACTTTTTCCTAGTGTATATTTGTTGATTCTGTTGTTTCCAACGCCCATCACACCGCGCATTCCGCCGGTTCCAAATTCAAGATTCTTATAAAAACTTTCCTCTAATTCCTTAGGTGAAGTAGTCATTAATTCCTTGACAGCAGTTTGTGTTTCGCTGTCAAATGTAGGCGTTAGCCATTCGTTCAAAGCATTTAAAATAGTTGGTTCTATGTCCATTGTAGATGTCTTTTTAATATTTTAATTAAAGATAAGTTTTTTCAGGAGCTAATCCTGCTGTACACTATATCTTTTGTGGCAAACCCCGCCACAAAAGGATGCCGTTCCCATCAGGGCTAGGACTTTACGTTAAAAATTAACCTCTCTGGAAATTTTATAACGCGCTTCATTATTTTTGGTTCTCAGGATAATTTCACCTAAAAATCCGGCAAGGAACAATTGAGTCCCTATAATCATGGATGTTATGGATAAATAAAATTGAGGTCTTTCTGTAATAAGGCGGCTGGTTTTGTGAATGAACAATTTGTCAATTCCAAGATATAAGGCCAAAAGAAAACCAATGACAAACATGATTGAACCTAATAAACCAAAAAGGTGCATAGGTCTTTTTCCGAAACGGGATAAAAACCAAATTGTAATCAGATCAAGAAAACCATTCACGAAACGATCCATTCCAAATTTGGTTTCCCCATATTTACGCGCCTGGTGAATAACCACTTTTTCACCAATTTTTCCAAAACCGGCGTTTTTAGCCAGCACCGGAATATATCGGTGCATTTCGCCTGAAACTTCAATGTTTTTTACAACCGCGTTTTTATAGGCTTTTAATCCGCAGTTAAAATCATTTAACTCAACACCGGAAGTTTTTCTGGCAGCCCAATTGAATAATTTAGAAGGCAGGTTTTTTGCCACAACAGAGTCGTAACGTTTCTTTTTCCAGCCTGAAACCAAATCAAATTTTTGGGTTGTGATCATTTCATACAATCCCGGAATTTCATCCGGACTGTCCTGCAAATCGGCATCCATTGTAATAATAACGTCGCCTTTTGCTTTGGCAAAACCAGCATGTAAAGCCTGTGATTTTCCAAAATTTTTCATGAAGCGAATCCCTTTTACATTCGGGTTTTCATTAGAAAAACTTTCAATAATATTCCAGGAATCATCTGTACTTCCATCATCAACAAAAATGATTTCATAAGAGTAATTGTTGGATTGCATCACTTTAATAATCCAGGAATAGAGTTCTTTCAGTGATTCCTCTTCGTTTAGAAGCGGTATAAGTATAGATAAATTCACTATTGTTGTAATGGTTTAGATTTGATAATTGCGGATACGATTAAGTTAAATATAGAGCTAACTACAATTGAAAAAAGTCCGCCTTTTAAAAGGTTTATTATCGAGAAATTGTCGTTTTTTAATAATTCATTTAGCTCCGACGAAGATTTTCCCATGGCTTTTAAAAGTTCTAATTGCTTAGAATTCATAAAAGTGTTCATTTCAGGTTTAAATTCAGGGGCTATAAAATTGTATAAGACAAAACTAAAGGTGATTGATATAAGTATTCCAATGCTTGTAGAGATTAATAAAGTAGTAAAGGAATCTTTTAATGATATTGTATTTCCTAATTGCTTTTTAGTGGTTATGGCTTGATATATTCTAATTCCCCAAAATATTAACCCTATTAATATACCATAAACTGTGCTTTTATAAATTGCTGCGCCACCAACATATGTAAGAGTTTGAGATAAACAAGCAACAATTCCAATTATTAAACCATATGTAATCCCGTTCTTTTTTATAACCTCATTAATCATATTTTCTATATGTTTAAAATTAATCCACAAATATAGCAATTCCCAATATATTCGAAGATAAAAAAGCTTTTTGAATTTAACTAAAAAAAAGTGTGCTAAAGATTTGTATATTAAAAAAGAATTGTAAATTTGCAGACTCAAAATAATTAAAAGTTTTTAAACAAAAAGAGTATTGTTTGTTTACACCTTTTTCTAACCATGAAAAAGCTTCAAAATAAAAAATACTTTAAACAATAAATAAAAAGAAAAGATGAAAAAAGGAATCCACCCGGAAAATTACAGATTAGTTGCATTTAAAGACATGTCAAATGACGAAGTTTTTATCACTAAATCTACTGCAGATACAAAAGAAACAATTGAAGTTGACGGAGTTGAGTATCCAGTTGTAAAAATGGAGATTTC
>Ga0247809_1000059_pt1 | contig 74232 bp, 61 predicted proteins | sample UWRJL104311B1_FD_180951 | JGI IMG/M metagenome (GOLD analysis project Ga0247809, IMG submission 180951) | Plant litter microbial communities from Arlington Agricultural Research Station in Wisconsin, United States - UWRJ-L104-311B-1 | ecosystem: Environmental > Terrestrial > Plant litter >... | reverse complement strand
TGCATTTGAAACTAATTCACGCAAGAAAATCTCGTGGTCGCTGTATAAAAATTTCTTGATAAGCGGGAAAATGTTCTCTACGGATACATTGATTTTTCCTGTTGTCATAATGTATTGATATTATTAATGTTAATTATTTTCGAGATTCTTTATTTCAAATAGAATACCAAAGAAATACGAAATGACAAATTGGCTGAATTGTTAATTTTAAGATAATAAAAGAGTATAATTTAACATATAAAAGTCTTGCCGTTGTATATTTGTGTAACGTAAACAATCTAAAAATTACCAACTATGAAAAAATTAATCTTATTAGGTGTCCTTGCGGTGCTGTTTGCTTCTTGCAAGTCAACATCTGCAACAAACACCAAAACCGAGGGAACTTCCCAAAGACAAATTAAAGGAAATTGGGTTATCAGTTCAGTAGAATATCCTGGATCTGAATATATCAAAATCAATTCTTTCCAGATTGCAGATTCAAAATGCTTTGAAGGAAGCACTTGGAAATTTGTATCAAACAATAACAAAGGAGAAATGGCATTGACCAAATCAGGTTGCGCCGCTTTCAGTTCGCCAATTACATGGTTTGTAAATAAAGACAGCCAGTTTGTTCTTAAAGTTTTAAGTGCTGGAGAAAAAGCTAAAAAAGTAAGAGACGGATATGTTTTAAATGTTGCTAATCAATCAGAAAACTCATTTCAATTGCTTGATATGGTAGATGTTGGTGGAAAAATGGTCAACGTTGTATATCAATTCACAAAAGTAAACTAACCATATAAATAATAAATAAGATGAAAAAATTAGGAATATATTCAATCGCGGCAATGTTCGCTATAGGTTCGCTTTTTACAAGTTGTGAGGCTGTAAAAAATACAAATAATACACAAAGAGGTGCTGGAATTGGTGCTGCTTCTGGAGCGGTAATCGGTGGGGTTCTTGGAAATAACATTGGAAAAGGTGGAAATACAGCTCTTGGAGCAATCATTGGCGGTGTTGTTGGTGGTGTTGCCGGAGGTGTAATTGGAAACAAAATGGACAAACAGGCTCGTGAGATCGACAATGCGCTTCCAGGTGCAGAAGTAGAAAGAGTTGGTGAGGGAATCAAATTGACTTTGAATGAAAATGCAGTTCGTTTTGATACTAACAAATCAACTTTGACTCCAACAGCAAAAGCAAATCTTGACAAATTGGTTTCAGTTTTTAATCAATATCCTGACACAGATATTCAAATTTATGGATATACTGACAGTACTGGTGCTGCAGATTACAACTTGACTTTGTCAGGTCAAAGAGCAAATGCTGTAAAAACTTATTTGGCAAGCAAAGGACTTTCATCTGCAAGATTTAAAACTACAGGTTTAGGGATTGCTGATCCAATTGCTTCTAATGAAACAGTGGAAGGAAGAGCTCAAAACCGTCGTGTAGAATTTGCAATTACGGCAAATGAAAAAATGGTTCAAGATGCTCAAAAAGAAGCGAAAAACTAATCAAATCATAATTATTTGAGTGAGAAGACCGTCAGAAATGGCGGTCTTTTTTTGTTTATGCTTTTTAAGTCCTATCATTCCGACGAAGGAGGAATCTCAAGAAATAAATTATCTAATTATCTAATTTCCAAATTATCTAATTGACTAACTGTCAATTTTTTTGAAAGATATTTAACAGCTATTTATATGTTTCAGAAATATTTGAAATGTACCTTTACCATATGAATTTAAAAAGTTAAGTCATGGCAAATCCAAAGAATATAAAAATGAAGAACCAGCTAATTGATGATAATCAGATAATTAGTTTGTATATGAATGCTGTTTTAGAAAAAAATGAAGCTCCAAAAAATGTATATCTTTTTTGCAAAGAACATAATTTTGAAGAAGCTGATTTTTATTCTTTTTTCAGTTCGCTTGATGCAGTAAAAGAAGCAATTTGGATAAAGTTTTTTGAAAACACAATCAATACGCTTCATGCTGATGTGAACTATGCCAACTATGAAAATAGGAATAAATTGTTGTCGCTATATTTTACTTTTTTCGAAATTTTGAATTTGAATAGAACTTATGCTTATTATGCTTTAAAGGATAATAAGGAAGGCTTGAAAAATTTGCACCAGTTGAAGGAATTGCGAAATCAATTCAAAGATTATATCTCAAATTTAATCAAAGCTTCAGAGCCAGAAAAGGTGGCAAAAATATCAAAAATCACGCGTCCAGTTTTTTCAGAAGGTGCTTGGTTGCAATTTTTATTTATTCTTAAATTTTGGTTGGATGATACTTCAAAAGGTTTTGAAAAAACAGACATCATGATTGAAAAAGCGGTTAAAGCGACATTTGATATTTTAGATACGACGCCTCTGGAAAGTTTATTTGATTTGGGAAAATTCATTTGGAAAGAAAGAGCTTAATTAAGTCGAAACAAACCTAAAATTAGTCTATGAAAACTTTAGATAAAATACCTGTAAATAAAATTGAACGCGCCGGACAGCTTGTAAAAACCGGATTTAAAGTTGGCGGCAACTATATTGCTTATTATGGCGAAAAAATGGTAAATCCATCATTGACAAAGGAAAAACTGAATGAAAATAATGCTGAGGATATTTATGACGGATTAAAAAATTTAAAAGGAAGCGCTTTGAAAGTGGCGCAAATGCTGAGCATGGACAAAAATATCATGCCGAGAGCTTATGTTGAAAAATTTTCTTTGGCGCAATTTTCTGTACCTCCATTATCGGCTCCTTTGGTGAGAAAAACGTTTAAGAAATATTTTGGCGATTTTCCTGAAGCTATTTTTGATTCTTTTACTCCAGATTCCATTCATGCTGCAAGTATTGGCCAAGTTCACAAAGCTTCTAAAAATGGAAAGGATTTGGCTGTTAAGATTCAATATCCGGGAGTTGCGGAAAGTATTGGCTCAGATTTGGCGATTGTGAAGCCTTTTGCGACTAAAATGTTCAATTTGCAAGGCAAGGATTCAGAACGATATTTTAAGGAAGTCGAGAATAAATTGATGGAAGAAACAGATTATGAATTAGAATTGTCGCAAGGTGTGACTATTTCTAAGGCTTGTGAACAAATTCCTAATTTGAGATTTCCAAAATATTATCCTGAGTTTTCTACAAAGCGTGTCATTACAATGGATTGGATGGAAGGGGAGCATCTTTCTGAGTTTGCAAATCACAATTCTGATTTAGAAAAAGCGAATAAAATAGGGCAAGCTTTATGGGATTTTTATATGTTTCAAATTCATGAATTGCGGGAAGTTCATGCAGATCCGCATCCTGGAAACTTTTTAATTGATAGTGAAGGGAACTTGATTGCAATTGATTTTGGCTGTATAAAACAAATTCCTGAAGATTTTTATATTCCTTATTTTGAATTGGCAAGGCCAGAGATTATTGATAATCCGGTTGTCTTCAAGGAGAAATTATATGAATTGGAAATTTTGAGACACGATGATAATGAGAATGAAATAGATTATTTTTCAGATCTGTTTCTTCAAGTTTTAAAACTGTTTACAAAACCTTTTCAAACAGATTCTTTTGATTTTTCTGATCAAGAATTTTTTGGAAACATGGCCAAGCTAAGTGAAGATTTTAGCAAGGATAAACAATTGAGAAAAATGAATGGTAATCGCGGTTCAAAGCATTTCTTATATATTAATCGAACCTTTTTTGGGTTATATAGTTTGCTTCATGATCTTAAAGCTACAATCGATACGATGAGTTATAAGCAATTTATGAGCTAATAATTCCTCCTAATTAAATTAAAAAGCGATAGTTTTTACTGTCGCTTTTTTTTGCATTATTCTCAATTGTTTGTATTTAATTTTATTTTATAGTCGCATTATGAGAATATTTAGTATTTATGCAGTAACTTTATTGTAAATAAATACTATAATCATGATAAAAAGTCCCAAATCTTTATCGAATAGTACTAACATCCTATTGATATGTGAAAGAAAATTACTTATTGTATCTTTAAAAAATTCTTGCTATACTTGGATTTATGTAAGTTTAAAGACAATTTGTATAGGTGTTTTTGTTGCAGTAAATTTATGTCATTATGCATATTCACAAAATGACATTGCTTTTGCTGGTAAAACAAAAGAAATTATAAAACCGAATAAAAATTTGAATTTTTATGAACCTAATTTAAGTGCAAAAACAGGAATAGCATTTGCACCTCCATTAAATGACAATTGTGCTGGAGCTGAAAATCTTACTGTAAATTCTGCAACTACTTGCACAATAATTACAAATGGAACAACAATAGAGGCAACACAGTCTCAAGCAGGTTGCAACTTTACAAATGCAGATGACGATGTTTGGTATAAATTTACAGCCACACAGGCTTCGCATATTGTGACAGTTACTCCGGGAACATTGCAAAATCCTGTTTTCCAAGTATTCAGTGGTACTTGTGCTAGCTTGACTTCCATTGTTTGCAGAAATAATTCCGCTGGAAATACCACCGCTGAAACGGCAACTTTAACAGGACTTACAAATGGAGGAGTTTATTTTGTAAGGGTTTACAGCGTTGCAAATACTAGTGGAAAAGGAACATTTAGTGTTTGTGTAACATCACCTGCGATAACTTATTGTACTCCTGCAACAACTTCAACAGCAAGTACTTTATATATTAACAGCTTGAATTTTTTAGGTACTTTAAACGATGTTGCCAATTTAAATTCTTCTTATGGAACTACTGGTTTTCAAGATTTTACTGGATTGCCCACAAAAAGTCGCCAAGCTCAGGGCGAAGGTATGAACGTGTATGTTGAAGCAAATGCAATTTCAAGGATAAAAGCTTGGGTAGATTGGAATAAAGATGGCGATTTTGTTGATGCTGGAGAAGAAGTTTATAATTCTAGAATTGGAATTATAAGTACAACTTTTGGATATGTTATTCCCGCAACTGCTACTCCTGGAGAATATAGATTGAGGATTCGAAATTATAGAGAAAATCCTACGCTGACAGGTGGCGAAAACTATGATTTAGATTTCTCGCCTTGTGAAGAATTTGGGTCAGTCCTTATTGGTTTGCTTTCAACCAGATATGGTGAAGCTGAAGATTATGCATTTACAGTATCTGCAAGTTGTTCGGCAATAATTACGAGTGTTACCGATGGAATCACTTGCGGAAATGGAAGCGTGACATTGGTTGCAACAGGGTCTTCAGGAGTGACAGAATATAGATGGTACAGCGCCGCGACAGGTGGTAGTCTACTTGCCACAACGCCAACCGGAACTTGGACTACGCCATCTATTTCTGCTACGACAACTTATTATGTGACCGCATTTAATGGCTGTGAGTCAGTGGTCAGAACGGCTATCACTGCAGAAAAAAATGCAGTTCCTAATATCGTATTTACACCCGCAAGTCCTGTTTTATGTGGGGAAAATAGTATGGTTTCATTGCTTGCAAGTGGTGATATTGAAGAAATTGATATTATAAATGAGCATTTTGAAAGCGGACTTGGATTATTTTCAAATGTAAATTATACAACCAATACTACAACAATTGACAATGCTACAGCTTGGCAATCAAGAACAAGTACCTATATTCCAACTGGCCAAGTTTGGTTTCCTGCCGTTTCATCTGGTTTTGGTACCAACAAGTTTGTAATGGCTACTTCTGATGTTGGAAATTATACTGTTCACAATGCCTTGCTTTCTCCCACAGTCAGCAGTGTTGATTTTTTAGATCTTACCCTTACTTTTAAAATGTACTATTCCCATTATTTGGCAAACGGAGCGGGAGGAGCAGATGATTATGTAAGTGTTGATGTTTCAACCAATGGAGGAACAAATTGGACTGAGGTAACACGTTATATTTCAGATATCGGTATTGGAACAAGATTTCAAGAGTTGTCTTTTAATTTAAATAGCTATAAAAATATCGCCAACTTAAAACTGAGAATTAGGTATTATGGAGTTTTTCGAGATGGAGTGGCAGTTGACAATTTTAGATTATTTGGAAACAAACAATTGAATACAGCATTTCAATTTACAAGCAATACAGCCATTGATGCTTATACAGATGTTGCGGCAACTATACCATATAATCCGCAAATTAATCCCTCGCAAGAAATTTATCTGAAACCTACGCTTGCTCAATTAGAAAATGCAAGTTTTACTATTACCGCAACGGCCGTGCTTTCAAATGGTTGTACTGCTACAAAAAATGTAGTTATTGAGAATAAAACAAAAACTTTGTTTGCAAGTACAACAAATTGGAACAGTGGCTCGAATTGGAAACCTTCGGGCGTACCAACTTCCGATAATTGTATTATTGTGAATGGAAATGTGATTATTTCAGGAACAGCATTCGAAGCTTACGGAAAATCTATAAATGTTAAGCCAAGTGGTAATTTAACTGTAAATCAAGGGAATACGCTTACTATTTCTGATGCTGTCAAAGTTGATTCTGGAGGAATTTTTACTTTAGAAAATACTTCTTCTCTCGTCCAAATTAATAACATTGCAAATTCTGGAAATATAAAAGCGAACATCAACACAAAGCCGATGAGACGTTATGATTTTACTTACTGGTCTTCGCCTTCATCACCACAGATTTTAAAAAATATCTCACCATTAACTCTTGCAGATAAATATCTTAGCTGGAATACGGCTACTCAAAATTGGCAAATCCACAACGCAGGAAATATAACCATGATTCCTGCAAAAGGATATATTGTCAGAGCTCCTCAGACCTATTCAACAACAAGCACTGCCATTCATACAGCTGTTTTTGAAGGTGTTCCACATAATGGATTGATTTCTATAAATGTAGTCGGCAATTTAAGCAATGTGGAAGCTGATTATCAATGGAATCTTATCGGAAATCCTTATCCTTCGGCAATTGACGCTGATTTATTTTTGTCGAATCTAAGTAATTTAAGTTCAGTTGATGGCACGATATATTTATGGACACATAATTCTTTGCCAAGCGCTTCTGTTCCAGGAACAGGAGCTTATAATTACACGCCGTATGATTATGCAACTTATAATTTGACAGGAGGTGTAGGAATTGCAGCTACAGCAGATCCAAATAATCCTGTTCCAAGCAACAATTTCAACAATACGATTCCTTCAGGATACATCGCTTCCGGACAATCTTTTTTTATTAGAGGCTTGTCAAATTCTTCAGTTCAATTTACCAATACAATGCGGGTTAAAGGCAATAATAATGAATTTTTTAGAATGGCTACGGGTACAAAACAAAGTTTAGCGACCGCAGAAAAAGATAGGTTTTGGCTCAACCTGAGTGACAGGCAAACTGCTTTCAGCCAAGTCTTATTGGGTTATATCAATGGAGCAACAAATGAAATTGATAGAGGTTATGATGGAGAACTTTTCAGCTATACAAATATTGCTTTTTACTCACTAGTAAACAATAAACAACTTACTATTCAAGCACGTCCTGTTCCTTTTAATCTTAATGATCGAATTCCAATGGGATATAAAGCTGATATGCCTGGGACACTATATGTTAGTATTGCAAATTCAGAAGGACTTTTTGCAAATCAAGAGATTTATATTGTAGATAATCTTTTAGAAACCATTCATCACCTCAATGAGTCAGATTATATTTTTACAACAAACGCAGGAGTTTTTGATGACAGGTTCGAGATTGTGTATCAAGAAAACTTGCTCGGCGTCGAAAATCCGACCTCAAATCTGAATAGTATTATTGTTTATAAAAATGGAGAAGACGTAATTGTGAAATCAAATTATGAATTGATTCAAGATTTGAAGGTTTTTGACATTCAAGGACGCAGATTGTATCAAGCAAAAAATATTAATAAAAATGATTTCATAATAAAAAATCTACCCTCATCTAAACAAGTTCTTCTTATTCAGATTATTACTGAAAATGGTTCCGAAATGAACAAGAAAATAGTATTTTAATAAGTTTAATAAATTATGATTGTGAAAATTTTTAATCAATTCTTGTAAATGAACTTTTTTATAACAGTATTTCGGTATTATAAGTAGATTTTTATTTTTAAGGCGTTATTAAAAAAATTGTGTAGTACAAGTATTGTTAAAAAATTAAATTATTTTTACAAATTTGTAATTCGAGAATTCGAAGATTTAAAAAATAAATAAATTCATTATTATAATAGTATAATTAATATTTAACTGAAAGAAGAGGAAATATCTTAAAAGGCCTTATTTTTCTATGCATTATAAAAAAAATGAAAAGTTCTTAATAATTCTTAAATCGATCATTTTTAACAAATTCGCAAAAATCTTAAAAATAAAGTTTATAACAAATCGTGGCGTAGTTTAAAATTTATATTTGTTTCCTTAATATAAATTTAACGTTATGGTTAAAAGTTACTTTTCAAGTAAAATTATTGGCAGCATTTATTTTACAAGCCACATAAAAAAAATATTGTTTTTAATAGGAGCATTTTTCCTGTTAGGGAACTTTGGGTATGGGCAGGCCACGTTTTCTGCGGCAGGCACATATAATTGGACTTGCCCTCCAGGCGTTACCACAATCCAAGTTGAAGCTTGGGGAGCGGGTGGCGCAGGTGGCGGAACTGGTGCTACAGGGGGAACAGTGAGAACAGGCGGCGGCGGCGGCGGCGGCGCATATACTAAAAATACTTCCATTTCAGTAACTCCGGGGACTAGCTATATCGTTGTTGTGGGTGCGGTAGCGACTGGAGTTTCTGCTGGGGCGGGAAATAATGGAGGAAATTCCACTTTTGCATCAACACTGGTAGTGGCGAATGGCGGAAAAGGAGGAGGAGCAACCAATTCGGGCACTGGAGGGACTTCAGGACTGGGAGGTGCAGCTGGAACTTATTCTGGAGGAAACGGCGCAGCGGGATTGGGGACTACTGCCGGCTCAGGTGGAGGAGGAAGCAGTGCGGGTACTTCATCAAACGGAAACAATGGTTCTGTTCCGGGTGCCGGAGCAGCTCCTGCAGGAGGAGCCGCGGGAGCCGCGGGAGCGACAGGAAATGGAGCAGGGAACGCCGCGCCTTCATTTGGAGGCGGTGGGTCGGGAGGATATGCGGGTACAGGGAGCACAACTGCAAGAGCAGGCGGTGCTGGCGGTACCGGAAGAGTAGTTTTGACTTATACAGGATACTGTACGCCTCTTTCATTTTCATCATATTATATTACAAGCGTTTCAACAAGCGGAGCCACCACAAATTTCTCTAATACTTCTACAAACGGGAATGGCTATTCAAATTTCTATGATACAAAACAAATAATCGCGACAGCAGGAGGTAGCTTCACTGTTTCTTTTGGAGGCGTCGGGGCTGAAACTTTCGGCTGGGCTATTTGGATTGACTGGAATAAAAATAATGTTTTCGATTCTGGAGAAAGGGTTCATGTGACATCTGGTTATTTAAATAATGGAACTAGCGGTAGCATAACTATTCCTGTTGCTCAGGCAGCCGGAGATTATGTAATGAGAGTATTAGCAGATTATAATAATAATGCACCTAGCAGCTCCTGCTCATTTAACCTTAATAGCGGAGAGGCTGAAGATTATAAGCTGACGGTAACTGCAGCTTCCATGTGCACCATGCCTGCAGCGCAGCCAACGGCTTTATTATTAACATCAATTACAGCCACAACATTATCGGGTTCATTTACAGCTGCTTCGCCAGCTCCAAGCAAATATCTTATTGTAAGAAGCACGAGCGCAACAGCTCCTGCACCAGTCAATGGAACAATATATGCAGTCGCTTCAACAACACTTGGGGCAGGAACTTATGTAGTATCTAACGGTACTGCAACAATATTTTCTGATACCAGCTTGACGAGCAACACACAATATTATTATTATATTTTTTCTTATAATGACAGCTGTACCGGTGCTCCCTATTATTTGACTACAGCACCATTAACTGCAAATACTTATACGTGCTTAGCAACACCAACTTCAAATGCAGGTACAGTCGTAACAGGCTCAGGATTTACTGCTAATTGGACTGCCGTTACTGGAGCAACAGGTTATTTGCTTGATGTGTCAACGGTTAATACTTTTGCTTCTTTTGTAGCTGGATACAATGGTCTTGTCTTATCAGGAGGCAGCTCAATTTCTCAAGCTGTTTCAGGCCTGACAGCGAATACAACTTATTATTATAGAGTTCGCGCGACTAATGCAACTTCTTGTATTAGCGCGAGCAGTTCGATACAGTCAGTTTTCACAGGACATTGCGTTCCGACAGCAACCGCAGGTACTGGAACGTATATAAATAGTTTCACTACGACAGGCGGGACTGCAAATATTACAAATTCTTCTTCCGGATTTACAGCCGGTGCTTACCAAGATAATTATGCAACAATGTTGACCAGTCAATATGCCGGCAATATTATAAATTTTTCTTTCGCTTTAGTTGGAGGAACAGCAGGAGTTGCAATATGGGTAGATTGGAACAGTAATCTTGTTTTTGAGACATCAGAACGGGTTTATAATTCAGCAGCAACAATAGCAACTGGTACTTATACTGGTGCAATTACGGTTCCAGCAGCACAGCCACTAGGAAATTACAGAATGAGAATAAAGACCGATTACCTTTCTGGAAACCCTGATCCCTGCACGACTTCATCAACAAGAACTGAATCTGAAGATTATAAGTTTACAGTAATTGCGGCTCCAACAGATGCCGTTGACTACGCAAACATCCAATCTCCAGGAGTTTCAACAACTACTACAGGAACGCCTGTAGATATTTATGGACAAGCTTATGAGCCAGGAATTACAAATCCGGCTGGAGCGGCTACAGGTTTATCAGTTTGGTATTCAACTAATGCAACTGATGTAGATCCTTCATCAGCTGGATGGACAGGAATTTGGACGGTGGCAACATTTAATACTAATGTTGGCAATAACGATGAATGGAAAGGAACTATAAACCCAATTATTGGACAAGCAAATACTTATTATTCTTTCCGATATCAGCTTAACGGGGGACCTTTTAAATATGGTGGCTATAATGCTTCTGGCGGCGGCTTTTGGGATGGAACAACAAATAAAAATGGAAAATTAAGCGTAAACTATGAAGTTTATACCAACTCAGCACCAAAGACAATTAATGACCAGATAACTATCAATTTCAAAGATTTTGATGCGACAAATATGTTTTATACAGGTACAGAAACAACAATTTATGCCTATGCGGGAATTCGTATTGTTGGTGGCAGTGATTTTAATTATGCCCAAGGAAATATAAATACTATTTCGTCACTAATTCCATTTACTTTAAGCGGAGGAATATATAGGACAACTATAAAACTTGCTGATTATTTCTGTATTCCAGCCGGAGTGAACGTTGATGGAGTAAATATGATTTTTAGAAACCCTTATTTCACTGGAGGAAATTGTGATGGAACTACAGGAAATAATGATAAAACTTGTAATCTTTACCTTGATCTTACTGATGCTCTAGTAGTAGTAAATCCGCCAACAGCAGTAGCTAATAATACAGTTACGGTTAGTGGCGCTACTATATCTTGGACTGCTCCAGTTAAAGGAACTAACAAAGCTTATGAATATTATGTATCTACCTCGGCAACAACACCAGCATCAGGTGTAACACCAGTTATAGCCGCAACAGCTAGCCCAGTAATTATCTCAGGATTATTAAACAGCACTACTTATTATGTTTATGTAAGAACAGTTGGTTGCGGATCTGACAAAAGTACATGGAGTTCTTATACAAGTTTTAAAACTTTATCGCCGCCGCCTGCAAATGACGCTTGCGCAAATGCCACGGTTTTGCCTTGCGCTACCGCTGCCTTGGCTGGTACAACAGTAGGAAGTGTCTCTGAAACAATTTCTGTGACAGGATGGTCAACAAGCGCTTATGGAGTATGGTATACCTTTGTGGGTGATGGTACCCTTAACACAATTACATCAGTTGCGGGTTCAGGATTTGACCATACAATATCAGTTGCTAGTGGTACATGTGGTTCTTTAACTAATGTTGGGACTATTGATGATAGCGGTAGTGGGGGTACAGAAACTATTTCCTTTTATGCTACTTTAGGTACTGCCTATTATGTTTATATTTCTTACTACGGTACAGGTACAACAACAGGAACATTTAACATTTCAAGAACTTGTGGTGTAATTCCAACTTATTGCACAGCTCATACAGATTATGCATCTGAAACATATATTGATGATGTGCAATTTATAGGAACACTTAATGATGTGTCTAATCTTAATTCTTCTTTCACTAATTCTCCGAGCGGATATCAGAATTTCACAGCTCTTCCAAAAAGCATTCAAGCTCAAGGAGAAGGAATAAATGTATATGTAAATGGAAATACACAGGCAAGAATTTATGCATGGGTTGACTGGAATAGGGATGGAGATTTTAGCGATACGGGTGAACAAGTTTATGATTCTGCTGCAGGTACAACAGATACTACTTTTGGTTTCGTAATTCCAACGGTAACTGTTCCAGGAGATTATAGAATTAGAATTAGAAATGGCATTAATTATTATGATTATAATAGTGACGGTACAATTGATTTAGATGAAGAAATTTATTTTCCATCTTTTGATAGTTGTGTAGATTTTGAGGAAACAACATATTTTGGGGATGATGATTTATATTATGGAGAGGCAGAAGATTATTTATTTACAGTAATTGCAAATTGTTTTGCTACTATTAATGCGGTAACTGATGGCAGTCGTTGTGGACCTGGCACAGTACCCCTGACAGCAACAGGTTCAGCAGAAACTACTGCTTATTTATGGTATGCCAACCAAACAGGTGGCGCTCCACTTCAAAATTCAGCTAGCAACACTTATATTCCTACCATATCTGCTACAACAACATTTTATGTTACGGCATCAAACGGCACCTGCGAATCTTTAATCCGCAAGCCTATTGTAGCAAATATGAAAGATATACCTAGCGTAAGCTTTACGCCTCTAGCACCAATTGCCTGCGGAGATAAAAACCCAATTATGTTAAGTGCGGCAAGCGATAATGAAACTGTTTATTTAATAAATGAGAATTTTGATGGTTCTGGATTAGGTTTGTTTAATAACCAAAATATCGTTGGAAACGGAACAACAATAAATCAAATTTCAAAATGGGAGAAAAAATCCAGTCCATTTGTGCCTGGTGATGGGGCTGATGTATGGACACCATCTATTTCGTCAGGCTATGGAGCAAATAAATTTGCATTTTCAACTTCTGATGTGGGGCCTAAAACTACTACGCCACAAACATATTATACTATTGATCATGGTTTGGCATTAACAGCGCCAGTAAACACAACTGCTTATAGCGATTTGACATTAAAATTCAGAGCTTATTTTTCAAGATATATTCCAAACACTGTAGTGCCAACAGCTGAATATTTAGCTGTGGAAACATCTACAAATGGAACAACTTGGACACCTGTTTCAGGTGCTACCTATATTTCTGATTTGGGTACGCCTGGCAACTTTCAGCAAGTTACTGTCAATATGAATTCTTTTATAAATATTGCTACCCTGCAATTTAGGATTAGATATTATGCCTCATCTTGGTATGATGGAGTGGCTGTAGATGACATACAATTATATGGAACAAAACCATTAGTTGCTTCATTTACATGGTCAGGCTCAACTGATATTTCGGTTTATACTGATGCGGCAGCAACTATAGCTTACATTCCTGGTGCAGTTGAAGATATTGTGTATGTACTGCCAAATGCTTCTTTGCTTGCAACACCATCTTTTAATATAGATGTAACTACCCAGTTAACAAATGGATGTTCAGTAACCAAAACTATTCCAGTAACCAACAAATCAAAAGTTTGGAACGGAAGCACAAGTGCTGCTTGGGAAACTGCAAGCAACTGGTCTCCAGCTGGAATTCCTACTGCTACTGACTGTATAATTATTCCAAGTACCGCAGTTAAACCAGTAATCTCTAATCTTGCAAGCGGAAAAAATCTAGAAGTAAAATCTTCAGGAGAGCTTTTGGTGAATGCTGAAAAAATACTTGCGATTGAAGACGGCATCAATGTAAATGCAGGAGGTAAATTAACTTTCGAAAATAGTGCAAGCTTATTGCAGACAAATGAAGACCCAGCAATAAATAAGGGTAATATTATCTATAAAAGAAATTCGTCTGATATGTTGCGATACAGCTACACTTACTGGTCATCTCCAGTTTATGCAACTACGCAAACTTTGAATGCGCTTTCTTCAGGAACACTGGCAGATAAGTATTTTAGCTGGGATATTAACAATCAAGAATGGTTATTGCATGCAAATGGAAATGTTACAATGGAAAAAGGAAAAGGTTACATAGTAAGAGCACCTCAAACTTTCCCAACCACAGGAACAGCAGCACCATATAGCGCAACATTTAATGGAGTGCCTAACAACGGTACATTTACAATAGCAACTCAAGGAAGTACAAATCCTGCCGTAGAAAAGTTTAATCTTATAGGAAATCCTTATCCATCGGCTATGCATGCAGATGCATTTTTATTAGCATCGACAAATCCTGCTTTGGAAGGAACAATTTATTTGTGGACAAATTTTGCAGGGCTTAGTACAGTTCGAGATGCTAATGGTCATTATTCTTATACTGATGATGATTATGCGGCTTATAACTTTTCTGGAGGTACATCAACAGCAGCAACTGAAAGTACAGCTCCAGCAATGGGAGATAATGTTTTACCAACAGGCTATATTGCAGCTGGACAGTCTTTCTTTGTGAAAGGTGTTTCGAATGGGGCTGGCGTAGCGAATTTCAACAATACAATGAGAGTTGGAAGCAACAATAACCAATTTTTCAGAAACGGCAACGCTTCACAATCTTTAGAAAAACATCGTTTCTGGCTAAATCTTGAAAATTCGCAAGGTGGATTTAATCAAGCGCTTATTGCTTACATTCAAGGAGCAACTAACAATTATGATAGAGGTTTTGATGGAGAAGTATTTGGTGGAAACTCTGCAACATTCTATTCAATTGCTGAGAAAAACCTATCTATTCAAGGAAAAGGACTTCCGTTTGAAGCTAGTGATGTGATTCCAATGGGTTATAAAGCAACTGTTCCAGATAATTATAAAATTACTTTAGATCATTTTGATGGATTATTTTCAAGTCAAGATATTTATTTAAAAGATAATTTGCTTGGAACAATTCATGATCTGAAATCTGGAGCCTATTCTTTTGCAACAGCAATTGGGACATTTAATAGCAGATTTGAAATTGTATATAATCCAGAATCTCTTGGCGTAAATGATCCTTCATTCGATCCAAATTCAATCGTAATTTATAAAAAGAGCAAGGAGATTTTTGTAAATGCAGGTCTTTTATCTATAAATGAACTAAAAGTTTTTGATATTCAAGGCAGGCTAATTTATCATGACAAGAATATAAATTCTTCGGAAGCTGTAATAAAAAATCTTCCTCAAGGAGAGCAAGTGCTTGTGGTTCAGGTAAAAACAGCAGAAGGAAATATAATTTCTAAAAAAATAGTTTACTAAATTCTCAAATAAATAATTAAAAAAATCCCTTTCTAATTTTTAGAAAGGGATTTTTTTTGCTTTCCCATAAAAAAGTTAAATCTTTTGAAATCTTTTGTTTCTTTTATTTACTTTTGCGACGTAAATTACTGTTAAAATTTTAGATCGTTAGTTTCTCCTATCTTTTTAAATTGTGATTTGTATAATCCCCCAGTATTAGATTTTACCACAACATTCTAATTTTAGTATATGAAATCAAATTTACCTAAAAAGATTACGCACATTGTTTTTTTGATATCCTGTATATCAATTTTGTTTTCGAGTAAAGCTTTTGGACAAGCTCCAACTGTCAGCAGTTTTTCTCCAACAACAATAACACAGCGTACATCAGTTGTGATTACGGGTACAAATTTTACGGGTGCAACAGCAGTTCGATTTGGAGGTACAAATGCGGCTAGCTATACAGTAGTTTCTCCAACTCAAATTCGTGCAATTGTCAATACCGGGACAACAGGAGTAGTTTCTGTAGTAAATTCTTCTGGTACAGGAAACAGTTCAGCAACTGCAACTTACATAACTCCAGCCGGAACAGCTTCAACTGCAGCAGTAACTCGCGTTATTTCTGATTTTGGAGGATTTTGGTCTTCAATTGCAACAAGCAGTTCTGCCGCACTACAACCAAATACACGTCACAATTTAACAGCTTTTCGTTATAATGGTGTCGTTTATTCAACAAATGTGGATGATACTTCTTTAACTACAAATGGAGTAGCTTTTACGCCAGCGGTATTTAAAGCATTGTCATCTGACGGTATTACTGGCTCAACTCCTACAAATGCTGGAAATTCAAACCTTATAGTCTTAGGTAGTATGGTTGATGGAAATGCAACGTCAGGTATTTTTACAAGTCCGGCAGTAGCGGGATTAACAGTTAGAGACGTGCTTATTGATGGAATCAACGGACTAGATCTTGGTACTGGTGTGACAAACTTGAATAACAATAGCGTCATGGCTTTTGATGTTAGCAATATCACTTCTTCAAGCCTTACAGATAATACTCCAGATATTCTTATTACACAAATTGCAAGCCCAAGTTCAACAGTAGATATTTATTCTTTTGTTGATAGCTCAGGAAATGTCATAGGAAATCCAGTAGGGGCAGATTTGTCAGCTATTGCTGCAGTTGGTACCTGTAGATTGGATCTTTTCAGCCTACCAGTAAATACTCCCTATTCTACAGCGGTTCCTAGTGGGACTTGGGGTTCTAATGAAACACGTGATATTCGTTTGGTTGCATTTAAATTTTCAGATTTTGGTATAAATTCATCAAATGCTAGCTCAATCGCTAAATTTAAAATCATGCCAGGAGGCGATAGCGACCCAGCTTTTATAGCTTACAATGCAGGCTCATTTGGAATTGAAATGCCAGTAATAACAATTAACCCAGTCTCACAATTTATCTGCGTAGGCGCTTCTGGACCGATAACATTTACTGTTACGGCAACAGGATCAGGCCTTACATACCAGTGGAAAAAAAATAATGTCAATATTCCTGGAGCGACAGCATCAACTTATACTATTGCTTCACCAACAGGCGTTGATATTGCATCTTATAGCGTAGTAGTAAGCAATTCTTCAGGTTCTGCAATTGGAACAGCTACTCTTTCAGCAGGAGGTGGTACTTCAGAATGGAATGGAACGACTTGGGTAGGCGGTGTTCCTGGAATTACAAGCAATATTGTTTTTAGCGGTAATTATACTTCAACAGGAAACTTAACAGGATGTAATTGTATCGTGAATCCAAGTGCTTCTGTTTCAATTCTTACAAACCATACTTTAAGGCTTCAAAATGAATTAACTGTTCAATCAGGCGGTAGTTTTGTTTTAAATAATTCTGCAAGTTTAGTTCAAGTTAATGATGCAGCAATAAACACGGGTGCTATTTCAATGGTAAGAAGAACGCAACCAATGAAGCGATTAGATTATACTTATTGGTCTTCACCAGTATCTCCTCAAACTCTTTTCAATTTATCGCCAGCTACCATGGCAGATAAATATTACAGATTTGACACGGCAATTGACAACTGGGTAAGTGTGCCAAGTGCAACACAAATGCAAAAAGGGGTAGGATATATAGTGAGAGCGCCACAAAGCTTTTCTACAACTGTGCCTTCAACTTACACAGCAACTATGTCAGGAATTCCTAACAATGGTCAAATTTCTGTGCCTGTTTCGAGAGGTGCTGCAAAATCAAATTTATTGGGTAATCCATATCCATCTGGATTAAATGCAGATTTATTTTTAGGAGATCCAGCTAATACTTCAGTAATTGGTGGAACTATTTATCTTTGGACGCATAGTACAGTGCCAAATTCATCTGGACAATATGCAGATGGAGATTATGCAAAATGGAATCTGACCGGGCCAGTTAAAGCAACAAGCCCAACGTCACAACTTCCAACTGGAGTAATAGCTTCAGGGCAATCATTCTTTGTAGAAGGCGCAGTGGGAACTGGATCTGGAAATGCAATATTCAAAAACAACATGCGTGTTGGAGCTGGAAATAGTGATTTTCATAGAAATCCGAATGCTGATGCAGGAACAATTCAAAAGAACCGTTTGTGGCTGAATCTAGAAAATACTGATGGTGTTTTCAATCAGGTTTTAGTTGGATATATAACAAATGCAACTGATGATTTAGACCGATCTTTTGATGGAAAAGTTTTTGGCGGAAGCAGTACCTTTTTATATTCTATCGTAGAAGATACGCAGCTTGCAATTCAAGGACGCGCAATTCCATTTAAGGATAGCGATGTTGTTCGTTTGGGATACCAAACTACGGCTGCAGGAAATCTAAAAATTGCTTTAGAACAATTTGACGGACTTTTTGATAATCAAAATATTTATCTAAGAGATAATTTATTGAATATTGACCATGATTTAAAAGCAACGCCTTATAATTTTGCAACGCAGCAAGGAACTTTTGAAAATAGATTTGAAGTAGTTTACCAATCAGAAGCTTTAGGCGTAAAAAATCCGGTGTTGAATGCAAATAGCATTGTGATTTATAAAAACAATAAAAATATAGTGATCAATTCAAGCTTGTCAGAAATCAGCGAAGTTAGAATTTTTGATATTCAAGGCAGATTGATTTATGAAAGCCAGAATATAAATAGCAATGAAAAAGTTATTAGCAATCTTTTTGCTGCAGAACAAGTTTTAATCGTTCAGGTTCAAAATGCAGAAGGAGCAAAAGTTTCTAAAAAACTAATTTTCTAATACTAAAACCATACTATTAAAAAGCCCTTTCTAATTCAGAAAGGGCTTTTTTTATTACAATTTTAACCTATCGATGTAACAGATGTTTGCAACTAAACTTTGTAACTTTGTCCTTCTCAATTAAAAATAAAAATGCTATCAGTTCAAGATATTTCTTTCGGATATTCAGAGAAAACAGTTATCCAAAATATAAGTTTTAATGTTGAAAAAGGACAAAATATAGCCGTAATAGGTGAAAGTGGGTGCGGAAAAAGCACGCTCTTGAAATTGATTTATGGCTTGTATGATTTAAACGAAGGAGAAATTTTCTTTGACGGAAATCAAATCCTTGGTCCGAAATTTAATTTAGTTCCGGGAGAGGAGTATATCAAATATTTAGCTCAGGATTTTGACTTGATGCCGTATATTACAGTTGCTGAAAACGTAGGAAAGTATCTTTCTAATATGTATAAGGAAGACAAAGACCAGCGTATAACCGATTTATTGGCAATGGTTGAGATGTCTGAATTTGCAGATGTAAAGGCGAAATATTTAAGCGGTGGACAAATGCAAAGAGTCGCCTTGGCAAGGGTTTTAGCCGTAGAACCGCAAGTTTTATTGTTAGACGAACCGTTCAGCCATATTGATAACTTCAGGAAAAATGCCTTACGAAGAAATCTTTTTGCCTATTTAAAAAGAAAAGGAATCACTGTAATTGTTGCCACTCACGACAGTGCCGACGCTCTTTCTTTTGCCGACGAAACCATCGTAATGCAAAAAGGAAAACTAATTGAAAAAGCACCTTCAAAAGAATTATATTTTAATCCGGCGAATAAATATGTGGCTTCTCTTTTTGGGGAAGTAAACGAAATTGCGGTTGATGATGAAAATGGAGAAACTATAAATCTGTTGCTTTATCCGCATCAGCTGAAAGTGAATTCTTCGGGATTTATTCAGGTTTTGGTGAAGCAATCTTTCTTTAAAGGAAATAGATATTTGATCAAAGGTGTTCTTGAAAAACAAGTGATTTTCTTTGAGCATAATACGGCGTTAGAAAATGAAGCTTTAGTTTATTTAGAAGTAAATAATAAAGTTCTATAAGTCATTGCGAGGAACGAAGCAATCTTATGCTGCATGTCGACTCTGATTATGTGATTGCTTCGTTCCTCGCAATGACAGAATTTTCTATTTTTGCCTATTGCCTATTGCCCTTTCAAATACTTCTCCAAGAACTTATCTTGTTCCCAAAGCAAGTGCAAGATATTCTCTTTAGCTGCATATCCATGGCTTTCTTTTGGCAATAAAACCATACGAACAGGAGCACCCAGGCCTTTTAAAGCTTGGAAATATCTTTCTGTCTGCAAAGTGAAAGTTCCTGGATTATTGTCAGCGTCACCGTGGACTAACAACATCGGCGTCTTCATTTTTTCTGCGTTCATAAACGGAGACATCGTGTTGTAAACGTCGGTTGCTTCCCAGTAATTTCTTTGTTCGCTTTGAAATCCGAAAGGCGTCAACGTTCTGTTGTAAGCACCGCTTCTTGCAATGCCGCAAGCAAATAAATTCGAATGTGTCAACAAGTTTGCCGTCATGAAAGCGCCATAAGAATGGCCTCCAACAGCTACTTTCTTGCGGTTGATATAGCCCAATTTATCTACAGCATCAATCGCCGCTTCTGCATTTGAAACCAATTGCGGAATAAATGTATCATTTGGTTCTGTAGTTCCTTCGCCGATGATTGGGAAAGACGCATCATCCAAGACAACATAGCCTTTAGTTACCCAATACACGAACGATCCATAGTAAGGAAACGTGAAATCATTTGGGTTTTGAGAACTCTGCCCTGCGCTGTTTTTGTCTTTGTATTCTTCTGGGTAAGCCCAAATCAGCAAAGGCAATTTTTCTTTCTTTTTCATGTCATAACCTGCTGGAAGATATAAAGTTCCGGAAAGTTCAACACCGTCTTTTCTTTTGTATTTGATTACTTCTTTGTGAACGTTTTTAATGCTCTCAAAAGGATTCTTGAAGTCGGTAATTTGTGTCAGCTGGTTCTTTTTCTTGATATTTCTGAAGTAATAATTTGGATAATCGCTTTTGGATTGCAACTGTACCAAAACATCACCTTTCTTGAAATCTTCGATAGAGAAAATACTTTCTTTTTTGTCTTTGGAAGCCGATTGGTACAAACGTTTCGGTTTCAAAGTTTTTATGTTAAACTCGTCTATGAAAGGAAACTGCCCTTCTTTTGTATGTCCTTCTCCGATAAGAAATGCGTTGTCATTTTCTAAGGCTAAAACTTCTTTTCCGTATTGGTTTTTCACCGTTTCAAAACTTCCCGGGTCAGAATAAATATCTTGTGAATTTCTGTCGAAGATTACTTTTGGCGCTTGTGCAGGATTTGACGGATTGATTAAATAGGTTTTCTCATTACGAGTATCATACCATTGGTCATATAAAATGGCAGTTGTATTATTTCCCCAAACCACGCCTCCATAACGCTGAACTGTCTTCGCCAAAGAAGTCGGATTGGATGTAAAAGGAGCATTCCATAAGAAAATTTCGTCTCTGAAAGCTACTTTATTTGTAGGATCTCCGCCATCTAAAGCTTCTACATAAGATAAAGTTGAAGGCAAATCGTTTCTCCAGCTCATGCTTCTTTTTCCGGTTCTTGTTGCCATGAAACCTTTTGGCATTACTTCTGAAAGTGCTATTTCATTAACTACTTTCACTTGTTTGCCTGACAAATCATATACAATCGCAGTCATCGGGAAACGGTTCAAAGGCACGATGTAAGAAAACGGCTTTTTGATTGTTGTGATCAAGATGTAATTTCCGTCAGGAGAAAAACTTTCTCCGGCATACAAATCAGCTCCTTTATATAAGGTAGCTTTTCCGTTGAGGTCTAATTTGTATAATTCAGACATTACCAGCGTTTCGAAGTTGGTTTCGTCTGTTTTGTTCTTTAATAAATCTTGAAATGTTCTGTTGGAAGATTTTGTTCCGTCGCTTGAAGAAACCGTTGGTCCTTTTGGCAGATCTTTTTTAGCATCGATTAAAGCCGGACGGTTTTTTGGAAGCATTTTTACCAATAAACTCTGGTTGTCGCGGTACCAGCTAAACGGACTTCCCATGTTGGCATTCAAGTTGGCTTCAGTCAATTTTGTCACTTTCGCGGAAGCGATATCCAAAACATACAATTCAACACCTGTTGCAGTCGTGTGCGTGAAAGCAATCTTCTTTTCATCAGGCGACCAGGCGATATTGCTGATTTTTGGGTTTTGAGGCAAGCCAGTTACTTGAATTTCATTCTTGTCTTTAATCTTGCGGACCTTGATATTGTTAATGTAAGTTACTGTGCTTGAGATATTAGTAATCGGGTTGATTCTCAAACCGCCCAAACGCAACTCCTCTTGGTTTAATTCGTCAAGCGTTTTGTAAGTATTTCGGTAAGAAAGAAGCATGTATTCTTTTTTGGTATCCATGGAAACGGATGGCGCTCTTTCGTAGTCAGCCAAGTCCAGAATTTCTTTGGAAGGCTTTTGATAAGTAAGCTCTTCCTGCGCAAATCCGGCCAAGCCGACAAGCAAGAATAACAACGAAAATTTTAATTTCATAAGTGTCTATTTAGGGTTGATGAATTATTGGTCTAAAATAAGGGAAGGTTGTTACATGTGCTACATTTTTTTGTTAAAGTGGAAACCTTTGTTGCTGAAAGAGAGGTTTAAATTATCTTAATGAAGGGTAGAAAATGTTTAGTAGTACTTCGGATATGCTTATCAAGGGTTAGGCAATGCTTATCAAGGTTTCGGATGTTCTTATCAAGAGTTAGGCAATGCTTATCAAGGTTTAGGATGTGCTTATCAAGGGTTAGGCAATGCTTATCAAGGTTTGGGATATGCTTATCAAGGGTTAGGCAATGCTTATCAAGGTTTGGGATGTGCTTATCAAGGGTTAGGCAATGCTTATCAGAGAATCGACCTCTTGTGAGTGAGAATAAGGAATTACGATATAAAAAAGAATTAAAAGGAGTTGTTTTTATTGAAATATACTTGCTGTTTGATACTTTCAAAATCTTTTATGTAAGAACTATTAATAGAAAAAAAATTTGCTAAGAAAACTGCAATTGATTTTTGAAAATCTTGCAGACTTCTAAATATTTGCTAACTTGTGCAGTAGATAATCTACAGATGCTTAAATTTGCATCCTGATTTTTAACGAAATAATAAAATATGTATCATTCAAAAATTGCAGGTTTAGGATATTATGTTCCTGAAAATATAGTTACCAATGATGATTTGTCAAAAATTATCGAGACTAATGACGAGTGGATCCAAGAAAGAACCGGCATTCAAGAAAGACGCCACATTGCAAAAGGCGACGGAAATACAACGACATCGATGGGCGTTAAGGCAGCTGAAATTGCCATTGAGCGTTCTGGCGTTGCCAAAGAAGATATTGACTTTGTGGTTTTTGCCACTTTGAGTCCTGATTATTATTTTCCTGGACCTGGAGTTTTGGTTCAGAGAGACTTGGGATTAAGAACCGTGGGGGCTTTAGATGTTAGAAATCAATGTTCTGGATTTATTTATGCCTTGTCGATTGCCGACCAATATATCAAAACTGGAATGTATAAAAATGTACTGATTATTGGGTCAGAAGTGCATTCAACAGGATTAGACATGACGACTCGCGGGCGCGGCGTATCCGTGATTTTTGGCGATGGAGCAGGAGCGGCAGTTTTGTCGAGAGAAGAAGACGTTACAAAAGGAATTTTGTCTACGCATTTGCATTCAGAAGGACAGCATGCCGAGGAATTAATCGTGAAAGCGCCAGGAATGGGAGGCCGTTGGGTGACTGATATTATTGCAGATAATGACCCTAATGACGAAAGTTACTTTCCTTATATGAACGGACAATTTGTATTTAAAAATGCGGTGGTTCGTTTCAGCGAAGTGATTATGGAAGGCTTGAAAGCAAGCAATTTAGAGGTTTCAGATATTGACATGCTGATTCCGCACCAAGCGAATTTGAGGATTTCACAGTTTATCCAGCAGAAATTTAAATTGACGGATGACCAAGTTTATAATAACATCCAGAAATATGGAAACACGACTGCGGCATCGATTCCGATTGCTTTGACAGAAGCTTGGGAACAAGGCAAAATCAAATCAGGGGATACTGTTGTTTTGGCAGCCTTTGGTAGTGGATTTACTTGGGGAAGCGCAGTGATTAAATGGTAATATTTTTCTGAAAAGCATAAAAAAAATCCTGAATATTAATTCAGGATTTTTCATTTTAAACTAACTCAAAATTATTTTTGAGAACGTGTGTAAGTCTCAACGCTCACTTTGTCTGATTTGTCATCATAAGTTTCTAATACTAAATTTCCGTTAGTATCAAAATAACCAATTGATGTTGAATTTTTTCCTCTATAGATATAGCTATTTGTTGTTGTAGCTCTTAAAACTCCGATTTTTTTGTTGTCAGGAGAGATAATTGCATATCCAGAAGGATCTAATCTTAACTGATAATCTTTTCCTTTATAATCATAATAAGCAGATCTGTCAACGTCTACAGTTCTTGTGCTTCCGTCAGGATTTGTAACGCTTGTTACTGAAGTTACCTGAACAGGAGTTTGCTTCATGTCTTTATTTAATGCTTTTGAATCGGCATCTTGCAATTCGATATTTTGAACCTCTTGTGTCTCTTGAGTTTTCAAATATTTTTTTTCACCGTCAGAATCTTTTACGGTAGTCACTGTAGTTTTTGAAACGTCAGTAACATTTTTGTTTTGTGCCTGAATGCTTATTGTTGCCAATAATGTCATGCACGATACTAGAATAGTTTTCATAATTTTTTATTTTTGAGTGGTTATTTATCAAATTTACTCTTTCTATGTTAAATTAAATCGTATAAAAGCATAAAGTATTTATAAATAATGAGTTGCATTGTTGATTTGCTATTTTTTTAAGGAATGGAATTTGAAAAATAATAAGGTAGAAATTCAATTTCAAAAGCTTATATTTGCACCCTTAAAATTATCAATATCATACTTATACCATAATGAAAGCAGGAATTGTAGGATTGCCAAATGTTGGAAAATCAACATTATTCAATTGTTTATCAAATGCAAAAGCACAGAGCGCGAATTTTCCGTTTTGCACGATTGAGCCAAATATTGGAGTTGTAAATGTTCCAGATCCAAGAATCAATAAATTGGAAGAATTGGTAAAACCAGAGCGCGTTCAAATGGCAACGGTTGATATTGTTGATATCGCAGGATTGGTAAAAGGAGCGAGCAAAGGAGAAGGTTTAGGAAATCAATTCCTTGGAAACATCCGCGAATGCAACGCAATCATCCACGTTTTGCGTTGTTTCGACAATGACAATATTATTCACGTTGATGGAAATGTAAATCCGATTCGTGATAAGGAAACTATCGATATTGAATTGCAGTTGAAAGATTTAGAAACCGTTGAGAAACGTTTAGAAAAAGTAAATCGCGCTGCAAAAACAGGAAATAAAGAAGCGCAAACAGAGAAAGCACTTTTAGATAAAATTCGTGAAGCATTGTTGCAGGCAAAATCGGCAAGAACGATCACGCCACAAAATAATGACGAAGAAGTTTTGATGGAATCTTTTCAATTGATTACTGCAAAACCAGTTTTATATGTTTGCAATGTGGATGAAAGTTCAGCAGTAAACGGAAATAAATACGTAGAGCAAGTTCGCGAATTGGTAAAAGACGAAGATGCTGAAGTAATCATTCTTTCTGTAGGTGCTGAAGCTGATATCACAGAGTTGGAAAGCTTTGAAGAACGTCAAGTTTTCTTGGAAGATATGGGATTGACTGAGCCAGGAGCTTCTGTTTTGATTCGTGCGGCTTACAAATTATTGAAACAGCAGACTTATTTCACGGCCGGAGTTAAAGAAGTTCGCGCTTGGACAATCAATGTTGGGGCAACTGCGCCACAAGCGGCAGGAGTTATCCACACTGATTTTGAAAAAGGATTTATTCGCGCAGAAGTTATTTCATATGAAGATTATGTGCACTATGGTTCTGAAGCAAAAGCGAAAGAAGCAGGTAAATTTAAAGTAGAAGGAAAAGAATATATTGTGAAAGATGGCGACGTAATGCATTTTAGATTCAACGTTTAATCTTTTTTAGATAAAATTAAAAGCGGCATTTAGTGTCGCTTTTTTTGTGGGGAAAATAATTTTTGAAACAAATAATTTTTCATATAATTAAGAAAATCTTGTATTTCTCATAGCAAGAAACCTTTGTAACTTTGCATCAAAAATTAACGCCTCAAATGAAAGCAACAATAGTAACTATCGGAGATGAAATTTTAATTGGGCAAATCATCGACACCAATTCTGCTTTTATAGCAAAATCTTTAGATAAAATAGGGATTGATATTCATGAAGTGCTTTCGATAAGCGACAGTCGTCAGCATATTTTGGAAACCTTGAATCATCTTCAAAACCAAGTAGATTTGGTTATAATCACAGGTGGTTTAGGTCCGACAAAAGATGATATCACGAAGAAAACATTGTGTGATTATTTTGAAGATGAATTGGTTGTCAATGATGAAGTTTTGGATCATGTCACCGAGTTAATTGAAGGATTTTACAAGCGTCCGATTACTCAAATAAATAAAGATCAAGCGCTAGTTCCATCAAAGGCCACGGTTTTAAATAACAAAGTCGGAACCGCGCCAGGAATGTGGATGAAGAAAGAAAATACGGTGTTTGTTTCGCTTCCGGGCGTTCCTTATGAGATGAAATGTCTTATTGAGAACGAGGTTGTTCCAAAGGTTATTAAAGAATATAAAAGGCCGTTTATTATCCATAAAACAATTCTGACGTATGGGCAAGGCGAAAGTCTTGTTGCAGAGCGAATTGAGGCTTGGGAAAACAAACTTCCGGAATTCATAAAACTAGCTTATCTCCCAAATCCGGGAAGGGTCAGATTGCGACTTTCAGCACGAGGAACTGATGAAGAAGCTTTGAAAAATGCGATTGAAGAAAATGTGCTTTCACTGGCGAAAATCATCGGCGACATCATCGTTGGTTATGATGAAAATGAAACTTTAGAAGTAATTCTAGGAAGGTTATTGACAAAAAATAAACAGACAATTTCTACTGCAGAAAGCTGTACTGGCGGAAAAATAGCGCAGATGTTAACGGCAATTCCAGGTTCTTCAAACTATTTTAAAGGAAGCATTGTCAGCTATTCAAAAGAAGTGAAAATAGACGTTCTTAAAGTTTCGGAAGAAACCATAAAAAAACATTCTGTCGTGAGTGCAGAAGTGGCTAAAGAAATGGCTTTTGGAGCTCAAAAAATATTGAAAACTGATTTTGCAATTGGAGTCACAGGAAATGCAGGCCCGACAACAGATGATACCGATAAAAGCGTTGGAACTGTTTTTATCGCCTTGGCAACTCCAAATTCGACCTTAGAAGATATGATTTGTGAAGAGTTCAACTTTGGACAGCCACGCGAAAAAGTCATTGATAGAGCGGTAAATACGGCTTTTGAAATGCTTCAAAAAGAAATTTTAAAAAATAATTAAGCTTGTATTTGTTAATTGGCATTGTTTTTGGTTTTTATTAAGAAATATTTATAATTTCGTCAAATATTTAAACTTAAACTAATTCCAAAAATTATTTAAAAACAAGCATTTTTTTTATGAAAAAAATTTACTTTACAATTGCAGTAGCATTGATTGCGACATTTTCCTTTGCCCAAGTTCAAACAGGAAATTTGACAATTTTTTCAGAAGACGGTGATAAATTCTATCTAGTATTAAATGGAGAAATGCAGAATGATATTCCCCAAACAAATATCAGAATTGAAGATTTAAATCAGCCTTATTATAATGCAAAAATAGTATTTGAGGATAAATCGCTGATTGAGATTACAAAAAACAATCTAGAAATTGCTGATATGGATGGAGAATATCAGGATGTAACTTATAAGATCAAGAGAGATAAAAACAATAAAAATAAGCTAAAGCTGAATTTTTTCTCTGAAAGTCCGGTTGACCGCCGTTATGTAGCTCCAAAAAATGTCCACGTAATTCATTATGGCAACCCAGAACCTGTAGCGGTATCGCAAACTATTACCACGACAACTGTTGGCAACACAGGAGGAGTTGGAATGGGAATGAATGTAGGAGGCATAAACATGAATATAAATATTAATGAGCCAGGAGGCGTTTATACTGAAACTACAACTACCACGATTAGCCAGTCAAATCATCATTCTGAAGGCAACCATAATCCAGCGCAGCCAAGAGGATGTAACAACAGGCAGGCAATGGGTTTGAGTGATTTTAATAGTGCCTTGGCATCAGTGAAAAAGCAAAATTTTGACGACACTAAATCGAAAGTTGCTAAACAAATTGTGGAGGCAAATTGCTTAGATGTAAATCAGATAAAACAATTGGCTAATACTATTAATTTTGAAGAGACTAAATTAGATTTTGTTAAGTTTGCCTATGAATATTGTACAGAGAAAAATAAATATTTCAAATTAAACGATATATTTTCATTTAGCTCAAACGTAGATGAATTAACAGAATATATCCAAAATAAATAGGATATCTTAATTATTAAGACTAGGTTTTCGGCTTTTTGTGCAATATAAATATCCTGTAAAAATATTTTAGAAAAAAAGAGCTATAATGTTTTGTAAGTACAGTTTATTTTTTGTTTCTTTGCACCCTCGATTTGAATAACGATAAAAGATAAGCATAATGTCAAGAGTTTGTGACCTTACAGGTAAAAGAGCGATGGTTGGAAATAATGTTTCCCACGCGATGAACAAGACTAAGAGAAAATTTTCTGTAAACTTAGTTAAAAAACGTTTTTATCTTCCTGAAGAAGACAGATGGATTACTCTTAGAGTAGCTGCATCTACAATAAAAACTATCAACAAAAATGGAATCGCTGCAGTTTTGAAAGAAGCTAAAGCTAACGGATTTATTAAATAATCCTTCCTAAAAAATATATAGCAAGATGGCAAAGAAAGGTAATAGAATCCAGGTAATTTTAGAATGTACAGAGCACAAAACTAGTGGTCAACCAGGTACATCAAGATACATAACAACAAAGAACAAAAAAAATACTCCAGACAGATTAGAGATTAAAAAATTTAATCCAATCTTGAAAAGAGTAACTGTTCATAAAGAAATTAAATAATATTTAGTCATGGCAAAGAAAACCGTAGCAACCTTACAGACAGCTTCAAAGAGATTGACAAAAGCTATCAAAATGGTAAAATCTCCAAAAACTGGTGCATACACTTTCGTTGAAAGCGTTATGGCTCCTGAATTAGTTGATGAGTTCTTGAAAAAGAAATAATTCAACCAAACAGCATATAGAAAAGCTACTTTCATTCGGAAGTAGCTTTTTTATTTTTATATTTGCCGTAAGTTTTATCAGAAGCCAAACACAAGGCATTTTTTAAATGAAATTCCCGCTTTCCGCTACAATCTTTTGTGCCGAACCCCGGCACAAAAGGATTTTCGCTACAATCGGGGCTAGTTAAAAACGCTTTCGCCTTCTTTAAACTTCAGGACCAAGATTGTCGAAATCGAATAATCGAATAATCGAAACATCTAACAATCAGATAAAAAATGAGTTTTTTTAAAAAAATATTTTCATCAGAAAAAAAAGAAAACCTTAGCCAAGAAGCAAAAGAAAGCTTAGACAAAGGTTTAGAAAAAACAAAAACATCTTTTTTCTCAAAGCTGACCAAAGCTGTTGCAGGAAAATCAAAAGTTGACGATGAGGTTTTAGACAACCTTGAAGAAATCCTAGTTTCTTCAGATGTTGGCGTAAACACAACACTAAAAATTATCACCAGAATCGAAGAACGCGTTGCCAACGACAAATATCTTGGAACCGACGAACTAAATCAAATTCTGCGTGAAGAAATCGCAGGACTTTTATCTGAAACAAACTCCGGCGAAGCCACAGAATTTGAAATACCAAAAGATAAAAAACCTTACGTTTTGATGGTTGTCGGTGTTAACGGTGTCGGAAAAACCACAACAATCGGAAAACTCGCTTACCAATTCAACAAAGCCGGTTATAAAGTTGTTCTTGGTGCTGCAGATACTTTCCGTGCTGCAGCAATCGACCAACTACAGATTTGGGCAGACAGAGTTGGCGTTCCAATCGTGAAACAGCAAATGGGAAGCGATCCGGCTTCTGTAGCTTTTGACACCTTGCAATCTGCAGTTTCTCAAGAGGCAGATATCGTGATTATCGACACAGCTGGTCGTCTTCACAACAAGATAAACTTGATGAACGAGTTGACAAAAGTAAAACGCGTAATGCAAAAAGTCATTGAAGACGCACCACACGACGTTTTATTAGTTCTAGACGGTTCAACTGGGCAAAACGCATTCGAACAAGCAAAACAATTTACGGCAGCAACTGAAGTAACTTCGTTAGCTGTAACAAAATTAGACGGAACAGCAAAAGGAGGAGTTGTTATCGGAATCTCTGATCAATTCCAAATTCCAGTAAAATATATTGGAGTAGGAGAAGGAATCGAAGATTTGCAAGTTTTCAATAAAGTAGAATTTGTGGATTCTTTCTTTAAATAATACAAGATGGCATTCTCAATAAAAAACGTAAAACCGCTTCATCTCTACATTCTGTTTGTGGTTTTAATTTTGATAGCGCGACTTTTTGAAGATAAAATTCAGCCTCTTTATTATCTGTTTGTACTTTTTGGATGGGCTTCGTTTTACATGGCTGTCAGAAATTTTTTCAGGCAAAGAAAGCAAGGCAATTCTCCAAAAAGAACTCCTGCTAAAAAGACAAAATAAAATAAATGCGCTAATTAATTAGCGCATTTATTTTATCCCATAAAACTTCATCAAAATCAGATAAAGCCAAATTCACATTATCGGCGGCTTCTCCCATTCTGATTACAACCAATTTTTTACTTGGAACAACATATATTTTCTGGTCATTTTTTCCCAAAGCCATGAACATATCGTTTGGCGCTTCTGGAATAATGCTTCCTGAAAATTGTAATTGTGATTGAGGAAGATGATAGCTTGCTTTTCCATTTAACCACCATAAATAGCCATATCCGAGATTTATATTTTGCGAAGTATTTGTCGCTCCATTAAAATAATTCTCGTTTAAAATTACATCATTATTCCACTTTCCCTTATTTAGCATTAACAATCCAAACCGCGCCATGCTTCGAGTCGTACTCCAGTAAACGCTGTTATTTCCAGATTGAATCCACGCGCCATTCATGCCGATTTTGTTTCTCAATTTTGAATTAAAATAGTTGGCATACGTTTGCGAAGTCGCTTCAGCCACAACATCTTGTAATTTTACATACGAATTATGATAAGCCCATCGCGTTCCAGCATCTGCTTTGTAAACCAAACATTCAGGTGTCACGCAATCCTCATTTATTGCATCATCCAATCCAGAAGTCATAGTCAATAAATGCTTATTTGTAATTAGATTTTCTTTTGCCAAAGGTTCGCTTGTCCAGCCATTTCCTAAGTAATCAGAAACTTTATCATATATATTTAAGTAGTTTTCTTGTTCGGCAATCCCCACCATTGTTGAAGTTAAAGTTTTTCCGGCACTTGCCCAATACCAATTTGTAGAAGCCGAATGTCCATTGAAATAATTTTCCATTACAATTTTTCCATCTACTAAAATGATGAAACCTTTAGAATGTTTCTCTTCCAGATAAGTCAGCAATGGATTAACGGCATTTTGATTCCAGCCTAAATCTGCAATTGATTTCGTTTCCCAAACAGCATTTTCTTCAAGAGATGGAAAATATAAATTTTCTGAAGGCATTGGATTTTGGGTAGTTTCGTCACTTTCTGAACTGCATGCAGAAAGTACAAAAATCAATAAAATTGGAAGTATTATTTTTTGCATAAGGTTGAGGTTTTCAACTAAGACTTTAAAAATAATAAATAGTTTAATTGAGAAGCTTTTTTATCCTAGTAATAAGTGGTAATTTTATTTTTTTTAAATTTCAGATGAGAAAAACAGCATTATTATTGTTTATAGGCTTAGTATTAACGGCTTGTGGAGGGAAAGTTTCAAAGGAAGAAACGCAAAAGCTAAATGGCTATTGGGAAATTGAAAAGGTTTTATTGGCTGATGGTTCTGAAAAGGATTATAAAGTAAATATGATGTATGACTTTTTTCAAATCGGTAAAGATTACAAAGGTTTCCGCAAAAAAGTAAGTCCGCAATTAGACGGAAAATTTCTTGCAGATGATACCGCAGAAGCTGTTGAAATAACTGAAAAAGAGGACAAAATCTACCTTAATTACAAAACAGATTACGCCACTTGGAAAGAAGAATTAAAATCAATTTCTGAAGATAAAATGGTTATTGTAAACCAGCAAAAGATCGAATATCACTATAAAAAAGCAACTCCAATCAACTTATTAAATGGCGAAGAGACTAAATAACGAAAATTCTGTCGGCGATGTTTTGAAACACATCATTGAAGCCAATAAACTGCAAGTTGGGATTGACCAAATTACGGTGAAAGAAGCTTGGATTTCCTTGATGGGAAATGGTGTAAATAGTTATACCAAAGAAGTTACGCTTCGAAAAAACACGCTTTATGTAGAATTGACTTCCGCAGTTCTGCGCCAAGAATTAAGCTACGGAAAAGAAAAAATTATCAGAATGATTAACGAAGAATTCCGTCGTGATGTCGTGAAGGAAATCGTTTTTAGATAATTTTACAGAGAATAAGCTACCACAATTTATATAATGAAACAAAAACAAATCAGAGGCCTTCACCGTGATTTAGGCTATTTTTACATCGGATTGATCATTGCATTTGCCTTTTCAGGAATTTTAATGAACCACAGAGAAGTTTGGAAACCTGAAAAATATACGGTTGAAACCAGGGAAATTCAAGTACAACTTCCGGCGGAAGAATTAATCTCAGAAAAATATATCGACAAGCTGAAAGAAGAAATAAAAGTAGATGATAAAATGCGCCGTTTCAATATCAAAGAAGGAAAATTGAAAATCTCTTTCGAGAAAAATGACGTAGAGATAGACGTGAAAACAGGAACTGGAGAAGTGGTTTCATTTATCAAAACTCCTTTCATCAGCCAGACGATGAAACTCCACAAAAATACTTCAAACTGGTGGATTTATTACGGAGATATCTTCGGAATTTCTTTAATTGTAATTGCTGTCACTGGTGCAATCATGATCCCGGCAGGAAAATTTACTTTCAAAAAACGAGGCTGGAAATTAGCATTAGCCGGATTAATATTTCCGCTGATTTTTCTTTTCTTACTAGCATAAAAAACAAAAATCCCGTCTCAATCGAAACGGGATTTTTTATATTTTCAAAAACTGCAAAACTGCAATCTTAAAACTGTAATCTGATTAAAACTGCTCTCTTCCAGCAAAGTGGAAAGCACCTTCGATAGCAGCATTTTCGTCGCTATCAGAACCGTGAACAGCATTTTCTCCAATAGATTTTGCATATTTTTTACGGATAGTTCCTTCAGCAGCATCAGCAGGATTTGTAGCACCAATTAAAGCTCTGAAATCCTCAACAGCGTTATCTTTTTCCAAGATTGCAGCCACAATTGGACCTCTTGACATAAATTCTACTAATTCTCCGTAGAAAGGTCTTGCAGCATGCACTTCATAAAATTTTTGAGCATCAGCCACAGTCAACTGCGTCAATTTCAAAGAAACAATTTTGAATCCGCCTTCAGCGATCATGTTTAAAATTCCACCGATGTGTCCGTTTTCAACCGCATCAGGCTTAATCATTGTGAATGTTCTATTCGTTGCCATTTTTTTATTTTTAAATTTGGCGCAAAAGTAGTCTTTTTTAACACAACACGAAAATCATAATCGGTAATAAAACAATAAAATTTTGAAATTCTCTTAAGGAATTCACAATAAAAAATTGCTGGCGCTTTTGATTTCCTACATTTGCAACACATTTTTTATATCCAAGATGAGAATTTCAAAACATTATTTCGCAGCAATTTCAGCTTTTATTATTTGGGGATTTTTTAGCTTAGTTTTGAAGCCACTGCAAGATTATCCTTCTTTGGATATTTTGTTTTACCGCGTTTTTCTTTGCGTAATATTGATGCTTGGAATCAATCTGTTTTTTAGAAAAAATGTCTTGAAAGAAACTAGGCAGAATTTCATCGACATGCTTCCTAAACAAAAAAGAAGCGCAATTCTTTTGACTTTCGGAGGCGCTATATTGTTGACCGCAAACTGGTTTTTCTTCATTTATGTAATGAATCATGTTAGTGTCAAAACGGCTGCTTTTGCCTATTTGGTTTGTCCGATTTTGACAATGGTTTTTGCTTATTTTTTCATCCAAGAAAAATTGAATAAATGGCAATGGACTGCTGTAGGGATTAGTGTTTTTAGCTGTATTTTGCTAGGATTTAATCATCTAATGGATATTTTTTACAGCATTATTATTGCCGCAACTTATGCTTTGTATTTAGTGAGCCAGCGAAAAAATACAGCTATTGATAAGTTCTTGTTGCTGACTTTGCAATTAACGACCTCTGCAATAATCTTGCTTCCGTTTTACCCTTTTTATAGAGGAGAAATTCCTACGGAGTTTTCATTTTATTTTTACATCGCAATCATTTCTGTCTTTTTTACAATCATTCCTTTGTTTCTAAATTTGTTTGCTTTGAAAAAAATGAGTTCGGCGACGGTTGGAATTTTACTTTATATCAATCCGTTGATTAACTTTTTTCTCGCTATTTTTTATTATAAGGAAGAAATTACGGCAATTCAAATTGTCGCTTATTCGTTGATATTTCTTTCAATTATCATTTTTAATATGCGAACTATTTTCAAGCCGAAGGCAGCAACGCTTCCGAATCTTTAGATTTATTATTCACTAAAATTTCCGACTTTTGCATTATGAAAAAAGTATATCTTGATAATGCTTCCACCACCGCATTTCGTCCCGAAGTGATTCAGGAAATGACGCGCGTGATGCAGGAAGATTATGGAAATCCATCTTCAACGCACAGTTTTGGCAGAACTTCTAAAAATATTTTGGAGACTTCCAGAAAATCTATTGCCAAGCAAATCAACGCAACAGCGCAAGAATTAATTTTTACTTCTGGAGGAACCGAAGCTAATAATTGGATACTTCGTTCTGCTGTAGAGGATTTGAAAATCAAAAGAATTATCACCAGCAAAATAGAACATCATGCCGTTTTGCATACGGTTTTAGCCTTGCAATCTGATTATCAAATTCAAGTAGATTATGTGAAACTGAAAGAAAATGGTGAAATAAATATCAATCATTTGGTAGAATTGCTTTCGGATGAAATCCCAACATTAGTCTCATTAATGCATGTTAATAATGAAATCGGGACGGTTTTGGATTTAGAAAAAGTCGGAAGATTGTGCAAGCAATACAAAGCGCTTTTTCACTCAGATACTGTTCAATCCATTGGAAAAACAGAAATTGATTTACAGAAAACAGAAATCGATTTCATCGTTGCCAGCGCTCATAAATTCCACGGACCAAAAGGAATTGGTTTTGCTTTTGTCAGAAGAAATTCGGGTTTGCAACCTTTGTTATTTGGAGGAGAACAAGAAAAAGGACTTCGTGCTGGAACAGAATCAATTCATAATATCGCTGGAATGGCAAAAGCTTTAGAACTTTCATACGAAAATTTAGAAGCAGAAAGAAAGCATATTTTAGATTTAAAAAATTACTTCGTAAGCCAATTAAAGTCGAATTTTCCAGATTTTAAAATCAATGGAAATCAGGATGGATTTTATAATATAGTTAATGTTTTATTGCCTTTTTCGGAAGACAAGACTTCGATGATTCTTTTCAATTTAGATATGAAAGGAATTGCAGTTTCCCGCGGAAGCGCTTGCCAATCAGGAAGCATCAAGCCTTCACACGTTTTATTGGAAATTTTATCGGATAATGAAATTAGAAAACCTAGTTTGAGAATTTCTTTTAGCCATTTTAATTCGGAAGAAGATATTGATATTTTGGTTGAGGCTTTGAAATCTTTCTAGAAATTCTAATCAATTAAATGTTTTATTGCTTTTCTATGTATTTAATATTTAAGTTTGCCGCTTAAATCAATAGAATGAAAAAAGCAGCAATTATTGCAATTTGTCTTTTCGGTTTTATCTCTTCCGGAAATGCGCAGGAAAAAGGGAAGATAGAATTTGGAGCTGGAACTGGTGTAAATTATTCAAGTATTAGTAACAGCGATGGATCTTTAGATGGAAGTGTAAGTTTTAACCTTTCGGCGTCGGCAGATTATTATTTCTCAGATCGCTGGAGTGTCAGAGCAAAACTTGTTTATGACAGAAAAGGTTGGGATAATGGTGTTTATAGAACTTATGACAAAACAACTGCAACGACTTATTATGAAACAACCGATGTTAATTTAAATTATTTTACAGTTCCTATAGAGGCAGAATGGCATTTTGGAAGAAAAAGAAACTGGTATTTGCATTTAGGACCATATGCAGGATTTTTATTGAACTCAAGAGCGGCTGATTTAGATTTGGATACTACTGATGAATTTAAAACTGTAGATTTTGGGATAGCTTTCGGAGCTGGTGTAAAATTTCCGATTTCAGAAAAGCTGAAACTATTTGTTGAATATGACGAACAGACTGGCTTTATCGAGATTTTTGAGAATAATAATAATTCTAAAATTTTTAATGCTAGGCTTTCTTTAAATATAGGCGTAAATTTTCTCCTTAATTAAAAAAATAGAAGCATAAAAAAATCCGTTTTAAATGAACAAAACGGATTTTTTTTTATTATAATCAACTGCAAATCTAAAATCTGCAATCTAAAATTACAAGTGAATCACTTCATCATAAGCCGCGGCAGCTGCTTCCATAATTGCCTCGCTCATAGTTGGGTGAGGGTGGATTGACTTGATAATTTCATGGCCTGTAGTTTCTAGTTTTCTAGCTACAACTGCTTCTGCAATCATATCTGTAACGCCAGCTCCGATCATGTGGCAACCTAACCATTCGCCATATTTTGCATCGAAAATTACTTTTACGAAACCGTCTGGAGCTCCAGAAGCTTGTGCTTTTCCAGAAGCTGAGAACGGGAATTTTCCGATTTTCAATTCGTATCCTTTTTCTTTAGCTTGTTTTTCAGTCAAACCAACAGAAGCGATTTCTGGAGTCGCGTAAGTACAACCTGGAACGTTTCCGTAATCAAGCGGTTCCACGTGAAGACCAGCTAATTTTTCAACACAAAGAATTCCTTCAGCAGAAGCAACGTGCGCCAAAGCTTGCCCTGGAACGATGTCTCCAATTGCGAAATAACCTGGAATGTTTGTTTCGTAATATTTATTTACCAAAACTTTGTCTCTGTCAGTTGCGATTCCAACTTCTTCCAGACCGATATTTTCGATGTTTGATTTAATTCCAACAGCAGAAAGAACGATGTCAGCTTCAAGAATTTCTTCTCCTTTTGCAGTTTTGACCGTAGCTTTTACGCCATTTCCAGAAGTATCAACTTTTTCAACAGAAGCGTTTGTCATAATAGTGATTCCCGCTTTTTTCATTGAACGTTCCATTTGTTTTGAGATGTCTTCATCTTCTACTGGAACGATATTTGGCATAAATTCTACAATAGTAACTTGCGTTCCCATTGAGTTGTAAAAATGAGCAAATTCAACACCAATTGCTCCAGAACCTACAACGATTATAGATTTTGGCTGTTCAGGAAGTGTCATTGCTTGACGGTAACCGATTACTTTTTTACCATCTTGAGGCAAGTTTGGCAATTCGCGAGAACGCGCTCCTGTTGCAATGATGATATTGTCAGCAGTATATTCAGTTACTTTTCCGTCTTTATCTGTAACGTCTACTTTTTTTCCTGGTTTTACTTTTCCAAAACCATTGATAACGTCAATTTTATTTTTTTTCATCAAGAATTGAACACCTTTGCTCATTCCGTCAGCAACGCCGCGAGAACGAGAAACGACAGCGTTGAAATCTTTGTCAAATTTTTCGATGGTCAAGCCATAGTCAGAAGCGTGTTTCAAATAATCAAAAACCTGAGCTGATTTTAAAAGTGCTTTTGTTGGGATACAACCCCAGTTTAAGCAGATGCCGCCAAGACTTTCTTTTTCGATTATAGCTACTTTAAAGCCTAATTGTGAAGCTCTAATTGCAGTTACATAACCTCCAGGACCGCTTCCTAAAACAATAATATCGTATTTCATTTGATTGTATTTTTCTAGTTTATTTTGAAGCTACGAATTTAGGGATTTATTTAGGAGTTGCAAAGTTTCAATGTACCAAAGTTTTGAACCGTGATTGTTCATTTCTAAAATTTTATACATTTGTGTTCTTAATGAATTAGTATGGGCGAATTTTCTAAATTATTGAATACAAAAATCGGCGCATTGTTGTCATTTGCAATCGCTTTTGGGTTGATTTATAATCCTTTCACTAAATTTCCTTACACATTTGGTGTCATTATTTTTTTTATATTCTTGATCTCCTATCTTCAAGACGGAAGTTTAAAAAGCTTGAATTTCAAGAAAATTGGCTTTAAAGAAATCGGAATTATTATAGGAGGTTATGTGATTTTGGAAGTAATAATGGACTTCGTTTTTCAGCCTTTGGCCACGAAAATATTTAATGAACCTGCTGATTATTCTAGCTTTGAATTTATTAAGGGAGATACAAATGCCTATTTTAAATGGTTGGCTTTTATGTGGATAAGCGCTGCCTTTGGAGAAGAATTATTATTTAGGGCTTTTGCTTTTTCTCAGTTGCATAAAATTATTGGCGAAAAGAAAGCGTTGACAGTTTTTATAAGTGCAGTTTTGTTCTCTTTGCCACATTTATACCAAGGAAATTCAGGCCTTCTGATGACTTTTCTCTTTGGTCTTTTCTTCGGATTTGTTTATTTGAAATTTAAAAATATCTGGATCAATATTATAATCCATGGTTTGATAGATACCGTATTTTTGACCTTGAGTTATTATGGAATGCTGGAATTTTACCAGTAGATTTATCAACTTCCTAGTGTTGACAAGGGTTTAACCTAAAAGTTTACCTAAGGTAACTGGTTCATTTACGTCAGGAGACCTATCTGTTTACGTCAGACAACCTAAACGTTTACCCAAAGTAACTGGTCCGTTTACGTCAAAAGACCTATCTGTTTACCCCCCAAAGACCTAAACGTTTACGCTCAATTACTGGTTCGTTTACGTTGTACAACTCATCCGTTTAGGTCTTGGGCCTTAATTTTCTACTACAAATTGAGAATAGTACAAATTCTTGTAAAATCCTTCTTCCTTATTGATTAATTGGTAATGTGAGCCTTGCTCTACAACGTTTCCTTTCTCCATGACAATGATTTTGTCGGCATTGATAATCGTGGCAAGACGGTGCGCAATTACGATAGAAGTTCTTCCTTTGGTAATCGTTTCTGTCGCTCTTTGAATCAAATCTTCAGAGTAAGAATCGATTGAAGAAGTGGCTTCGTCCAAAATCAAAATACTCGGATTGCTGACAAAAGCTCTCAAGAAGGCAATCAATTGGCGTTGCCCAGAAGATAACATAACGCCGCGTTCTTTTACGTTGTAATCATAGCCATTTGGCAAAGTCATGATGAAGTCGTGTACGCCGATTTCTTTAGCGGCCTTGATCACGTCTTCTCTTGAAATATTCGGATTTTCTAGCGTAATATTATTATGAATCGTATCTGCAAAAAGAAAAACATCCTGCAAAACCACGGCAATTTGATTTCGTAAGCTATCTAAAGTAAAATCTTTAATATTGGTATTATCAATCAAAATTTCTCCCGAATTGATTTCATAAAATCGATTCAAAAGGTTGATGATTGTCGATTTTCCAGCTCCGGTTGCACCTACAATTGCGATGGTTTCACCTTCTTTTACATCAATATTGATTCCTTTTAAAACTTCTTCCTTATCAGTATAGCTGAAATGCACATTTTTAAATTCGATGTTTCCATGAAAATCATGAGCGATCGCTTTTCCTTTGTCTTGAATGTGATCTTGAGTATCCAAAACTTCAAAAACACGGTTGGCGGCAATCATTCCCATCTGCATCTCATTGAATTTATCAGCAATCTGGCGCAACGGATTGTAGAGCATTCCGATGAACATCGTGTACGAGAATAAATCTCCAAAAGTAGTAGAACCGTTTTGGGCAATAATATTCATCCCGCCATACCAAACCACCAATCCAAGGGAAAGCGACGAAACGATATCAGCAATTGGAAAGAAAATCGAGTTGTACCAAACGTTTTTGATCCAAGCTTTTTTGTGCTTGTCATTGATGACCTTAAATTTTTCATATTCAATGTCTTCCCTTGAAAAAAGCTGTACGATTTTCATTCCCGTTACTCTTTCTTGAACGAAAGTATTCAGGTTTGAAATCTGCGTTCTCACTTCCTCAAATGCGACTTTCATCTTCTTTTGGAAAACTCTTGTAGCGATGACTAATATTGGCATGGCGCACATTACAATCAAAGTCAGTTTCCAGTTCATGTAAAACATAAATAACAAAACGACGATCATTTTCAGCAAGTCACTGATAATCATGAAAAGCCCCTGACTGAAGATTTTTGAAATCGATTCAATGTCAAAAACGGAGCGCGTCACCAGTTTTCCGACAGGTTCATTGTCAAAATATTTCATCTTGAAACTCATGAAATGGCTGAAAAGCTTGATTCTGATATCGCGGATGATGTCTTGGCCGAGGTAATTAGCCAGGTAGACAAAATAAAATTGCGAAACGACCTCCATAATAAGAACGCCACCCATTAATAGGATGTAGTACAAAAGTCCGATTGAATCTTTTGTCTCAATATATCCGTCGACGGTCTGCTTCAGCAAATAAGGGCGAAGCGCCGCAAAAACCGACAATAAAACCGCAAAAACAATCACCCAATAATAGCGGGCTTTGTACGGTTTTGTGTATTCCATTATTCTCTTAAATACCGAAGTATCTGAAGCAATCGAGGTTTTCGATGCTGATTTTTGGCTATTACTCATTGTTGCAAAGGTAAGGATATTTTACTTGGGTTAGATACAAACCGTGCGCAGGAGCAGAGGGTCCGGCTTGATTTCTGTCCTTGCTTTCAAGTATTTTTTTAAAATCGTCTATGTTTTTTTTACCTGAACCAATTTCAACCATAGTTCCAACAACAGCTCTGACCATATTTCTTAAAAATCGATCAGCAGAAATTGTGAAAATTATCTTTTCGTTATTTCGTTCCCAATGGGCTTCGACAATCTTGCAATTGTATGTTTTTACATCGGTATTTGACTTCGAAAAGCACTGGAAATCTTCGTAGTCAAAAAGAATTTTCGAAGCTTCGTTCATCTTTTCAAGGTCCAAATGCTGATGATGGTACCAGCTCGATTCATTTTCGAAGGCATTTTTATACGTATGAATATGATATTCGTAAGTTCTTTTTGTAGCGTCAAATCGGGCATGTGCTTCTTCAGAAACCGGAATTATTTTATAAACCACAATGTCTTTTGGAAGATAGGCGTTTAATTTATTTACCAGAAAATCATTTTCTAAAATCTCATCGCTATCGAAATGCGCAAACATTTGCTTAGCGTGAACGCCTGTATCTGTTCGTCCAGCACCCATTAATTCAATTTCAGATCTGAGAATAACAGACAATGCTTTTGCCAAAGTTTCTTGAACAGAGGAAGCATTTGGCTGTGACTGCCAGCCGTGGTAATTTTTTCCGTTGTAAGCGAATTCGATGAAATATCTCAAGTGTAAAGTTTCTGAGTGGCAAAGTTACAAAGTTTCAGAGATAGAAAGTGGCAAAGTTTTCTTAAAGAGTTTTTGTAAGTTAGAAAGTCTCAAAGTTTCAAAGTTTCAAAGTCGTGAGGTTTGTACTCAATCCACTTTGTAACTTTGCTACTTTGTAACTTAAAAAGTAACTTTGCTACTTTGAAACTCTCTTCCAATGAAAAAAATCCTGCTGCTTTCTGATACGCACAGCCATATTGACGATACTATTTTAAAATATGTAAACCAAGCGGATGAAGTTTGGCATGCGGGCGATATCGGTGATTTGGTCGTGACAGATACTATCAAAAAGTTGAAACCTTTGCGAGCTGTTTTTGGAAATATCGATGATGATAAAGCGCGAATGGAATTCCCGTTGCACAACCGGTTTTTCTGTGAAGGTGTGGATGTTTGGATTACGCATATTGGCGGTTATCCTGGGAAATATAATCCGAATATTGTGAAGGAAATCGCTCTTAATCCGCCGAAATTATTTATTTCTGGGCATTCGCATATATTGAAGGTGATGATGGATAAGAAGTATAATTTTCTGCACATGAATCCGGGAGCTTGCGGGATTCATGGTTTTCATCAGGTGCGAACGATGTTGCGATTTGTAATTGACGGGGATAAAATTAAGGACTTGGAGGTTATTGAAATTGGGAAGAAAGGATGATTTTTTTTGAGCCATTAAGGGATTATTAAGGTTGAATTTTGAAGGTGATTTTTGTTTGGAGGCTTTAATGCAAAGAGCGCTAAGTTTTCGCAAAGCTTTGAATGTAATCCAAGTGTCTTTTTTCTTTTTTCTTTTTTCTTTTTTCTTTCTTTGCGAAACCTTTGCGCTCTTTGCGTTTAATTTTTTTTCAGAAAGCTTTTAAAATTAAAAAAGCGCCACTTTCGCGACGCTTTTTCAGCACTAAATAAACTAAGTTTATAGGTTTATCTCAATCGGTCCACAGATTTTACGAGATCTTCATCCTTTTTTATGGCTTTATTAGCAAGCACAAGAAAAACGATAGAAAAAATAGGTAGAAACATCCCAATACCCTTCTCAGAAGGCGCCCCTTCTCCGGATAGACTTAGCGAATGATATACAAATAATCCTAATAAAATTAAATTTAATATGAGGTTCAGCCTGCAAAGAACAAACTGAAGTTTTCTGTTATTGAATAGAAAAATGGTAATCAGGGAAAGTGCGGCACTTCCTAAAAATAATGCAAGGTCAGCGATGTGGTCTTTTGCAAAAACTTCACCTGCTTTTGATGTTTCCAATGGAAAAACAAAAGGCAATATTCCCATGATGACAAAGGCTATCAGCAAATAAACGGTTTGTATTCTCTGAATCATTATTGTTATTTTCTTCTACAAAAATATATTTTCTTTTTATAAAATGCTATTGTATGATAAAAAATTATTCGTATTATTGCATAACAAATCCGTAAGCACTTCATTTAGCGGATTATCCAGTTCAAAAAAAATTCACACACTCTACAACTTTACAAGAGTTTCCACAATTTATTCAAATAACATTTATGTTTGATATTGATGTATTAAAAGAAATGAAGCTTTCTGAGCTTCAAGACATTGCGAAAGCAACAAAAAAAATTAAAATTAACGGTGTAAAAAAGGAAACTCTGATTTATCAGATTCTGGATTATCAGGCTGCGAATCCTGAAGTTATCGCTCCGGCAGCGCCAGCGGAATCAGCAGAATCTAAGTCGAAAAGAGCTAGAATTATTCCAGAGAAAAAACCGAAGATTACCAAAGAATCAAATACAAATCCTTTTTCTGAGTCGGATGCGGCGCAGGCAAAAGCTAACATTGCACCAAAAGAAGCAGCGAAACCTGCAGTTGAAACTACTGAGGAAGCTACTTCCGAAGAAACTGCTCCAGAACAAAAGGAAAGAAAAATTATAAAATTCAAGAAACCGCTTTTTGAAAAGGCCCAAGCTCCTCAAAAAGAAGTTGCTGAAAAAACGGCTGATGCTGTTGCAAGCGAGCCAGTTCTTGCTAAGGAACAAAACGTTCCAGCTGATAAAAAAGTGATTCGCCCGAATCCAAATCAGAAGCAGAACCCAAACCAAAATCCGAATCAGAAACAAAATCCGAACGGAAACCAGAACAATCCCAACCAAAATAATCCGAATCAGAACCAGAACCAAAATCCGAATCAAAACAGGAATGAGGCAAACGGCAATGTAAATCCGAATTTCAAAGCGAATAAAAAGCCGAATTTCAGAGATGCCGATTTTGAATTTGACGGAATTATTGAAAGTGAAGGTGTTCTTGAAATGATGCCTGACGGATATGGATTTTTGCGTTCTTCAGATTATAATTATTTGGCTTCGCCGGACGATATTTACCTTTCAACTTCACAAATCAGATTGTTTGGCTTGAAAACGGGAGATACTGTAAAGGGCGTGGTTCGTCCTCCAAAAGAAGGTGAGAAATATTTTCCATTGGTAAGAGTTTTGAAAATCAACGGACATGATCCGCAAGTGGTTCGTGATCGTGTTTCTTTCGAGCACTTGACGCCGCTTTTTCCTGATGAGAAGTTTAATCTGGCAGGAAAACAAAGTTCTATTTCTACACGAATTATCGACTTGTTTTCACCAATCGGAAAAGGGCAGAGAGGTATGATTGTGGCACAGCCAAAAACAGGTAAAACCGTACTCTTAAAAGATATTGCCAATACAATTGCTGCGAATCATCCAGAGGTTTATCTGATCGTTTTATTGATCGACGAACGTCCGGAAGAGGTGACTGACATGCAAAGAAGCGTTAGGGGAGAAGTAATTGCTTCGACTTTTGACGAGCCGGCTGACAGACACGTGAAAGTAGCGAATATTGTCTTGGAAAAAGCAAAAAGATTAGTAGAATGTGGCCATGATGTTGTGATTTTATTAGATTCTATCACGCGTTTGGCAAGAGCTTATAATACTGTTCAACCGGCTTCTGGTAAAGTATTGAGTGGTGGTGTGGATGCTAATGCATTGCAGAAACCTAAACGTTTCTTCGGAGCGGCGAGAAATATTGAAAATGGAGGTTCTTTGAGTATTATTGCCACGGCATTGACAGAAACTGGTTCTAAAATGGATGAAGTTATCTTCGAGGAATTTAAAGGAACGGGTAATATGGAATTGCAATTGGATAGAAAAATTGCCAACAGACGTATTTTTCCGGCGATTGATTTGACATCTTCAAGTACTAGGCGTGATGACTTGCTTTTGGACGAGGCGACTATTCAGAGAATGTGGATCATGCGTAAATATTTGGCTGATATGAATCCGGTGGAGGCGATGGACTTTATAAATGACCGATTTAAGAAAACTAGAAACAATGAAGAGTTTTTGATTTCTATGAATGATTAATCAAAACTTGATTTTATATAAAAAGCCTTTCTGATTAGAAAGGCTTTTTTGTTTTTATGCCTTGCGAAAGCGTGTGGATGCTCATACAAAGGTGCGGCATCTTTTTCCAAAGGTGCTGGGTTTTTAACTGTCATTGCGGGATTGCTAACTGAGGATGCGGAACTTGCAACTGTGATTGCGGGATGCACTTTTAAGAGCGCTGAATGAGTTTTTAAGCCTGCGGGACTGATTTTTATAAGTGCGGGATCTTTAACTATAGGTGCGGTATTGATTTTTATAGGAGCGGCAATAGCTTTGGTAATCGCGGGATGCCCTTATATAGGTGCGGGATTGATTTTGTTTGGTGCGGGATTCCTTTCTATGAAATAGGATAAAAATAAAAAATGATTTTGGGATTTTTCAGAAGGCTTCTTTTATATGGCTTGACCATAATAGTTGGTAGATAGAGGTGCTGTTTTTTTTACTTAGTGTTTATTGGAATAATTAGAATTATGGAAATAAAAAAAAAGAGGTCGTTACCAGACCTCTTTTCTTGTGGTGGATAAATCAAAGTAAATCCATCTTTGGCAATTATTAAAGTTACCCCAACCCAATAATGCTCGGTGCAAAAGTAAGTTTAGGGTTGTCAGAAAACTTATATAATTTTTTTTATTACTTATACTTTGAGTGGGGTTTTTGGGAATTACTGTATAGGCATTTGTGAAATTTCTTTTGAAACAGAGCAAAGAAAAACCCCAATTTAATAGCTAAGAAGGGGTTAAGGGAAATGGACTGTTTTTGAACTAAAATTCCAATTAATTTATGATTACTTTCTTGACGATTGATTTGTTTTCAGAAGACAATTTCAAGAAGTAAAATCCGGATGGGAGGTTTTCAAGCGTGTAAGTGTTGTTTTGGACACTTGGATTTTTGATGCTTTGAACTAGCTGTCCGTTTATGTTTATCAACTGAATCTGGTCTAGAATATCTTCTGTTTCGACATTGATTCTGTGATTGTTTGAAGGATTTGGATAAACAGAAACATTTGCCAAAGCAAAATTTTCTGTTGACAAGAATACATTTGGCCAACGGTTTTCAGCTGGAGTTCCGCCCCAAATTACGGTTGCCAAATAAGGATTGTCGATGAATGGGTTTCTGTTTCCTTGGGCATAGGTGTTTGAAGAATTTCCATGATATGTATTTCTTTTATCTTCATAAGGAGAAACCGGATCTTCTGCATTCCATTGTAAAAATAAGCTAATCATGTTTGTGTCAGTTGAAACAGCGGTTCCTATGCCTACATTTTTAGGAAGGCACTGTGTTGGGTAGCGCAAATACATGTACATCATCATTCGGGCTACATCGCCTTTCCATTCGTCTCCGGGATACCAGCCCCCAGTGACGTTTCCTGAATTGCCTGAACCTGCGGCGAATTTTTTGCTGCCTCTGTTGCCATTTCTATCTACGTCAGAAGGACGGATGTGGTGCGCATCTTCTCCAGCATCGCTAGATGAGCCTGAACCGCCATCTTCTAAAGCTGGCGTACCTAGTGATTTTGCATAAGTGTGCTCTCTGTTCCAAATGCAGGAATTGCCTCCGCCTGTTGAATTTTTGTTTCTTCTTCTGTGGTCGTCGCCATCTGAAGTCGAGGCAGGGCAAATGTTGTTGCTGAAACCATAAAGCAATAATACATTTGTATTTGTGCCATCTGCAGGGTCAAGGTCAGTGACTTGGCTTGCATCCCAAATATTATCATAGGATATTTTTCGGGTGTGTGTTGTTGTGATTTTTGAGGTGAGGGCCGTTTTTAAATTGCTTCCTGTCAAATTCCAATTAAAGTTGTTGTAGTATGTGCTTGGTGCGCCAGCTTGAGGAAAAGCTATTGCTGCAATCAGAAGTAGTGCAAGGGTGTAAATTTTTTTCATTGAGTAATTTTTGGACGACAAATGTAGTGCGTTTCTATATTCAAATTAGAACTTTAACTTTTGTGCAGACGCAAAAAAAATCCCGATGTTTTATCGGGATTTTTGATTGGAATAAAGGGCTTAATTTATAATTACTTTTTTAGTCGTTGAGTGATTCTTAGAAGACAATTTCAAGAAATAAAATCCGGATGGAAGATTTTCTAGCGTGTAAGTATTGTTTTGGGCATTTGGATTTTTAATCTGCTGTACCAACTGTCCGTTGATGTTTATCAATTGAATTTCATCTAACACTTTTTCAGTTTCGATATTGATTCTGTGGTTGTTTGATGGATTTGGATATACGGAAGCATTTGTCAAAGCGAAATCAGCAGTTGAAAGATTAGGCCAAATCATGCCGACAAATTCAGGATGGTCAATGTAAGGATTTCTATTTCCTTGGTAAAGATATGCTTTGTTGTTTCTGTAAATTTCTCTCGGGCTTACCGGATCTAAATTGTGCCAACCGATAAGCATTTCTAAGAAAGGTGTTTTGAAGGCTTGGTTTTGGGTGCCGTTGAACATTGGGAAAGAGTAATTTGGAATCTGGCTTTCATACCTTGTTACGAAATAAAGCAAGATTCTGGCGACGTCACCTTTAAATTCGTCAATTGGCTCAAATGCCAAACCAGAATAACCTGTGACGCTGATGTTTCCTAGCTTAGAACCGTTTGTTGAGGTCCAAGTTGGCGTTGTTACTTTTCCGAAAGGGAAATTATTTCTTCTATTATTCACATAACCGTCAGTCGGCGTTAGCTGGTGAATGTCACCCACCATAGGCATTTGAGAGTTATAAGTGCTTTGTGGAACAAAATGCTCACCGTTGTAGCAGTCAGATTCTGTTTGGTACTGTCCGCATTTATCGCCTGCAACATAATGGTAGTTGTAAGCATCTGCACTGTTTGGTTTTTCAGAATACATGTCTAAAACGCTACCGTCATTTTCATAAAAAAGATCTACGTCTGTGGCTTTAAAGGCTTTTACATCAGTAAAAAGATTGTCATACGATTTTCCAGAATGTCCTGTTGTGATGATTGTTTTTAACTTGGTTTTAAGGTCGTAACCAGTAAATCCTGCTGCTGCATTGTAATAACCTGTAGGCTCTTGAGGAAAAGCGATTATTGTTACAAAAAGCAATAATAAAGTGTAAATTTTTTTCATTTCAATAAATTTTGGACGACAAATGTAACCCGTTTCTATATTCGAATTACAACTTTAACATTTGTGCGGTGCAAAAAAAATGCCCGATTGATATCGGGCATTTTTACTATATAAAGAACAAGCTTAATTTACAATAACTTTTTTAGTTGTTGATTGGCTTTGAGAAGACAACTTCAAGAAATAAAATCCAGAAGGAAGGTTTTCTAACGTGTAAGTATTGTTCTGAACGCTTGGATTTTTAATCTGTTGCATCAACTGTCCGTTAATGTTGATCAATTGAATTTCATCTAAAACAGTTTCAGTTTCGATATTGATTCTGTGATTGTTTGATGGATTTGGGTAGATAGAAACAGATGCTAATAGATCGAAAGAAGCAGTGTTTAGAGGAGCTCCCCAAATTGCAGCTACATAAGCATTGTTATCGATATAAGGATTTCTGTTTCCTTGGCGGGCATAAATTGCATTGTTTCTGGCAATTTCTTTTGCGCTAACCGGATCTTGAAGATTCCAAGTCAAAAGAATATTTAAGAAAGTGCTTGAGAATGCTTTACCAGCCGAGCCATCAAACATAGCCTTTGAAGTTGACGATGAAGAAGTATAAAATCCGGCTAATTGCGTTTCATATCTTGTAACAAAATAGAAAAGCACTCTTGCAAAATCACCTTTGTATTCATCAATCGGTTCAAAAACAGTATTAGAATATCCTGCAGAATACCCAGAATTTAAATTATTTCCGAATTTAGAACCGTTTATAGAAGTCCAACTTGCAGTTCCTACAACTCCAAAAGGATAATCATCTCTTTTTGCATTTACGACTTTGTCAGTTGGAAGTACGAAATGTGCATCAGCATACATTGGCAATGCTCCATTTCCAAAATAACTTTGTGGCACTGTGTGTTCACGATTAAAGTAAGAACATTCTCCAGCAGGAGCCGATCCTGGATCTCTATGGCCGCCATTTGCAACAGTAGCATTTATAAAATCACAATTAGAATACATGTCCCAAACTTTTCCGTTTGATTTTACATCAGATGTTAGATATGTAGTATAAAGTCCGGCATATCCTTGATCATTGTGCCCTTTAATAATGTTGTAAAGTGCCGTTTTTAAAGTGTAATTGGTCAAGCCATTCGCTGCATTATAATAAGTAGCAGGTGCTTGCCCAAAAGTTAATGCAATCGTAAGGAGCGCAACTAACGAGTAAAGTTTTTTCATAAAATTTTAGTTTTCTTTTCTTTCTAACAAAGCCATATAAAATCCATCAAATCCAGACTCTGAGGCCAAGATTTTAGTTTCTTTGACAAAGGTAAAACTTTTTCCTATGTCTGTGGTTAAGAAACGTTTAACTTGTTCTTGATTTTCAGATGGCAAGATAGAGCAGGTCGCATACACCATTTTTCCTCCTGGTTTCACGATTTTAGAATAATTTTCTAAAACTTCGGCTTGCACTTTTCTGATGTTGTCAATAAATTCAGGTTGTAATTTCCATTTAGCATCCGGATTTCTTTTTAAAACCCCTAAACCGCTACAAGGTGCGTCAATCAAGACTCTGTCTGCTTTTTCATGAAGCTTCTTGATTACTTTTGTGGTATCAATAATTCTATATTCTATATTAAAAGCGCCATTTCTTTTTGCTCTTAATTTTAATTGCTTCAATTTGCTTTCGTATAAATCCATGGCAATCAATTGGCCTTTGTTTTCCATCAAAGAAGCCATGTGCAATGTTTTCCCGCCAGCACCGGCACAAGTATCGACGACTTTCATGCCTGGTTTTACATCTAAGAATGCTGCCACTAATTGCGAACTCGCATCTTGAACTTCAAAAAAACCATCTCTGAAAGCATCTGTCAAGAAAACATTTGCTCTTTCTTTTAAAACCAAAGCATCAGGCTGGTCTTTCAAAAAGTCAGTTTCAATGTTCAAATCCATTAAGATGGCACGAAGTTTTTCTTTTGTAGTTTTTAAAGTGTTTACTCTCAAGATTACTTTTGCAGGCTGGTTCTGCGCTGCAATTTCTTTTGACCAAAGTTCTTCACCTAGTTCTTGGATTCCCACTTCGTCCATCCAATCTGGAATAGATTCTCTGTATTTTCTGATTTTTGAAAGTTCGTCAAAACGGCCTTTTATTTTGCGTTCAGGAGTTCCTTCCAATTGTCTCCAATCTGGAATCGGGTAGCCTCTCAATACTGCCCATACTGCAAAAACTCTCCAGATGTTATCTCTGTTAAGTGGTTCTTTTACTTCGGCAATTTCCATGTATAATCGCTTCCATCGAACGATGTCATATATTGTTTCAGCGACAAATTTTCTGTCACTGCTTCCCCAGCGTTTGTCTTTTTTCAAAGCTCTTGCCACAACCTTATCTGCATATTCCTTATCATTGAAAATTGCATTCAATGAATCAATGGTCGTGTAAACTAAATTTCTGTGTAATCTCATTTTATGTAATTGAGGTGCAAAGGTATTATATTTTTTTGGTTGTTTGCCAATGTGTTTGCTTTGCTTTAAGAAGCTTAACAGCAAAAAAAGACGCTTCAAATGAAACGTCTTTAGTTTTTTATAAAATTCTTCAGATAAATTATCTTCTTCCTCCTGCATTTCCTCTAGATTCTCCACCAGAACTTCTTTGGCTTTGTGCTGGTGCCGCGCTTCTTTGAGGACTTGCGCTTGGTCTGCTAACATTTGCAGGAGCTGCACTTCTTTGTGCTTGTGGAGAAGCTGTTCTTTGTGGCGCTTCCGTTCTTGTGCTGCTTGCTGACCTAATTGCAGTTGATTCTGTTCTTGATGGCGCTGCAGCTCTTACTGGCGTGCTTGTATTTCTGGTTGTGTTTGGCGTTGCAGTTCTTACTGAGCTTGAAGTGTTTCTTACGTCAGAAGAAGTGTTTCTTACTGTATTTCCTGTTCTTGTACCAGATACGGCTGTATTTCTAGTAGAATTATTGCTTCTTACAGCATTTGTTTGATTTCTTGATTGAACAAGTTCTTGCCTATTTGCTACATTGTTATTTCTCTGTGCAAAAGAACGATTAGGATATTGTCTTGCATAACCGTCAGAACGTCTTGTGTTGTACATTGCGACCGCTCTTGAACTTCTTCTGGTGTTCACATAATTGTAATTATTGTTTACATTGATATGTACATGCACATTTCTTCTGTATCTGTAAACTGGATATGGATTCCAAGCCACGAAATAAGTTGGATAATAGCTATAATAATAAGGAGAATAATAAGGTCTGTAATAATTCGTCCAGAATGTGGTGTAAATCACAGGACGGCTTACATAAACTGGCTCATAGATATAGTTTGAACCATACATATAAACATCTCCGACTACTTGAACTTGTACATTGTTATTGCTGTCTCTTTCTACTTCAACAGTTGCAATATCTTGAAACACGTCTTTTTCTAAAATTGATTGGATGATAATCAAGTGCGTATTGTTTTCTACTGTTTCAATGACTCTTAAATAATCGACTTGATTGTCATTGTTCAAGTCAAGATTTGAAATTTGAATTTTCGGATCATTTAACCTTCTTTCAAAATCGGCTAAATCTTCAGATTCTCCAAAAATAGAAGCTACTGCTTTCAAATCTAAGTTGTCGCTAATATCGCTGTTATTTGCTCTTACTGTGGTAACATCTTGCGCTTGAATTTGAGTTGCAAACAAAGATGCAAAAAGCGCGAATATTGTAATTTTGGTTTTCATGATTTCTATTTATTAAGTGTTCTTGAGTTTTTTTTATTGTTCTTGTTTTGGAATAACCAATATCTGTGCCAAGAATTTAAAACTCATTTATAAATCTTTAGAAATCCAGTAGGAGTAAGGCCTGACGTCTTCTTAAATAATTTCGAAAAGTAAGCATAGTCTTCATAACCCAAAGAAGAGGCAATTTCTGAAAAATTATTTTTTGTATGTAAAACCCGTCTTTTTGCTTCTAAGATAATTCGGTCTGTAATTACTTCAGAAGCTGTTTTGTCAATCACATTTTTAGTAATTCTATTTAAATGTTTCGGACTTATATTCATCCAGCCAGCATATTTGGAAGGTGATTTTTCTTGGATGTAATTTTTTTCAATAAGTATTTCAAACTGCTGAAATTTCTCTGAATACGAATTGGCCTTGATGATTTTTTGGGCGTTTTCTGCTAAATACAACCGTGATAATTCTATATAAATGATATCGATATAACTTAAAATCAACTGTTGTTGTAAAGCTTTCTTGGCAAGATATTCGTTAAATAATTTTTTGAAGAGCAATTCCATTTCTTCTCGTTCCTTTTTTTCTAAAGTGAGGCAAGGCGTATTTTGAATCGAATAAAAAAAAGGAAACTGATGTATTCTATTGTGTGAATAATGCAAATCATAGAAGTTTGCAGTATGTGAAAAAATATAACCGTCAATGTCTTCGGATAATTCCCAGTGGTGCGTTTGGCCAGGCGCTAGAAGAAAAATGCTTCCGGGTTTTATTGCATAAGAGTTAAAATCAATCTCATGGCGTCCTGAACCTTTTGTAAATAGAATTATAAGAAAAGAATTATGCTTGTGCGGTTTTGTTATTTTGCTGTGGTTTTCAGAAATATGTGCTGGAATTTCATTGATGAAAAAATCCTGCAATTTGCCATTGGACTGCAATTGACTGATGTCTAAAATACGTATCATTTCCATTTTATAAATATAGCAATAAAATCTATAAATGTCTTAATTGTACAAATTTTAGCGTATTTTTTATATTGTCTAAGATGGATATATGCAAGAACTTTGTACTATTAAAAAGATAGAAATTATGTCATTCTTAAAAAATGTTATCCAAAATAAATGTCCTCATTGTGAAGAAGGGAAAGTATTCAAATCAAATGGGAATCCGCTGTTGTTTAAAATGCCCAAAATGAATTCAAAGTGTTCCCAATGCGGGCATAATTTTCACAAGGAAACTGGTTTTTTCTTCGGAGCGATGTATGTAAGCTATGCTTTGGCAGTTGCCCAAATGGTTGCCATTTTCTTGATTTCAAGATTGTTTGTCACCAGCTTGGTGCACAGTTTATTGTTTATTGTTGCCGGAGTATTGTTGCTTTGCACCGTTAATTTCAAGTATTCAAGACTGCTTTGGATTTATATTTTTGATTCAAAACCCAGTTCATAAGCAGTATAAACTATTTTTTTGGCTTTTTGTTTTTTCTTCCCCAGAAGATTATGAATCCTGTTACTGGCAAAGCTGCTGCGATTAAACTTGCAATAAAAGCTATAATTTTTCCGGTCAAGCTGAAAAATTGTCCCGTATGCAAACCATAATTCATTTCTTGCAATTGCATTCCTGCGCTTTTGTTCTGATAGAGGTTTTCTTTTAAAAGCGATCCTGTTTTTGGGTCAAAAAGCCAGTTTGACTGATGGTGAAATCCTAAGGAATTTGGATAAGAACCTGTAATAATCGCTGCTTTTTCGCCTTGATTCCAAACAAAAAACATTTCATCATTTGGCATTGCCTTTAAAGTTTCAGAAAGAGCAATGTCGATTGGCTGCCCATCTGATCTGAGAACTAAAGTGGTGTCAATAACTGGCGTAAAATTTTCTTCGGGATATTCTTTGCCTAGATTTCCTGCCACATACATGGCATCGTGCATCCATTCATAAGAGAAACTCAGGCCGGTGATTGCTATAATTAAAGCAATAATTGAAATGTAAAATCCGGTTACATTGTGCCAGTCATAATTTACGCGTCGCCATTTTGCGTCCCATTTTATTTTGATTCGGTTTTTGAAGTCCTTTTTCTTTTTCGGCCACCATAAAACAATGCCTGAAATTAACATCAGGACAAAAATTATGGTAGAAATCCCGACGATTTGTTTTCCTATTTCCTGTGGCAGGAGCAAGTGCATGTGAAGGTCTTCCACTATTTTGAAGAAGTCGGTATTCAGATTTTCCTTATAAATAAATTTTCCCGAATACGGATTAAAATAGATATAATGAGGCACTTCCTCAATTGTTCCATAAACAAGTGCGGGCCTATCTTTTCCTGAGAAAATAACCATGTCTGCAGTTGCAGTAGGATATAATTCTTTAGTTTTTTTAATTAATAGAGAAGGAATTACATAAGGCTTATTTTCAATTTCAACCTTTCTATATTCTCTGGTCAAATCTTTTATTTCGTCGTGAAAGCAATAAATACAGCCGGTGATGCTCACTATAAACACAATAAGCCCGGAGGTTAGTCCGAGCCATTTGTGTAAAAATCTGATATTTTTTTTAAAACTCATTTAGAATTTATAAGAAACACTTCCCATGAAAGTTCTTGGAGCTTGCACGTTTGTCGTCGTGTAGCCACCATTGAAATATAATTCGTCAGTTAAATTATTCACTTTTAATGAAAATCTGTATTTTGGCTGATCATAATAAATTGCAGCGTTTACAACAGCATATGAAGGTAAAGAATAAGTTTCTACTTCTGATCCTGTATTTTTATTATAAACATAATTTTCGTCACCATAATTTCCTCCAAAACCAAAACCTAAGCCTTTTAGGTTTGTAGTCTGCAAGCTATAGCTGATCCAGTAATTAATCATATTTTCTGGCCCTGCAGTTTCTGGTCTTAATCCGTTATATCCAGCATCGCTCACTTTGTTTAATTTGCTATTGTTGAAAGCATATCCCAGAATGAAATTTAATCCCGGAATTGGGTTTGAAGTAATTTCTGCTTCAAAACCTTTACTTGTTTGGTTTCCGTCTTGAACATTTATTCCTGGCAAATCTGTTGCTCTAACAATATCTTTAACTTCAATATTATAGTAACTTAAAGTTGCGCTTAAACGATTTTGAAAGCCGTTGATTTTAATACCCGCTTCAAATTGGTTGGCTTTTTCAGGATCAAAAGATTCTGTTGCACCAGGATTTGTATTTAAAACATTTTTAAAACTGTTTTGGTAATTTCCAAAAAGTGAAACTTCATCTTTTATGATTTGGTAAACAGCTCCAAATTTTGGCGATAATGCGTTTTGAGAAAATGCTCCAGCTGTTGTATTAGTGGCCGAATTGAAAATTCCTTGATTGTCATAATGGTCAAAACGTAATGCTGCAGAAAGAATCAAGCGGTCAGTAACATTAATCGCATCAGCAATATAAGCGCTGTAAGTTGTCAAGCTGCTTTGTGTTTTATCAGACGTACCTTGCTGTAAAAGTGCTTCAACTGCTTTTGGATTGAAATTATTGTAAGTAGCGCTTCCATCGGTATAATCGATTGTATCAAAAGTCCAGAATGTTGGGAGGTAACCGATACCACTTTTCGTTTCTAATCTGTAAATATCTCCACCAAGCAAGAACCTATGTTTCATTCCTAAAACATTAAATTCACCATTAAAATTTTGTTGGAATTCTGTAATGTTATCTCTTCCGTCAATGTTCCAAACGTTTCTTTCCATTTTGTTATCTGGAAGTAAATAAAACCAAGTTTGTGGCCCTTCAGATTGGTTTGAACTTGTACTTAAAACGGTTTGCGATTTCCAGTTTTCTGATATTTGATAATCTGCTTTTGCAAAAATATTTGCCGTTTTAGTATTCATCATGAACTCGCCACCTGTGAAAGATCTTTTCCAATTCATGTTAATGTCTGAAGCGCTGTGGATTCCTAAAGTATTTGGAGTCTGTCCCCAATGCAAATACATCAGTGGAATTGAAGATGCATCTACATTTGAAATTTCAGCATCAATTGCAATAGTCAGTTTGTCATTCACTTTATAAGTAAAAGACGGTGCGATGAAATAACTTCTCGTACGTCCATAATCTTGAAAAGTATTGGTGTTATTGTAAGCTCCATTTACTCTTAGCAAAGCTGTGTGGTCATCGTTAAGTGCAGTATTTACATCAGCAGTAATCCTATTTAAGCCATAACTTCCTGTTTGATAAGAGATTTCTCCGCCAAAATTTTCAGTAGGTTTTTTTGTTACACGGTTGATCAAACCTCCATACGAAGTCAAAAGGCTTCCGAATAAAGTTGCCGAAGGTCCTTTAATGCTTTCTAGCCTTTCTAAGTTTGAAGCGTCTACATTATTTGTAATTTTTCCAGCAATACCATTTCTCAATAAACTTTGAGTGATGAAACCGCGAGACGCAAATAAAGAACCTCCGTCGCCAGTTCTTCCTGTTGCAGCCCAAACTTGATACAAACCTGGAACATTTTTCAAGGCCTCATCTTGGCTTGTCACCAATTGATCTTTCATCAATTCTTTCGTCACAACACTATAAACTTGAGAATTTTCTAGATTTTTAATAGGCATTCTTGACACATATTCGCTTTCAGATTTGGTGTATTTATTAGCGTTTCCAGTAATAAAAACCTCTGTAAGCTGTTCGCTGTTTGTGTTTAAAGAAATTGCAGGCAAAACCGTAGTTTGATTTCCTTGTATAGAAAAATTCACTTCTTTTGCCTTGAATCCTACAGATGTAATTTTCAAAACATAATTTGCTGGCTGTAAATTTTTAATTTCAAATTTTCCAGAAGCGTCCGTCTGTGTCCCAAATTTAGTTCCTTTTACAGATACTATTACATTATCTAAAGGTTCTGAAGTTGACGAAACTATTGTACCGCTTAAACTTCCGTTTTCTTGTGCAAAAGAAAAAATGCTAAAAAGCAAAGTGCACAAAATTGAGGTAATTGTTTTATTCATTTGAATAGGTTATAATTATTTTGCGGGCAAAATTAAGCAGGGCATTTCGTTCTGACAAATATTATTTAGATTAAATATAAATTGACTATTAGTTTTGCGATTTATTTTTAAAAACTAACTTAAAATTGTTGTATTATGGTTTTATATATTAATTTGATTGGCATTTGGAACATATACTAGATTAAAATTATTCTATATCTAATTGTATCTTTAAATTTTATTCTAACTCTTATGAAAAAAATTCTTCTCCTGCTATTATGTTCACTTTTAATAGGCTGTCATAAAATATCAAAATCAAATAAAGGATATTTTTCTAGAATTGAAACAGAAATTTTGGTTGAAGATAATTTTAGCGTTCGTGCAATTATTATTGACGGAAGCAAAATAGGGTATGCTTCAAATAATGGAAAATATGGCTTTTATGATTTAAAATCTAAAGAGAAATTTCAAAAGGCAATTAAGAAGGATTCCGTTTTTCCTGAATTCAGGAGCATTGCCGAAACTGGAAAACACATTTTTCTGCTTTCTATCGGAAGTCCTGCATTGCTTTATAAGGTTGCAAAAGACAAATCGGAAGTGAAGTTGGTTTATCAAGAAAATAATAGCAAAGCATTTTATGATTCAATGCAATTTTGGAATGACAAGGAAGGAATTGCTTTGGGAGATCCAATTGATGGCTGTTTTTCAATAATTAGTACTAAAGATTCAGGCGAAACTTGGCAGAAAATTTCATGCAGTGAATTGCCGCCGACTCTTCCGGGAGAAGGCGCTTTTGCAGCAAGCAATACTAACTTGATAGTTAAAGGAAATAATACATGGATTGTTTCTGGAGGGAAAAGCGCAAGAGTGTTTTTTTCTTCGGATAAGGGAAAATCTTGGGAAGTTTATCCAACTCCAATTATTCAAGGCGAAGAAATGACCGGAATTTTTTCTGCAGATTTTTATGATGAAAACTTAGGCTTTGCCGTCGGAGGAAATTATGCTGTTCCAGAAAATAAAACTGGAAATAAAGCACTGACAAAAGATGGTGGAAAATCTTGGAAATTAATAGCTGAAAATGAAGGCTTTGGATATGCTTCTTGTGTGCAATTTATTCCTGATTCAGAAGGAAGACAACTTGTTTCAGTAGGATATTCTGGATTAAATTATTCTTCAGATGGAGGTGCAACTTGGAAACAATTGTCAAATGACAAGGACTTTCACACTATTCGTTTTTTAGATAATTCAACAGCAATTGTTGCCGGAAAAAACAAAATTGTGAAAGTCCTTTTCAAAAAGTGATTACCCTTTGCGGTCTTTTCCTTTATATTGTTTAAGCAAAGTTCGGTTAAAATCGTCTTCGGCTTTTTTAAGTTTTAAAATCTTTACCGGACTGATAATTGACTTCAAGTTAGTTACCAATTTCTTGCGATTTTCAAGCAATTCTTGATCATAGCTTTCCATTTGATTTAAAATCGCCAAAGCTTCTTTATCGCTCATCGTGTCAATTGAATTCTTTAGTTTTTTTGCCAAAGATTTCATTTTTTGATGGCGGAGTTCAAATTGCTTTTCATCAAAAGAATTATAAACTGGCCAAAATTTAGCTGATTCCTCTGAACTCAACGATAATTCAGTTGTAAAAAAAGCAGTTTTTAAAGCTTTAATTTTTTCTCTTTTTTCATCGCTTTGTCCATAAAAACTGAACGAAACGACTAATAAAACTACGGTCAATAAATTTCTCATCTTCATCATTATTCTGTTATATAGTTTTCTAAATACGTGTTTCCTGAAAGTGCCGTTTCCACAGCTGCATCATCAAGATTTAAATCTGTTTCAATTGCCTCGATGTCTTCATTATCTAGCAATGAAACTAGTTCTTCTGGGGTAATTGTAGTTTGGTAAGCCAAATAATTTTCAAGGGAAGCACTGTCTAAACTTTGATTTTGAGTACTAAATTTGTTTAAAAACGGAATCATAATTCCTAAAATTAAAACGGCAACAATTGCCATGAACCATTTTTTATTTCTTGCAAAAATTGAAATTACAGGCTTTTCTTCCTGAGAAATTGTTGACAATAATTTTTCAGAAAATTGCTCAAAATAGCCGTCTGGCGTTGTAAATCCAGTTTTTATCTTCGGATGATTTTCTAAATTAAAAGGTTCCATATTCTTTTGACATTATATTTTAAAAATAGTTTAATTGGTAAGCATGTATTCCTCAATTTTTTTTACAGCATGATGGTATGAAGCTTTTAAAGCTCCGACGGAAGTGCCTAAAATTTCAGAAAGTTCTTCATATTTAATTTCTTCAAAATAGCGCATCTTAAAAACCAACTGCTGTTTTTCGGGCAAAAGAACGATCGCTTTTTGAAGCTTTAATTGAATTTCATCGCCTTCAAAATAAGTATCTGCTTTTAAATTTTCAATTTGCTTCTGCTGAAAATCATTGCTTGTATTCCCGTTTCTTTTGGCTTTGGCATTTAAAAAAGTGATCGCCTCATTAGTCGCAATTCTATAAATCCAAGAAAAAAGCTTGCTTTCACCTTTGAAATTTTTGAGATTTTGAAACACTTTTACAAATGTATTTTGCAAAACATCATCGGCATCGTCGTGGTTTAAAACGATATTTCGAATGTGGCTGTAAATCGGCTTTTGATAGCTTGACAAGAGCATCTGAAACGCTTGATTTTGCGTTTTTGGATCTAATAATTCTTGTATGAAAGCCTTTTCGTCCAGCAACTTTTTATTTTTAAGTAAGACTAAAGATACTCGAAAAGGTTTAATTGGCCTATGTTAAAACATCTAAAATGGTATTCTTATCCTTAAAACAATTGCCTAAATTTGTGAAACAACACCTTGCTATTATGAAAGATAATTTCTCAAATCAGGCTTCAGAATATTCAAAATTTCGTCCAACGTATCCGCCAGAATTAATTGAGCATATTGTTTCTTTTGCCGAAAGCCATGAAAATGCACTTGACGTTGCGACAGGAAATGGGCAAGTAGCTCAAAAACTTTCAGAATATTTTCAAACGGTTTATGCGACTGATATTAGTGAAAATCAGCTGCTTCATGCAAAGCAAATTTTAAATGTAATTTATAGAAAATTGCCTGCGGAAACTACTGATTTTGAAGATAAACAATTCGATTTGGTCACAGTCGCTCAAGCAGTTCATTGGTTTGATTTTGATAGATTTTATCCAGAAATTTATAGAATTCTAAAACCCAACGGAATCTTTGCGATAATTGGTTATGGACTTTTTAAAACCAATCCAAATGCGGATAAAATTCTTGAAGATTTTTATTATAATATAGTAGGTCCATTTTGGGATGCTGAGCGAAAATATTTAGACGAGAATTACCAAACGATTCCTTTTCCATTTGAAGAATTGGAAACTTTGAATTTTGAGAATAAATTTAATTGGTCGTTTGAACAGTTGATCGGCTATCTTGAAACTTGGTCGGCCGTTGAACATTACAAAGCGCACAATAACCAAAATCCGATTGATTTGATAAGAGAAGATTTGAAAACGTCTTGGGAAACAAGCGAAAAGCAAGTCACTTTTCCGATGCTTTTAAGATTGGGAAAATTAAAAGTGTAACTTTGAAAAAAAAAATAATGCCAAGAGTTCTAGCCATAGATTACGGAAAAAAACGTACAGGAATAGCAATTACGGATGAAATGCAGATTATTGCTTCCGGTCTGACAACGATTCCTTCAGAAACGGCGATCGCTTTTCTTGGCGCTTATTTTGCAAAAGAAAAAGTAGAAAGAGTACTTATCGGCGAACCAAAACAAATGGATTATACGCCATCTGAAAGTACGGAAATTATAGAATCATTTGTTGTGAAATTTAAAAATTCATTTCCTGACCTGCCAATTGAAAGGGTTGATGAGCGATTTACTTCAAAAATGGCATTTCAAACCATGATTGATAGTGGGTTAAAAAAGAAACAAAGACAAAACAAGGCGCTTATTGATGAAATTTCTGCAACTATAATGCTACAAGATTATTTATCTAGAAAAAAATTCTAGGTTTTATTTCTATTTTATCAAAAATGTGAAAAGTAATTTAAATTTGATATAAATAAGCTATTTTTTCTTTTCTTTCAAAGTATCTTTGCACCACGAAAAATTTTGTGATGGCAACTACGACTTTACGAACTGAAACCGATGTGGTTTTAATTGGCGCTGGAATAATGAGCGCAACTTTAGGTTTATTGCTTAAAGAACTCAATCCTACTATTAAAATTGAAATATACGAAAGACTTGATGTCGCCGCTGCAGAAAGCTCTGATGCCTGGAATAATGCAGGAACGGGACATTCGGCTTTTTGTGAATTAAATTATACTCCCCAACTTCCAAACGGGGAAATTGAAACTAAAAAGGCGGTTAAAATTGCAGAATCTTTTGAAGTTTCAAAACAATTTTGGGCTTATTTGGTTGAGAAAAATCTGATTTCAAATCCAGAGAATTTTATTAAAAGTATTCCTCATATGAGTTTTGTTTGGGGTGAAGAAAATGTCGATTTCTTGAAAAAGAGATTTGACGCTTTACAACAATATGAACTTTTCAAAGGAATGGAATATTCTGAAGATAAAGAAGAAATCGAATCTTGGATGCCGTTGGTAATGGAAGGAAGGAGAGAAAGCCAAGCATTTGCGGCAACTTCAATGAAAATTGGAACAGATGTGAATTTCGGACAATTGACACGTGATATTTTCGACTACTTAAAAACTTTGGATGGTATAAATATGCATTTCCACCACGAAGTGAGAAGCTTAAAAAAACAAGATGATGGAAGCTGGAAACTGAAAATAAAAAACCTTGAAAATGGCGATAAAACTAAAGTTTCTACAAATTTTGTTTTTATAGGAGCTGGTGGCGGTTCATTGCCATTACTTGAGAAAGCAGGAATTCCTGAAGGAAAAGGTTTTGGAGGATTTCCGGTTAGCGGTCAATGGCTGAAGTGTATCAATGAGGAAGTTATTGAAAAACATAATGCAAAAGTATATGGGAAAGCTTCTGTTGGAGCACCGCCAATGTCAGTTCCTCATATTGATTCGAGAATGATTGATGGAAAAAAAGCCTTATTATTTGGGCCTTATGCGGGTTTTTCTACGAAATTTTTGAAAAATGGTTCTTATTTGGATTTGCCTCTTTCTATAAAAATGAATAACATGATTCCGATGCTTTCTGCCGGATTTCATAATTTGCCTTTGACAAAATATTTAATTGATCAAGTACGCCAATCGCCAGAAGACAGATTGCAGGCTTTGAAAGAATATCTTCCTGATGCAAAAATGGAAGACTGGGTTTTAGAAACAGCCGGACAGAGAGTTCAAGTGATCAAAAAAGGTGAAAATGGCGGCGGTGTTTTAGAATTTGGAACTGAAGTTGTAACTGCAGCTGACGGATCTTTAGCTGTTTTATTAGGAGCTTCTCCTGGAGCTTCAACGGCGGTTTCAATCATGCTAGATTTGTTGCAAAGATGTTTCAAAGAAGAAGAAAAAACTCCAGAATGGCAGGCAAAATTAAAAGAAATGATTCCTTCCTATGGAATTCCTTTAAATGATAACGAGGAATTACTTACAGAGGTTAGAGCACATTCTGCTAAAATTTTACAATTAAAAACTTTTTAATGCCAATAAAATAAGACAGTTACAAAATAAAAGCTTCACAAAAGTGGAGCTTTTATTTTTTGATTATATTTGGCGAAATATATAAATGCCCTATGAAAAAAATTTTATTCATGCTTCTTTTTACAGGAGCTATGTTTTCTCAAGAACTGAAACAAGTTCCAAAACAAATTTTAGAAATTCAGTCTCGAAACGAGAATTTTACTAAAGTTTCCTTATTTGAAATCAATGAAAATTTTGACCTCAAAAAAATTGAAAAAGAAGTAGATGGAGCGACAGTTGTAACTTTAAATCAAAGTGCACTTGTTTCCGTAGTTTCTCAAAAACCGAATTATCTGCAATTTTCACTGCCTTACAATAACAAGCTGATTGACGTTGTTCTTTATAAAGTTCAAATTGAAGCAGCTGATTTTAGAGTTGATACTGATAAACAGCAAAATGTAATCGTTGAAAAAGGCGTGCATTATAGAGGAATCATCAATGGAAATGTAAATTCAATCATCTCTTTTAATTTCTTTAAAGATGATGTGAATGGAATTGTTTCTGAAAGTGACTTTAACAACTTAAACATTGGAAAACTAACTGCATCAGGAAATGTAAGCGATTATATTATTTATTCAGATTTGAATTTAAAGAAGCCATTTAATTTTATTTGCGACGCAAAAGATGCTCCAGAAACTAATTCATCGACAGCCGGAAGAGAAGTGCAAACTACGAATTCGACAAAATGTGTAGCGATTTATTTTGAATTGGATTATAGCAATTATGTGGCTCGAGGACAAAATGTTGCAACAGCTACAACCTGGTTTTCTTCCCTTTTTAATAATATTCAAACGCTTTATGCAAATGATGGAATTTCAACTGCAATAAAATCGTTATTTATCTGGACGACTCCAGATCCTTACATTGGTGGAGAAACTTCTAGAGATTTTCTTTTTGCTTTTGAAGCTAATAGACCAGTATTTAACGGAGATATAGCCCAATTAGTTTGTCTTAATGCAGGTAATTTAGGAGGCGTAGCTTATCTAAACGGATTATGTGGCGCTAGAAAACACGGATTTTCTGATATTCAAAATACGTTCTCAACTGTGCCTCAATATTCTTGGAATGTTGAAGTTATAACCCATGAACTTGGCCACCAAATGGGTTCGCAACACACTCACGCTTGTGCTTGGAATGGAAATAATACTGCGATTGATGGTTGTGCTCCAACTTTTAGTGCAACATTGTCAGAAGGCGATTGTCCTATTGGCCCTGTTCCATCTGTATCAGTAAGGGGAACTATCATGAGTTATTGCCACTTGCTCAACGTTGGAATTAATTTTGCAAATGGATTTGGACCACAACCAGCAGCAAGAATTTTAGGTTATGTTAATGGAGGATCTTGTTTGAGTACAGATTGCATCAATACTTGCATTAATACAGTCACTAATTTTTCTGTTACAAATGTTACCCAAACAAGCGCAGTTTTGCAATTTACAGATTTAGATGCAACAGCAACAAGATGGCAAGTCGCGGCTGTTCCATATCCTTATTCAACGCCAACTTGGATAACTGTCAATTCTAATCCATATACTTTTACAAATCTAGTTGCCAATACTTATTATAAATTTATGGTTAAAGGAATTTGTCCGGCAGGTTTGACAGCTTCTTCAAATGGTTTTAAATTTGGAGCAACTGATCCGGTAAATGTTTGTGCAGGCGTTACATTTAGAGATACATCACCATTATCAACTTATGGAAATGATGAAGATTGGACAAGAACTTACACGCCTTCAGCAGGTTTAAAAGCTAAAGTGACTTTTACAACACTCAATCTTGAGAATGAATTTGATTATTTATATATTCATGATGGATCTAATATAAATGCGCCTTTACTGGCTTCGCTTACAGGTTCTCAGTCAAATATTTCTTTTCAGGCAACGAATGCGACTGGCGCGCTGACTTTTCATTTTGTTTCAGATCAGGCAGAAACTGCTTCAGGTTGGAATGCTACAATAAGTTGCCAAGCATTAGGAATCAATGATTTTGGAGTAAAAAATTATTCTTATTATCCAAATCCTGTTACTAATGAATTGATTGTAGAATCTAAATCTGAAATTGAAAAAATTGAGATTTACAGCATCGATGGAAAACTGATTTTTAAGCAAGCACAGCAAATTTATAATACAAAAATTAATACTGCAGCTTTTGCCAAAGGAACTTATATCGTAAGAGTCGCTTTCGCGGAAGGAAGCAATGATGCATTTAAAATAGTAAAAGAATAAAGAAAATTCTTCTAGCAAAAAGCCCAAAATTCTTAAAAGGATTTTGGGCTTTTTCATATAAATTTAGATAGTGATTATTTCGTTTGGTTTAATTGTTTTGAAGCTTTTACAATACTTTCAGATAAATTTGTCAACCAAACTAATTGTTCGATAACCAGTTGCGCTTCTTGCATTTTTAACTGAAATTCTTCATCATCGGTTAAATGTGCTTCTTTTAATTCTTTGGCGCGCATGTTTTTTAATTCTGTAAAACGCATTGCCAAATCTTCATTATTTTCAGCATTTGCCATTTGTTCTGAAACTTCTAGATTGGCAAAAGTAATCGCGAAATTCAAGTTTTTCATTACAGTTTGAACCACAACATTAAACGCTTCTGAAGCTTTGTAGGTTTTATGAGTTTGCACATAAGTTCCCAGCGAAGCCAATGATGACAGTAAAGTATGATTCAAAACCGCTAATTTATAAACCTGCTGTACTTGCTTTTGTTTCGATTTCGGCTCTTGCGTCATCCTTTGAAATGAAGCCATTAAATTCCCGATTTCAATGAATGCATTTTTTCTCGCAACTCTATACGAAGAAGTCGTTTCTCCTTTATTATTATAGAAAATCGAAATTTCGTTCAAGTAATCTCGGTTCGCTTCAATGGATTTTTTAATGTAAATCGGCTGGCTCATAAATTCCCAAGAAGGCCAGAAAAAATAATTTGCAAGGAAAGCCAATCCCGCGCCAACAACCGTGTCTAAAATTCTATATTGGATGACATCGTTGATATTTGGCGTCACAATTCCGTAGACAAAAACTACATAAATCGTCACAAAAGTAGCTCCAACTTTATAATTTATAGAAGTAAATGTAAATCCTAAAACCATACAAGTAATTGCCAAAGCACCGATGATAATATTATTTTGTACAAATAATAATATGGCAAAAGCAATCAAACCTCCGGCAACCGTTCCAATAATTCTATGAAAAGAACGCTCTTTTGTCAAGCCATAACCTGGCCGCATGATTACGACAATGGTCAGTAAAATCCAATATACATTTTGAAAAGGCAATAAATTTCCAATTAGAGCGGCAATCATAATTGTGGCTGTCAATCGCAAAGAATGCCTAAAAATCGTAGAAGAAAAACTCAAATTTTCCTTCAAAGTACTCCAAGGATAATACTGCGAAGTCAGCAATTTGTCTAAACTTCGATCGCGCAATTTATAGTCATTACTATTGAAGTTTGGAAGATAAGCACGTTCGACAATCTTGATTTTTTCAATTTGTTTTTCGGCATAATGAAGCATATTTGACAGCATCCATACGCCTTCAGAAGCTTCTTCTTTACCCAATTCAGCTTCGTATTCTGCAATTGCATTTTCCAAAGTTTCTAAATCTTTCAGCAAAGAATGCTTTGGAATGTATTTTTTATGGTTTTCAATACTTTTGAAAATCGCTTTTAAGGAAGAGGCTAGATTATAAGCCAGATTTTGATACGTTTTCAAAACCTTTGGATGTTTTTCAAACTTTTGTTGTAATTTATTATGGTCAAAAGAAGTTGCTAAAGCCAGTTCTAAAATTTCCAAAAGCGAAATAAAAACCAAAGTGAATTTCCGAGTTTGGTCAGAAGTACCGCTGGAATTTGTCCTATTTCTAATTAAAATCTCACGTAAATTTTCATGAATCGTATTTAATTCTACTTGTAAATACAATTGCTTTTCAATAATTTTTTCTCTCGGAGAATCCACATTCCACAAATCACCGCGAAGTTTCATATATTTTGCAGTCACTCGGATGCATTCTGCAATCTGTAATTCCGCGTAGCGATAAGGTCGCAAATAATTAAAAATCAAAGAGATTAGTAAGTAAAATAATCCTCCAACTAACATCAAACCTGAATATTGGAGCATTTCCCAACCTTCATGAATATGTCCGAAAGAAAGACAAATCGAAAGCAAAGCTGAAAAGGAAACCTGAGTCGCACGCTGTCCATAAACCGAAATCATCGAAAAGAAGAAAATCATCACAGAAAGAAACGGATACAAAATCCAAGAAATTGGATGAAGCAGATTTATAATCAAATTACACCCTGCAACAATCAAGGAAGCCACTAAAAGGCCGTTGATTTTATGCTTCAAATTACTCGGAATATCACTCGGATAAGTCAAAAAAGCACCAAGTGCAATATTAAATCCAATCTGAAAATTTCCGGTATAAGAAAAGGCAAGTACAGGAATTACTGCAGCTAAAGTCACTCGCAGTGCATTTGAAAAATTGGTCGTGTCGGTAAAATTGCGGACTTTTTGGATCATTGGTTTGCGGTTACTAGCAAAGATAACAATTGGCAAACATTTTCGGAATTAAAAAAATAAAGAATTAACGCTTTCTATGTTATTAAAAGGTTGTAATAGTTTATGATTTTTCACTATTTTTGCCCTCTGAATTCAGCGAAAGCATTGCTAATTCAGTATAATTCAATACAAAGAAAATGATTTTACCAATTATAGGATACGGCGATCCGGTTTTGAGAAAAGTAGGCGAGGAGATTCCACAAGATTATCCGAACCTGAAAGAAGTGGTTGCTAACATGTATGACACGATGTATAATGCTTATGGCGTTGGTTTGGCAGCACCGCAAGTTGGATTAAGTATTCGTCTTTTTGTAGTCGATACATCGCCATTTGGAGAAGATGAAGATTTAGAAAAAGAAGAACAAGATCTTTTAAAAAACTTCAAAAGAACATTTATAAACCCAAAAATGCTGAAAGAAGAAGGCGAAGAATGGGGATTTAATGAAGGCTGTTTAAGTATTCCGGAAGTTCGTGAGGACGTTTACAGAAACGAACAAATCACGATTGAATATTTCGACGAAGATTTTAACAAAAAAACAGAAGTATTTGATGGCTTGATTGCCAGAGTAATACAACATGAATATGATCATATCGAAGGAATTTTATTCACAGATAAAATATCTTCATTGAAAAAGCAGTTAATAAAGAAAAAACTTCAAAATATCATGGAAGGAAAAACCCGTCCAGATTATAAAATGAAGTTTATTGCGCCAAAAAAAGGCAGATAGTCGAAAAATAAATTAATTTCAAATTATAAAATAGCATTAAAATGAATTTAGAAAAAATATTAGCCATTTCAGGCAAACCAGGTTTATATGCCTTGAAAATCCAAACTCGTTCAGGTTTTGTTGCAGAATCTTTATTAGACGGTAAAAAAATCACTGTCGGTTTAAGAAGCAATGTAAGTCTTTTGTCTGAGATTTCGATTTACACAAACGATAAAGAAAAACCGTTAGTAGAAGTAATGCGTGCTATTGCTGAAAAAGAAGACAACGGACCAGCAATTTCTCACAAAGAAGACAATGCTAAATTAGTTGCTTATTTCGCTGAAATCTTGCCTGATTACGATCAAGAAAGAGTGTATGCTTCTGATATTAAAAAAGTTTTAAACTGGTACAACATGCTTCAAGCTAGAGGATTAGTTTCGAAAGAAGTTCCTACAGCACCAGCAAAAGAAGAAGTTGCTGAAGAAGAAACAAAATAATTAAATTTCGATTTAAGAAAATAAAATCCTGTGGCAACGCAGGATTTTTTATTTTTACATAAAACCAATTTTCCTATGAATTCAAGACAGCAGAAACTCGACGCATTTGGCAGATTATTAGATATTATGGATGATTTGCGTGAAAAATGTCCTTGGGATAAAAAGCAGACTTTGCAGACTTTGCGCCATTTGACAATTGAAGAAACCTATGAATTAGGCGATGCGATTTTAGACAATGACTTGCAAGAAATCAAGAAAGAATTAGGCGATGTCTTGCTTCATATTGTTTTTTATTCTAAAATTGGAAGTGAAACTAACGACTTTGATATTGCCGATGTTTGCAATGAAATTTGTGAAAAATTGATTCACCGTCATCCTCATATTTATGGCGATGTGGTAGTTGAAAATGAAGAAGAAGTAAAGCAGAATTGGGAAAAATTAAAGTTGAAAGAAGGAAAGAAATCGGTTTTAGAGGGAGTTCCAAAAAGTCTTCCAGCATTGGTAAAAGCGTCTCGAATTCAAGACAAAGTAAAAGGCGTGGGATTTGATTGGGAAGAACCGCACCAAGTCTGGGATAAAGTGGAAGAGGAAATTCAAGAATTCAAGGATGAAATTAAAAATGGCGACCAAGACAAAATTGAAGCAGAATTTGGCGATGTTTTGTTTTCAATGATCAATTATGCCCGATTTGTAAATGTAAATCCCGAAGACGCTTTAGAAAGAACCAATAAAAAATTCATCAAAAGATTCCAATATTTAGAAAGCAAAGCAGGAGAATTAGGTAAAGAATTATCAGATATGACACTCGCAGAAATGGATGTTTTCTGGAACGAAGCCAAAAAACTTTAAATAAAAAGAGACTCAAACGAGCCTCTTTAAATGAATTAATAAAATAACAGATAATAATTTAGATACTATCTTGAATGATATCTTGCCATTTTCTGGCAAATTGCTCATTTTCTTGCCAATAGGCTTTTCCTAATTTGTCGGTTTTCAAATCATAAAGTACGACTTCAGAATTTGGCTTTCCTGATTTATATTTGAACTGTAATGCGATTTGAGAATCGTCATTTCCAGCAACAATTTCTTCATATTTGCAAGAATTTACATCGCTTAAATCTATGAAGGAAGCTCTGTCATTTTCCTTATTTAAGTCTATAAAAAGAAAGCCTTTGTTGGTTTTATCCAAAGCATAAATCTTTTTATAATGTGTTTCACGCTCTGAAAAATTATATTTTCCTTGGCTGAAGCTGCTAAATATTTCTTTGATTTTTTTTCTGTTTTTCGCTTGATTGTTAGCGATGTAGATAATAGGCAAGGCGCAAATTAATGTCAGCACAAGCCCTATAATTAGAGATGCGTTATCCATTTTGAATTTTTAAATTTTTTAAATAATTGATAGCGACTGCTATAAATAACAGCCTGAGCGGTTTCAAAAATTTATAAAATCACCAAAAAATATGAAAGGGGAAGAGTAAGATTGAGACGTTAAGACATCGGTTGATGTCTTGTCTCGCAAAAATCGCAGTGGCTTTAAAGAAACTGAAATCTGAAAGGCTTATGTTGTAAAAAGATTCAAACCATTTGGCATAAATCGGCAAATCTGCTCTTGAACTAGCGACAGTATTTTGAGTAATTTCTGGATTTACAAAAGCCGAAGCTTTTAAAAAATCAATTCGTTCAATGGATTTTTTCGTAGCATAATCAATTGTGAACGTTTTCTTGTCCTCTTTTCCGAAGACTAAAAAAACGGTCATCAAAACCGAAATCAGCGCTATGTTTTTAATCCATTTCATTTTTGCAAATATAGCTTTTATAAAAGGTTTTAAAAAATTCAAACTCAAATAAAAGCTATTTAAAATAAGAAAGCCCCACGATTGTGAGGCTTTCAAAATAATTTTAAAAACTTATTCGCTTTTCAAATTACGAATCTGTTTTAATTTGTCTTTCCAAACTTGAAGGCTTTCCTTATGTTTTTCAATGTTTTTCTTCACTTCCAAAACCATCGGATTGTCTTTTTTTGCATTCGCAAAAAACTGGATATTATTCTCTAATTGGAAAATTTCTTGCTGTACTTCCTCAATCTTACGAATCAAGAAAATCTTTTCATTTTCTAATTTTCTAGTATCGTCAGAACCTGAAAGCTGGTCGATTCTGCTGTTGAATCTTGCCATTTCAGAATCTTTTTTGCTCAAGCTCAATTTGTCAAACAACGCATCCAAAACTTTATTGAATTTTCCTTCAATGTGGCGTCTTGCATGAGGCACTTTTCCGAAACCTTTCCAGTTTTCAATGTGTGCTTTTATAGCATCCAAATCAGCTTTGTGTTCACCAGTTAAAGCGAAGTCTTTCAATGATTCTAAGTAATCTTTCTTTTTCTCAAAAGCTTCTAATTCCTCAGAATTCACTTCATTTCTTTGTGCATGAAGCTTGTCGAAATAGTGATTGCAGGCTTCTTTGAAATCTTTCCAAATACTGTCAGAATATTTTCTTGGCACATGCCCGACTTGTTTCCATTCCTCCTGAATTTGTTTCATGACAGGAGTCGTAGTTGCAAAATCTTCGCTGTCTTTCAATGCTTTTGCTCTTTCCACCAAAGCCAATTTCTTATTCAAATTGTCTTGCTGGTCTTTCTTAATATCTTTGTAAAATGAATTTTTCAAAGAATTGAAATCACGAACTGCATTTTTGAAAGCCGACCAAGTTTCCTCATTTACATCTGAAGGAACTTTTCCTGTCGCAAAAAACTCATTTCTCAAAGCTTCTACTTTGTCAATTTGTCCTTGCCATAAAGAATGCGCTTCTACTTTTTCAGTTGCCAAAGCTTGGATTTTTGAGATAATTTCTTGCTTTTTAGCAAGATTTTCTGTCTCAGTTCCTCTTTGTTTTTCAAAAATCAATTCTCTCTTATCGTGAATTTTTTTAGTCAAAGCACTGAAATTGTTCCAAATTTCCTCACGATGTTCTCTAGAAACCGGTCCGATATCTTCTTTCCAGATTTTGTGCAAATCTTGTAATTCTCTGAACGCTTTGTTTACGTCAGCATCTTCTGCCAATTCTTCAACGCGCGCGATAATTTTTAATTTCAAGTCTAAATTGTGCTTGAAATCCAAATCTCTCGCTTCCCTGTCCAAATGCAGGTAGTCATAGAAATTTTCTACGTGGAAATGATAGTTATTCCAAACGTGGTTGTATTTATCTCTCGGAATTGGCCCCGCATTTTTCCATCTTTCACGCAATTCATTAAAATGTTTCAGCGTGTCTTTTATGTTTTCCTGCGGATTTATTAACTCTTTCAACTCTTCAACAATCGCCAAACGAACGTCAAGATTAGATTTCAGATTGTTCTGAAGGCTCTTGAAATGTACGTTTCTCTTGTCTCTGAATTGATTATATAAAGTATCAAATTTTGATTTTAAAGGCAAATGATAATGGAATTCCTCTGTAGTCTCCGGGTTTTCAGCGTGGAATTCGTCTTTTTTCTCCTCAATAAAATGATTGTATTTAGATAAAAAAGCTGTTTTTACTTCCTCAACATGATCTTTAACCGACATTACTTTGTCAACCGCAACCAATTTCTCAAGCTCAGCAACCAAAGCATCCATGTCTAAAGCCTCATAATCCAGCTTCGGAATTTCATGTCTTTCCTTTAAAGTTTCGTCTTCGCTTTCTTCAGCATTTGATTCAGAAATCGCATCAAGCGCATCTTGGTTCTCGCTCACAGTCACTGTTTCCTCAAGTTCTTCGGGCGAAATCTTTGTTGCAGGAATTTCTTCCGAAGCAATTTCAGCTTCCACGACAGGTGCTGGTTCTACAGCATTTTCATTGACTGGCGCAACTTCTTGCGTGTCGTTTTGAGAAACAGTTTGAGATTCATTCTCTTGATTTCCATCTGCTTCTTGCAGGCTATCATTCTTTTCTTCTAACATCATAAAATGTTTAAGGTTCGTAATTCTTTCGATTGGAAAGATAGTAAAGGCGAATGAAAATTCAAAGAAAAAGCAACATTTAAAGTCATTTTCTAAGAAAATCCTATTTTTTAGAAGCGAATGGTCGTTTCTTTTTCAGGAAAAGTAGTTCCTGCTTTCCGTTCCAATCTTTTGTGGTGAAGAAAAATCACCACAAAAGGATTTCCTCTCCAATCAGGGCTAGACAGCCATGCATTTTCTCCAAGATTGTCGAATTACTTTGAAGAAAACTTTGCGAATCTCTGCGAAAACCCTTTGCGAATCTTTGCGTTAGAAAAAAATCTCCAAATCTTTAAACCTTATTTATTCCAAATCTTCCAAGCTTTCTCCGCCTGAAAAACCAACATTTCATATCCATTTTTAGTCTTGGCACCGTGTTTTCCAGCTTTCTTCAAAAAAACAGTCTCCTCAGGATTATAAATCAAATCGTAAGCGATGTGCTTGGAAGTAAAAAACTCATAAGGAATAGGAGGAAAGGCCTGCACATTCGGCGAAGTTCCCAATGGCGTGGAGTTAATGATAATCTGGTGGTTGTCAAAAGTCGTAGCATTTACCAAATCATAGCCAATGCTGAATTCTGTCGGTTCGCGGGAAACAAAAGTATAAAGGATTCCGAGTTCTTCCAAAGCAAAAGCAATTCCTTTTGAAGCGCCACCAGTTCCCAAAATCAAAGCTTTTTTGTGATGCGGTTCTAATAACGGTTGCAACGATTTTTTCAATCCGTAATAATCGGTATTGTATCCTTTTAGTTTTCCCTTCTTCGTAAATTTAATCGTATTGACAGCGCCGATTCGTGCCGCTTTTTTAGACAATTTATCTAAAAATGGAATCACAGCTTCCTTGTAAGGAATCGTGACATTCATTCCTTTTAAATTCGGATTGTCCTTAATTATAGCCGGAAATTCTTCAATTGTGGGAATATCAAAGTTCACATAATTGTAATCTTCCAAATGCAGAGACTTAAATTTTTCAGCAAAATAGCCTACGGAAAAAGAATATCCGATGTTTTTTCCTAGAAGTCCGAAGAGGTTATTTGTTTTTTTCATTTATTGATATTGGAATAGTATAAAGTGATCTGACATAAATTTCTCCATATTTGGCAGGTATCCATTTCGGACCAAGTTGCAATGTTTTGATGGCTTCTTCTCCGGAATTATAACCAATATCTCTAATGATTTTGCAATTTGTCAAGCTACCATCTTTTTCAACTACAAATGATAAAAATATTTGTCCTGATATATTTTGGGCTACTATTTCAGGCGGGGTTTTATAATTTTTTTTAAAATAATCTAGAAATGCTTTTCTTCCATTTGGAAATGATGCGTTTTCAGTTACACTTGTTAATACAGCATTTTCTTCTATCTGCTTTTTTATCTTTTCAGTATTATCACCACTTGTTACAACTTCTGGAGTTATATAGCCAGAAATTCTTTCTTTATCTATTTTTTGCGAATAACAGCTGATAAAGCTTAAAAACATTGAAATGTAGAAATATGTATGTTTCATTTTCTAAAAATTAAATAAAAAAGCCTGACAGTTTTAATTCCATCAGGCTTATAAAATTTATAAATTATTACTTTTTATACTTTTCAATTTCGTCCTGCACCAATTGGTCTTCCCAAACGGCTGGGAACAAACTTTCAATCAGAATGTGGTTTTCAAAATTCAATCGCAATCCGTTATTCAAATGGAATTTTCCTTTTTCAATATCGTCAAGCATCAAATATAAACCTGCCATTCGGTATTCGATTTGAAATTCTTCCGGAAAATATTCTGTAGCGCGAAGCAAATTGTGGATCGCTCCTTCAAATTCTCCTAAAAACTGCAAAGTATCGATCCAAAATAACCACGTATTTAGTTCATAATCACCAAATTCAACTGCTTTTCTATACCCGATTTCTGCTTCTTCAAAAAAGCTTAAGGCTTTGTTGATTGTCGCATAACGTTTCCAGTACAATCTGTTTTCATTGTCAATTCCGATGGCTTTGTTTACGTAAAACAAGGCTTTTTGGTAATTTTTCTGTCTTACGTAGAAATCAGTAATCGCAATCCAGCCTTTGTCCAAAAGCGGATCTTCGTGAACCGTCTTATGGAAAAACTTCAAGGCCTGTGGCTTGTTTCCTAATTTCTCATAACATTTTCCAATACGAAGCAAGGCATACGAAGTCGG
>Ga0247809_1000058_pt1 | contig 77920 bp, 79 predicted proteins | sample UWRJL104311B1_FD_180951 | JGI IMG/M metagenome (GOLD analysis project Ga0247809, IMG submission 180951) | Plant litter microbial communities from Arlington Agricultural Research Station in Wisconsin, United States - UWRJ-L104-311B-1 | ecosystem: Environmental > Terrestrial > Plant litter >... | reverse complement strand
ATGTAATTTCACAGCGTGCATTAACGTGCGTTCTGTTAATCTGGTTCTGACGAATAAACGTCGCTGGGCCACGTTCCTTCTGTTGATGCGAACCAGCAATCGGGAAGGCTGCGAGCCTCGCCGGTTGCGTCACAGGCGAACTTCGCGCGTGCTGACTGGAATGCCGAAGCGTTGTCGATGATCCACGTCCAAAGAGGCATCATTCAAACTAATAGTCCGCGCCCTGGGAGCGTGAGCGTATAATCTACCCGAAGCGGGACCTCACCGTAGTCATGGCGAATGACAAGGCCATCGCGTTCCAAGTGACGCAGGGACCTGGTCAACATACGCTGCGTAACTCCGTCGAGCCGTCGTGCGAGCTCAGCGTGGCGCAAAGTGCCGGCCACGCTAAGACCATGGACCATCTGTTGCCGGCATATGCCAGCACCTCTCGTTTAAGCCCGTCATCATCGTCGCTTCTATCACTGCAGGCTGCTTGCGAGCGGGCAATCACCGCATCGAAATCCAAATCAACAGGCGGTATCACGCGTGTACCTTCTTCAGTATCGCGACCCTGCGTCTCATTTGCCATCACGATCATAAGGAGCGCCTGTTGCAAGAAAAAAACCCCCTTCCGCCACTACCCTTGTCATCGGCGCGGGGGAATTAGGACCCGCTGTTATCAGCGGCTTGTTGCAGCAGAGCCCAGAAAGCGTCCAATCGATCGGCGTTCTTCTCCGTTCACCCGCCAACGAAGCCGCGGAACGGGTTGCCCGGCAATTAGAGGACAGAGGACTTCGGATCGTTCACGGCGATCTTGCGGTGGAAACGGTGGACGGACTCGCCGACATTTTTGCCGGCTTCGAGACGTTTATCTGCTGCACCGGGTTCGTCGGCGGTCCCGGTACGCAGCGCAAAATCATCTTGGCGGTCCTGCAAGCTGGCATAAACGCTATGTGCCGTGGCAGTTCGGCGTCGATTACGATGTGGTCGGCCGGGGCAGCGGCCAGAAGGTGTTCGATGAGCAGTCGGACGTACGCGACATGCTGCGGCGGCAAACCGCTACGCAATGGGTTATCGTTTCGACGGGAATGTTCACCAGCTTCCTGTTCGAACCGGCCTTCGGCGTGGTCGATCTCGAACACGGCAAGGTCCATGCGCTTGGCAGTTGGCACAACCGCCTGACCATAACCACCTCCGACAATATCGGAAGGCTGACCGCTGTAATCCTCGCGTATGAACCGTACGCCCAGAACGAGGTCGTCTGTGTCGCGGGGGATACGTTCTCCTACACTCGGCTTGCCGACATGGTGGAGCAGCACATTGGCCGGAGCGTGGACAGGGTGACGTGACCTACCGCGGCGATCTCGCGCGCCCAGTAATGAGCACTCGCACACGCTTCCATCGCCACTACACATCGCGGCAAGGTCGAAAAGAATGACAGAATCTAATCATGCCGAAGTTTTTGTGGAAGATGACAGCACCGCTCGTATCCGAGCCGTGAACCTGGAAAACCGACTTGGCTAGATCGATGCCGACTGTGCTAACCTCACCCATGGACGCCTCCTTCAGTGGTGTTTTCAACACCTCCACTATGGCACATTGATGCCGTCAGGGCGCGTCCACCCCAACGAAGTTGGGGATCGCAAAAGCATCGCTGGATGTCGCCTTTTGGATACTAAGCGCCACACATTCTTGCCTGCCGAGCAAGACTAGCCGCACTCCGAGCCTAGATGCTTGGCTGCTGCACCGTCGTGTTTGTGCAGACCCGTCCAAATATTCTGGGAAGAGCATATTTCGCTCCCCGTTTTAGGAATGCCTGTTTGCTTGGTGGTCTATGGCTGTATCAAATGTGTGCCACTTAACTTTCCGGCTCGCTGCGGCGAGCTGATTCCAATTGAGAAATGACCAGTCCGGCCAGTAGAGTTCTCGGTTGAGCACCGTCAAGCGAACGCCTTGGCCGTATTTGCCGCCGACGGTCGTCGGCGAATGGCCACATATCTGATCGACGATTCTCTCTAGGATACCTGCTTCAAGCGCCAGATCCTTGAAACCGTGTCGAAAACTGTAAAAGATGAGCCGAGCATCCTTAGAGATGTAGCGGTCGATAATCCTATTGGCGATGCGCGAGGCTTCCTCCGTGCGCTTGCCGAACTGGTTCGATATGACGTCAGGAAACAGGCGCGTATGACCGACAGCGATCAGGGCTTTCAGGTAACTGTCGAAGCCGAGGCGTAATAGATTTGAATGGATCGGCACGTCCCTTCGCGAGGTCCCGGTCTTTATCGATTTATCCTTATCGTCGGTAGCTGCGTAGTCGTCGATGTCGCTGGACGTATTGGCATCGGCGGTCTTGACGTCCGCGATCATGGCCTGGCCAATCTCTTCGAGGCGCGCTCCGGTCGTAAGTCCAAGAAGAAACCGCCAGTAAAGCGTCATGTCGCCCGCGGCGATCTTGCTTCCACGGCAGGGGGGGGCGGGAACAAGCGGCTGGTGAACAGCAGGCGAAGCTCGTCCTCCTGGAACGTTTGCCGCGATAGCGTTCCATTTTTCGTGTAGCCCACGACCGGTACGTCACGGCCCTCGTTGCGGCTGATCCATTTTTGACCTTTGCCGAAACTCAGCAGAGCCTGAATACCACCGATCCGCTTCTTGAGCGTTGGAGTTCCAATGCGTGCCGTGCCCGAGCGGCGATGTCGATTAAGCCGCTCGGTGAGAGAAAGAGCGCGATCAGCCTTGGGCATAGTCGAGGGTAGGTGGCGAGCCTCATCGCGATAGTCGAGAAGATCGTTTTGCTCGATGTCTTCGACCGGAATGTCCCCTAGGAAATCAACGAAGTCCCGCGCCGCGCCCTCGTACTAATGTGCGGTCTGCAGCTTCGGCTGCATCACCAGCTTACAGTTGTCGAACAGTTCCATTAGCCGCAGGTCGGGGCGGAGACGGCCGGTTGCGGTCCGGCGCTTTCGCGCGTTCGGAACCTCTACGGGCGTCGAATCGAGATAGGCGATAGCTGCATCTGCGATGGGCACCGGAAGGTCCCGGCGCTCTATGCCGTGATGACGCGCCACCTGTTTGAGAAGGCATTCGATCTGCTCGACCTTCGCCTGTGGTTGGAAGGAATCATCATTCCATTGCCCTATGTATCCGGGCGTATGCCCCTGCGGTGGCCGACGCGTACCGCCATGGTCGCGAAACATCGCGGCGTTGTTTGCAAGCGCCCACCACTGATCGAGACTCGACGCCGCAACCGGGGAGCACCCGGTGGGCGTCATGTTCCAAAGTCCGCGGTTGATCTCCAGTCGAGCCAGGAGAAGACGTTCCGTGCCATCCAATCCACCTGCATCGCGCTGGGGGCCCTGAAAGTACGTAGCGATCATGTCGCGAGCCCGATCACGCTGTGAAGGAAGTGGTTCGCCAGTTGCCTTGATCCGAACCCGGATCTCCTCGAACTCCTGCTTCAAAGCCGCGTTGGCTTGAAGGAACAGAATATGGGCTGCGGCGGCCCACTTCGTGTTGAGCGAAACCTTTCATAGTGCCTTACCGCCGAAGGCTGGGCGCATCTTTGCCGGTATCTGCCAACGCAAATAGTAAAAATCGGTAGTCGGGTGCTTCTAGGGCGTCGCCATGCGAACCATTTCCGTGCTCGCTGCACCAGGTTGCTGTACCAGCAGAGAAGAAAGAATGGCTTAATCGCGCGTCTCAGCCACGAATGTGGCGAATGGTGACCCCTACGGGAATCGAACCCGTGCTTCAGCCGTGAAAGGGCCGCGTCCTAACCGCTAGACGAAGGGGCCTGCGTGGTTGGAGGCGCCTAAAAGGAAGCCGCCGATGCGTCAACCCCTCAATCGGCCCAAGCGGCGTCTTCGACGTGTAATTCGGCGGATGGGCGCGAGGACCAGTCGTCGATCTTTGCGCGACCGGCGAGCCAGAGCTTGCGGTGAGGGGCGGCGCCCAGCAGCGCCTGGCCGAGCGCACTCTCGGCCGCGCGGAAGGCCATTGCCTTGATGCTGCGGCCGTCATCGCCGGCGACGATCGTGCGGACGTGGCCGTTGCCGACGATATCCGCCTTGATGACGCGGACCGGGCCCATCGCGACGCGCGGTGCTGGCCAGCCCATGCCGTAGGGGCCGCCGGCTTCCATCGATTCGACAAGGCCGGGGTTTACGCCGCCTGCCGCGAGGACGGCATCGAGCAGCAGCGCTCGGTCGCCGTTCGAGCGTTCGACGGCGGCGGCGAGGCGTTCTTCGAGGAAGTCGGTGAAGGCGGGGATCGCGGCCTCGGCGATCGTCAGGCCGGCGGCCATCGCGTGGCCTCCGCCCGCCGCGAGCAGGCCGTGTTCGCGGGCTGCCATCACAGCCGCACCGAGGTCGACGCCGGGGATCGAGCGGCCCGAGCCCTTGCCGCTGCCGTTCTCGTCGATCGCGATGACGATCGCGGGGCGGCCGAGCTTTTCCTTGAGGCGGCCGGCGACGATGCCGATCACGCCGGGGTGCCAGCCATGGCCAGCGACCACGGCGACGGCGCGGTCTCGGCTCGAAAGGAGGTCGGCGGCTTCCTGCACGGCGGTTTCGATCGCGCGGCGTTCTTCGTTGAGGCGGTCGAGTTCGGTGGCGATCGCGCGCGCTTCGTCGGGGTCCTGCGTAGTCAGCAGGCGGACGCCGAGGTCTGCGCGACCGACGCGGCCGCCGGCGTTGATGCGCGGGCCCAGCGCGAAGCCGAGGTCGGTGCAGGTCGGGTTGCGCGTCAGCCGTGACGCCTCGATCAGCGCGGCGACGCCGATATTCTTGCGCGCACCCATGACCTTGAGGCCCTGCGACACGAACGCGCGGTTGAGGCCGCGAAGCTGCGCGACGTCGGCGACGGTGCCGAGTGCGACGATGTCGAGCAGGTCGATCAGTTTCGGCTCGGCGCGGTCCTTGAAGAAGCCGCGGGTGCGGAGTGTGCGGACGAGTGCGGCGGCGGCGAGGAAGCACATGCCGACCGCGGCGAGGTGGCCGTGCGCGGCGCCTTCGTCCTCGTCGAGACGGTTGGGGTTCACCAGCGCGAGCGCATGCGGGAGCGCGGTCGAGCATTTGTGGTGGTCGATGACGATCACGTCGACCTGCGCGTCGCGGGCGGCGTCGAGCGCGTCGAACGCTTGCGCGCCGCAGTCGACCGTGACGATCAGCGTGGCACCTTCGCCGGCGAGGCGGACGAGCGCTTCGCCCGAGGGGCCGTAGCCTTCGAGCAGGCGGTCGGGGATGTACGGGCGCGCTTCGATGCCGAGATCGCGCAGGACGAGCACCATCAGCGCGGCGGAGGTGGCGCCGTCGACGTCGTAATCGCCGAAGATCGCGACTTGTTCGTGCGCCTGTACCGCGTCGGCGAGGCGCTCGGCGGCGCGGTCCATGTCGCGGAAGATCGAGGGGTCGGGCATGAACGCGCGGATCGAGGGCGTGCGGTGTGCATCAAGCGCGTCGCGGGGGCAGCCTCGGGCGAGGAGGAGTTGGGTTACGAGGTCGTCGCCCGAACCGCTGACGCCAAAGCCGTCTCGGCCGTCGGCGGCGAGCGCGCGCCAGCGCCAGGGCTGGCCGAGGATGGAAGAGGTTACGCCAAGAACTGTCATGTCTCGGACGTAGTGGCTGTGGGAGGATTGTCGAGCGGGGAGGGACGCGTGGTTAGGGCGATCTCGCAACCGCGCGCACCACTTGCGTCTTGTTCTCCCGCGAAGGCGGGAGCCCAGTCTGGGTCCCCGCCTTCGCGGGGAAACAGTCTTGCGCGGACTGGCGGAATGTAAACTCCCCCCCGTTCGTGCTGAGTAGCGACAGAGTAGCTTCGTAGAAGCGTATCGAGGGCGCGTATCGAAGCATTGGATTCGCGCGCCAATCTGTCCTTCGATACGCCGTCTAAATACGCTGCTGACGCAGCTACTCAACGGCTACTCAGGACGAACGGGGAGGGGGCGCGACTGTGGCTCGGCAATGGGGGCGGGCAGATGACGTTATGCTCTGCTCAAGCCCCTCACTTCATCCACGGTCGCTCGCGGAACCACTTCGTCACGATATACTTCACGCCCTCCACTACTGGCATGCCCTCGTGCAGCGTCAGCCCGTTCGGGCTCCCATCCGGGTTCATGTTGTTCCACGCGAGCAGCATGCCGCGTTTCGGCGCGATCTTCACGCCGGCCTGTGGGAACCAGGTCGCGCCGCCTTCGGGGACGTCGTTGAGGAAGACCATCGCGGTCCAGGTGCGCTGGCCACCCTGCTCCTGCATCTTCGCCCAATAGCTCTCGGACTCATGGAAATAGTCGTGGTGCGCGCGGAATTGCTGGCCGGGGGCGTAGCGCTGGCCCTGCATCGTCTCGCCGTGGGGCAGGTCGATCCCGAGCAGCGTCGCGATCGCCTCGTCGGTCGGCTGCACGTCGGGGGACCAGCGATCCATGTCGCAGCTCTCGCTGGTCCGGAAATTGCTGTTGGGGCGATCGGAGAGCAAGGTCGACGGCCGCCGCTTTGAATCAATGACCGCGATCAGCCGCTTGCAGGTCGCGGGATCGAGGAACTTGTCCTGGTAATAGAACTGCACCGTGTCCATCGCTATGCGCTGCACCGCGGGATTGGCGTCGAGGCGCGCGGCGACTTGCGATCCGAAGGCCTGGCGGATTGCGGCGGCCGGATCGACCTTCTTGGCTTTTGAAAAGATACCCACGTCGCTGGATTTGGCGAACTCGTCTCGAAACGCAAGGGGCCAGAAAAACAAGAGCCCCGCGGCGATCTGGACCGCCGCGGGGCTCTCCCCTGTTACCTCGTGTCAGTAAGCCGGCGCTTACCAGAAGATGTCGTACACCGTGTCGACCACGCGGCCGCTGTCGAGATCGACCAGCAACGCGTCGTTGTAATAGCGCACCCAGCGATACGGCCCGTACGCCTCGGGCAGGCGGTAGGTGTACGGGTCCTGGATCCAGTAATTCTGGTTGTAGAGGATCCGGTTCAGCGAGAAGCCGACCCCGAAGCGACGATAGCCCGAGCCCCAGCCGCTTGGCGCATAGTAGCGCGGGAGGCGATAGGCGCCGCGGTTCGACGCGCGGTAGTTGCTCCACGCGTAGCGGTTGTCGTTCCGCCAGCTGCGGTTCCATGCGCCGCCCTGGTTGTAATGGCCCTGGTTGTAGCCGCCGCGATCATAGCCCTGGACGTTGCCGTAGGCGCGGTTGGGCTGACGGTTCTGATAGCCATCGCGGCCGCCGTTGCGCCAGTCGCCCCGGTTGTCGTTGCGTCCGTCGTTGCGCCAATCGCCGCGTCCACCGTTGCGGTCGAGCTGGCCGCGATCCGCTTGCTGGTTGCCGCGATCGAAACCGGGGCGTCCCTGGTCGCGGTTCCAGTCGGGGCGGTTCTGGCCAGCCTGCGGGTCGGGACGGGTCTGGCCGTTCCAAGCCTGTCGGTCGCCACGCTGTCCGCCGCGCTGCCCGTTCCAGTCGGGACGACCTTGACCATCGGGGCGGTCGCCGCGGACTTGCGGCTGCGCGCCGAGATCGGCGCGTTGCGGGCGCTGGCCTTGGTCGGGCGCGGCGGGGCGGTCGGGGCGCTGTTGCTGGAAGGGTTGTCCGTCCGGACGTGGGCCCCGGTCGCCGCGATCCTGACGCTGGCCGCGGTCAGGGCGCTGGCCACGGTCACCGCGGTCCTGGTCGACCTGCTGCGCGGTCGCGGTCGATGCCATCATGGTTGCCGGCACCAACGCGGAGGCCGCCATCAAGAGTTTGAGAAACTTGCCCGTCATTGCCGTCGTCCTCGACTGCCGGCGCACGAGCCGGCTCCTATGATGTGTCGGGTCTAGACGTTGCGGGGTGTGGGGAGGCTGAATGGGTTCGTCAGCGATTAGACAGGTTTAGTTGCGGGGCGGGCGATAGTTTATGTCGGCTAGTCTTCGTAGCGGATGCATAAAACTTATCTTCCAAACAGCCACCGCCCCGGCGGAGGCCGGGGCCCAGTTGGGGATGGTGGGTGACTGAGTGCGGCGATGCATTACTCTGGACGTTCCAACTGGGCCCCGGCCTCCGCCGGGGAGGTGAAGAACGGGGGGGGGCGCCGGTTTTCCCTAGCCTTACGGGGCGTTAGGCTACGTTTTGTTTCCCCACCTTGTTCTCCCGCGAAGGCGGGAGCCCAGACTGGACTCCCGCCTTCGCGGGAGAACATGCTTTGGTTGGGTAGTGGAGCGTGCGCTACCGCGCCGGCGGTGGCACCAGCGCCGGCACCAATCGCGCGGAGTCCGCCGGGTCGATCCCCGGCCGCGGCCCTGCCGGAATAACCTCTTCCCCCCGCATCGCCCGCCCGGCACGCTGTACCGCCTCCACCACGCGCGGATACACCCCGCATCGGCACAGGTTCGTAATCTGCTCGCGGATCAGCGCTTCGCTCGGGTCGGCATTGCGTTTCAGCAACGCCGCCGCCGCCATGATCATCCCTGGAATGCAGAACCCGCACTGCGACACCGACTCCGCGATAAAGGCCAGCTGCACCGGATGATTGCGCTCCCTCGACAGCCCTTCGATCGTCGTGACGTACGCCCCCTCGATCGAGCCGATCGGCACCCGGCAACTCCGCATCGCGCGCCCATCGATATCGACCGTGCACGCGCCGCACTGCCCCGTGCCGCAGCCATATTTCGTCCCCGTCAGGTTCGACGCATCGCGCAACGCCCACAGCAGCGGCGTCTCGTTGTCGAGCTTGTATTCGATAGGTTCGTTGTTGACGGTGAAGCGGCTCATGCCCGCCGTCCTAGCTCGCCGGGACGGATCGCACCACGCGGCATTGCCACGCGCCGTCGCCCCGGCTTATGTCGCGCAGATAATACCGCGAGGGGGCGCACCACGATGCACGTCGATACCAAATCCACACCAGCAGCCGGAGGCGACGCCAGCCACGGCTACGACGCGCCCGACCTGCGCGTGTTCGTGTTCGCGCTGTTCTTCATCTTCGGCGGCATCACCTCGCTGAACGACATCATCATCCCGAAGATGAAGGAGCTCTTCACGCTCGACCACGCGACCGCGATGCTGGTCCAGTCGGCGTTCTTCCTCGCCTATGCGCTGTTCTCGATCCCCGCCGCCGCGATCGTCCGCAAAGCCGGCTACATGCGGACCGCGTCGATCGGCCTCGTCACGATGACCGCGGGCTGCCTGTTGTTCATCCCCGCCGCCGGGCAGGCGAGCTTCGGCATGTTCCTGTTCGCGCTGTTCGTGCTCGGCGCCGGTATCACTGTCGTGCAGGTCGTCGCCAACCCGCTGATCTCGGCGCTTGGCCATCCCAAGTCCGCCTCGAGCCGCCTGACGTTCGCGCAGGCGTTCAACTCGCTCGGCACCACGATCTTCCCGTATGTCGGCTCCGCGCTGATCCTGGGCGGGCTGGCGACGGTCGACTCCTCGAAGCTCACCGGCGCCGCGCTCGACGCGTACCGGACGGAGTCATCGCGGACCGTCGTGCACACCTATATCGGCCTCGCGATCGCGCTGCTGATCGTCGCCGCGGTGGTGTGGACCCGTCGCAACCGGCTCAACGAGGAGCAGGACCAGACCGGCAGCATCTTCCACGCATTCACGCTGTTGAAGCGCCCGCGCTTCGCGATGGGGACGGCGTGCATCTTCCTGTACGTCGGTGCCGAAGTCGCGGTCGGGTCGCTGATCGTAAATTACCTGATGCAGCCGAGCGTGATGGGCCTGAGCGACGTCGCCGCGGGCAAGCACGTGCCGTTCTACTGGGGCGGCGCGCTGGTTGGCCGGTTCATCGGCGCGTACGTGCTGAACAAGGTGTCGCCGGGCAAGGTCCTCGCCGGCGTCGCGACGGGCACGCTGGCGCTGATCCTGATCTCGGCGAACACCGAGGGTGCTGTGTCGGGCTGGGCGTTGCTCGCGATCGGCCTGATGAACGCGGTCATGTTCCCGACGATCTTCTCGCTGGCGTCGGAAGGTCTCGGCAAGCGCGCGGCGGAAGGCTCGGGCGTGATCGCCACGGCGATCGTCGGCGGCGCGATCGTCCCCTATCTGACGGGAATGCTGGCGGACAAGTCGGGCAGCCTGCACTTCGCGCTGCTACTCCCGGCGATCTGCTACGCGCTGATCCTGGCGTACGGGTTGTATGCCCGGAAGCCGGTAGTCGAAGCGGCGTACTGAGCGGGTTCCCCCGCGAAGGCGGGGGCCCAGACTGTGTCCCCGCCTTCGCGGGGACACATGCTTAGTCGGTAGACCCAAGCATCGGCGCCGCCCGTCCGGTTGCCAGATCGGCATCCGAAAACCGGATCGGCGTACGCAGCCCCGGGACCAGAGACCCATCCGGCCGCGCGACTTCGATCGCCATCCCCCGGGCGATAACCTGCGGATCATCGAACGCCTGCGCCACCGTATTGATCGGCCCGGCCGGCACCCCGACCGCCTCCAGCCGCGCCAGCAACTCGAGCTTAGGCACCAGAGACGTCGCCGCCTCGATCCCCGCGAACAACACATCCTTGAACGCCAGCCGCCCGGCATTGGTCGCGAACCGCGGATCGTCGCGCATCTCGGGCAAGCCCATCGCGTCACAGAACCGCCCGAACTGCCCGTCATTCCCGACCGCCAGGATGAACCACCCATCGGCACACGGAAACACCGCATACGGACACACGTTCATATGCGCATTCCCGACCCGCGTCGGCGACACGCCGCTCGCGAACCAGTTCATTGCCTGGTTCGCAAGCACCCCCGTCATCGTGTCGAGCAACGCCATGTCGATCTGCTGACCCTTGCCGGTCCGCTCGCGCATCGCCAGTGCCGCCTGGATCGCGATCACGGAATACAGCCCGGTCATGATGTCGGCGAACGCGACGCCGATCTTCTGCGGCGCGCCGTCCGGCTCGCCAGTCAGGTCCATGATTCCACTCATCCCCTGGACGATGAAGTCGTAGCCTGCGCGGGGGGCGTAGGGGCCGTCCTGGCCAAAGCCGGTGATCGAGCAATAGACGAGGCGGGGATTGATCGCCGCAAGCGTGGCGTAGTCGAGCCCGTATTTGGCGAGCCCACCGACCTTGAAATTCTCGATCACGACATCGGCGTCGGCGATCAGGTCGCGGACGATCGCCTGACCTTCGGATGTGGTGAAGTCGGCGACGATCGATCGCTTGCCGCGATTGGCGGCGTGGAAATACGCGGCATCGCGCGTGCCGTCGGGGTTGTCGATGAACGGCGGGCCCCAGGTGCGCGTGTCGTCGCCGGCGGGGCTCTCGATCTTGACGACGTCGGCGCCGAGATCGGCGAAGACTTGGCCTGCCCACGGCCCCGCAAGGATCCGCGCGAGTTCGACCACCTTTAAGCCGGCGAGGGGGGGAGGTTTGCGTTCTTCCGTCATAACACCACCCCGGCGAAGGCCGGGGCCCAATTGGAGAGGTCGAAGTAACAGCGCACTGCATCAGCCAATGCGCGTTCCCCAATTGGGCGCCGGCCTTCGCCGGGGTGGTAGGACGTAGGGGTTGAACTCAAAACGCAGCGATACCCGTGATCGCCCGCCCGAGGATCAGCGCATGAACATCATGCGCACCCTCATACGTGTTGACCGTTTCCAGGTTCATCAGATGACGCATCACCTGATACTCCCCCGAAATCCCATTCCCGCCGTGCATGTCCCGCGACATCCGCGCGATATCGAGCGCTTTGCCGACGTTGTTGCGCTTCACGATCGAGACCATTTCCGGCGCGAACCGGCCTTCGTCCATCAACCGCCCGACGCGCAACGACGCCTGCAACCCGAGCGCGATCTCGGTCTCCATGTCCGCCAGCTTCTTCTGGAAAAGCTGCCGCCCCGCCAAAGGCGTGCCGAACTGGTTGCGGTCGAGCCCGTACTGCCGCGCCGCATGGAAACAGAATTCCGCCGCGCCCAAGGCACCCCAGGAAATCCCATACCGAGCCCGGTTGAGGCAGCCGAACGGCCCCTTCAGTCCCTGCACGTCGGGCAGCAGCGCATCGTCGCCGACCTCGACCTCGTCCATCATCACCATGCCGGTGATCGATGCGCGCAACGACAGCTTGCCCTCGATCTTGGGCGTCTCCAGCCCCTTCATCCCGCGCTCCAGGATAAAGCCGCGGATGCCGCCGCCATGCTCGTCGGACTTCGCCCAGATCACGAACACGTCGGCGATCGGCGAGTTGGAAATCCACGTCTTCGCACCCGAGATCACATAGCCGTTGGCCGTCTTCTTCGCGCGCGTTGTCATCCCGCCGGGATCCGACCCCGCATCCGGCTCGGTCAGCCCGAAGCAGCCGATCCACTCGCCGGTCGCGAGCTTGGGCAGGTATTTGCGCTTCTGCTCTTCGGACCCGAACGCATTGATCGGATACATCACCAGGCTCGACTGCACCGACATCATCGAGCGATAGCCAGAGTCGATCCGCTCCACCTCGCGCGCGACCAGCCCGTACGCGACGTACGACGCCCCGACGCCGCCATATTCCTCGGGGATCGTCGGCCCGAGCAACCCGAGCGCACCCATCTCGCGGAAAATCGCGGGATCGGTATGCTCGTGCTGGAACGCGTCGATGATCCGGGGCGCGAGCTTGTCGTCGGCATAGGCCTTCGCGCTGTCGCGGATCATCCGCTCGTCCTCGCTCAACTGATCGTCGAGCAGGAACGGATCCGCCCAGTCGAACTTGCCCATCCCGGCCATATGAATCTCCTTCGTTGACCGCCGACTTCGTGGTTCGGCCGGCGAAAGTCCACCCCTCTCAAGCGGTTTAAGCGTCGATCAGCGTCAGCACCGCGATCGTCACATGCTCGCGGTCGCCGATCGACTCGATGCGGTCGACCACGAGATCTGCGACGATATGCCCACGCATGGCGAACTCCGCTTCGGGCAACGCGTCGATCCAGTCTCGAAGACCGGGTACGGGCATTGCCGCGATCGTCAGCCGGTGCAGCGTGCCGACGAAGGTCGCGCTCGCCCAAGGCGTGCACGCGATCGACTCGACGTGCATCGTCAGGCCTGCCGCCGCCGCATGGCCGCGAAGCGCGCGTATCAGCAGCGTGCCCGCATCGGGGCCGCGGATCGCGTCCATCCTCACGATCCGTGCCGTTCTATGAACGTCTCGATCCGCGCCACCATAGGCGCGCGCGGCTGGCGACCGAGTCGGAGATCGTGGACCAACCGCGGATCGCCGACCGCCAGCCGGCCGAATTTCGACGTCGGCATGCCGGTCTGCCGCAGATATCGATCGATCTTGATGAGAACGGACATGGTCGCTCCTTCCTGTGCCTAGCCCAAGACCCGCTCGAGTCTTTGCCTGTGTTCTTGATCTGTTCCGGCAAATCCTACTTGTCTAGGAAAATTCCTACGCTACGGTTCGGGCGTGGCTATAACCGTGTCCGACGCCGATCCAAGAACCGCGCTGGCAACGCTGGCCGCCGCGCGTGGCGACAGTCTGGCGGCGCTGTCGGCGATGCTGGGGCGCAACGCGGCGTACCTTCAGCAATATGTCCGGCGCGGATCGCCGCGGGTGCTGGGCGAACGCGACCGCCGCTTGCTGTCGGAATATCTGGGGGTGAGCGAAGCAACGCTGGGCGCGCCCGCCGACCGGCCGGCAGGGTTCCGCATCCGCAAGCTCGACGTCGCGGCGTCGGCGGGGCCGGGAGCGCTAGTCGACGGCGAGATCGTGCTCGGCACCGACACGCTGGACCCAGGCCTCGCGCGGAAACTCGGGCTAAGGGACGGGCAGGCGGCGATCATCCGCGTGCGCGGCAATTCGATGGAGCCGGGACTGTTCGACGGCGATCACATCGTGGTCGACACCGCCGACCGTACGCCGCGCGTAAAGGGCGGGGTGTACGTCATCCGGATCGACGACGCGGTGATGGTGAAGCGCGTGGCCTTGGTACGGGGTGCGCTAGTGGCGACGAGCGATAACCCGGATGCCGTGGCTGTGCCGGACGGAGCGATTGCCGTCATCGGCCGCGTAGTCTGGCAAATGCGCGAGCCGCGGTAAGGGTGACGGTCGATGCTCTGATCCCCCCCGCTAGGGGGAGGTGGCACCGAAGGTGACGGAGGGGGAGGGCACGGCACGGACCGTATCTCATGCCGCCCCCTCCGTCAGGCTGGCGCCTGCCACCTCCCCTGGCGGGGAAGGATCGTTTACTATGGCGTTCTGCGACCTGGACTAAGTGCGACCGTCAGCGCCCCTGCAACTTGCTCAGAATAGTCATCGACTGTTCCGAGCCCGACTGCGGGACGATCTCGCCCGCGCGGTCGATGATCGCGTCCCAGTGCGCCGCGACACCCTCCACCGACAGGTCGTCGCCGGTCAGCAGCTTGCCCTGCGTCAACGTCACGTACGCCGCCTGGAACACGCCGGCGCCAGCCCCGACGATCATGTTGGTCGGCGCATCTTCCGACACGAGGAACACCGCGGCGGGCGCGACCTTGTCGGGGGAGAAGGCCTTGAACGCTTCCTCGGGGAAGATGTCCTGCGTCATCCGCGTGCCCGCGGTCGGCGCGATCGTGTTGACCTTGATGTTGTTCTTCGCACCCTCGATCGCGAGCGTCTTGGTCAGCCCGGCGAGACCGAGCTTGGCGGCGCCGTAGTTCGCCTGGCCGAAATTGCCGAAGAGACCGGTCGAGGATGCGGTCATCAGGATGCGGCCGTAATTCTGGGCACGCATCGTGTCCCACACCGCCTTGGTAGCGTTCGCCGAGCCGTTCAGATGGACGTCGACGACGAACTTGAAGTCGGCGGGCTCCATCTTGGCGAAGCTCTTGTCGCGCAGCACGCCGGCGTTGTTGATGAGAATGTGGACGCCGCCCCATTTTTCGGAGGCGCGGGCGACCATCTCGACCATCTGGTCGTAGTCGGTGACGCTGCCGCCGTTCGACATCGCCTCGCCGCCGGCCGCTTCGATTTCCTCGACGACCTTCAGCGCGGCGTCGGAATGGCCGGTGCCGTCGCGCGAAGCACCCAGATCGTTGACCACGACCTTCGCGCCGCGGCGGGCGAGTTCGAGCGCGTATTCGCGGCCGAGACCGCCGCCTGCGCCGGTGACGATCGCAACGCGGCCTTCAAAGCTGATAGACCCAAAGTTCTCAGACATGGAAAAGGCGCTCCTCACTTATCGTTGGAGCGCCTTTCCTAGAACGTAAAGCTGGCTATGCAAGTCGTCGGGCAAGCGGCGGGATCACCCGCCGCTTGCTCCGTAGCTTACTTGCCGCCGCGGTTGCGGCAGCCGTCCTTGACCGTCTTCGAGCACACCGGATAGGTCGCCGGTGCTGGCGTCGGCGGCGTTACCGTCGGCTGGCCGAACGTGACGCGACCTGCGCCAGGCGCCATCGGTGCGCCTGCCATTGGTGCGGCTGGTGCCGCTGCCGGATCGGCAGGAGCGGCCATTGCCTGATCTGCTGGTGCAGCAGGCGCTGCGGGGTCTGCAGGGGCAGCCTGATCGGCCGGTGCCGTCTGCATCGCGGGATCGGCCGGTGCGGTCTGCGCGGCGGGGTCTGCCGGCGGCGTCGTCTGGGCGATCACGGGCGACGCGAGAAGAGCGGCAGCGGCGAGAAGGATGGACTTCATGTGAATCTCCTAAATGGGTGCACCATTTTGGTAGCGCGACGTCTGAACGCACTAAGTCGCGCTTGGGTCCTTCGTTTCGCATCCGATTCCATTCGCCCCATCGCGGGACAGAGTCCTTATCCGCCCGTATCGAGCGAATAACCCGCCGAACGGACGGTGCGGATAATGTCCGGACGCTCGCCGACATTGATCGCTTTCCGCAGTCGCCGGATGTGCACGTCGACCGTCCGGCTCTCGATATCCGAGTCATGCCCCCACACCGCATCGAGCAGGCGTTCGCGCGAGAACACCCAGCCGGGATGCTCGAGAAAATGCTTGAGCAGACGAAACTCGGTCGGCCCGAGCGACACGACTTCGCCCGAGCGGCGGACCTTGTGCCCGACCGTATCCATCTCGATGTCGGCGTAGCTGAGCGCTTCACCGGCGAGGGCAGGGCGGACCCGGCGCAACACAGCCCCCACGCGTGCGACGAGTTCGCGCGGCGAGAAGGGTTTCGTCACGTAATCGTCGGCACCGGTTTCGAGCCCGCGGACGCGATCCTCTTCCTCACCGCGTGCGGTCAGCATGATGATCGGCACGTTCTGCGTCTCGGGTGCGCGGCGCAGGCGACGGCAGACCTCGATCCCCGAAAGCCCCTCGACCATCCAGTCGAGCAGGACGATATCGGGCACCTTCTCCTTGGCGAGCAGCAAGGCTTCCTCGCCATCGGGGGTATGCGCGATCTCGAAATCCTCGCGCTTGAAATGCCAGACCAGCAATTCGGCCAGCGCAGCATCGTCTTCGACCAACAGCATTTTCGCGCGTGCCATTATGCCTGCTCCTTCTTTATGCCGCGTTCGCGATCGACCATCTGCGTGCCGGTCGCGGCGAAATAGACCATCTCGGCGACGTTGGTGGCGTGATCGCCGATCCGCTCGAGGTTCTTGGCGACGAACAGCAGATGCGCGACCTGGCCGATCGTCCTGGGGTTCTCGACCATGTAGGTGACGAGCGTGCGGAAGATGCTGTCGTAGAAATCGTCGAGCGCATTGTCGCATTCGACGACGCGGACGGCTTCCTCGGGATCGCGCGCGGCAAACGCGTCGAGCACGTCGTGGACCATCTCGCTCGCCATCCGGCCCATCGCGGGCAGGATCGAGATCGGCTCGATCCGGTGCTCGCTCTCGATCATCGGCACGCGCTTGGCGATGTTCTTGGCGTAGTCGCCGATCCGCTCGACCACGCCCGCGATCTTCAGCGCGGCGACCACCTCGCGGAGATCGACCGCCATCGGCGCGCGCAAGGCGATGATCCGCACCGCGAGCCGCTCGACCTCCGCCTCGATGACGTCGATCTGCTTGTCGGCGACGCGCACCTGTTCGGCGAGCGCGAGGTCGTTGCGTTGCAGCGCCTGCATCGCCTTGTCGATCGCGTCCTCGGCGAGCCCGCCCATCTGCGAGATCAACCCGCGGAGCTCGCCGATGTCGTTGTCGAAGGCCTTGACCGTATGCGTGTTCATGGTCGTTTCCCGACTCAGCCGTAACGGCCGGTGATGTAATCCTTGGTCCGCTCTTCGCGGGGATTGGTGAAGATGTCCGAGGTGTTGCCGTATTCGACCAGCGTGCCGAGGTGAAAGAACGCGGTCTTCTGGCTGACGCGCGCGGCCTGCTGCATGTTGTGCGTGACGATCACCATCGCGTAGCGACCGCGCAGTTCGTGGATCAGCTCCTCGATCTTGGCGGTCGCGATCGGATCGAGTGCCGAACACGGCTCGTCCATCAGGATGACCTCCGGATCGACCGCGATCGCGCGCGCGATGCACAGCCGCTGCTGCTGGCCGCCCGATAGCGCAGTACCGCTGTCGCTCAGCCGATCCTTGACCTCGTCCCAAAGCCCCGCCCGCCGCAGCGATTTCTCGACGATCCGGTCGAGATCCGCCTTGGCACCCGCCAGTCCGTGGATGCGCGGGCCGTAGGCGACGTTCTCGTAGATAGATTTCGGGAACGGGTTGGGCTTCTGGAACACCATGCCGACGCGGGCGCGGAGCTGCACCACGTCCATGTCGGGCGAATAGATGTCCTGGCCGTCGAGCTTGATCTCGCCGGTCACGCGCGCGCTGGCGACGGTGTCGTTCATGCGGTTGAGCGTGCGCAGGAAGGTCGACTTGCCGCAGCCCGACGGGCCGATGAATGCGACCACCTCGTCCTGGTCGACGTCGATCGAGACGTCGTTGATCGCGATCTTGCTGCCATAGGCGACGGAGACGTTGCGCGCCGTCATCTTGAGGACAGGAGGCTTGAAAGGTTTTGGCATCACCAGCGGGTCTCGAATCGGTTGCGGAGGTAGATCGCGACGCCGTTCATCGCGAGCAGGAACACGAGCAGGACGATGATCGCGGCGGAGGTCTTCTCGACGAAGCCGCGGCTGACCTGATCCGACCAGAGGAAGATCTGGACGGGCAGCACGGTCGCGGGATCGCTTAGCCCGGACGGCGGCGCGGCGATGAACGCACGCATGCCGATCATCAGCAGCGGCGCGGTCTCGCCCAGCGCACGCGCCATGCCGATGATCGTGCCGGTGAGGATACCGGGCAGCGCAAGCGGCAGGACGTGGTGGAAGACGACCTGCACCGGCGACGCGCCGATGCCGAGCGCGGCGTCGCGGATCGACGGCGGGACGGCCTTGATCGCGTTGCGCCCGGCAATGACGATCACGGGCATCGTCATCAGCGCGAGCGTCAGACCGCCCACTATAGGTGCCGAGCGCGGCATGCCGAACGTTCCGAGGAACACGGCCAACCCCAGCAGACCGAAGATGATCGACGGCACCGCCGCGAGGTTGTTGATCGACACCTCGATCAGGTCGGTCCAGCGGTTCTTCGGCGCATATTCCTCGAGATACAGCGCCGACAGCACGCCGATCGGGAACGCCAGCAGCAACGTGACGATCATCGTCAGCAGCGAGCCCTTAAACGCCCCCCAGATCCCGACTCGGGTGGCGTCGGTCGAGTCCGCCGAGGTGAGGAAGCCCGCGTTGAACCCACGGGTCAGCGCGCCGCTTGCCTTCAGTCGCGCGACGATCGCTTCGGCGTCGCGCGTGCCGTTGCCCTTGGCGGCAACGTCGATCGGGCTGGAGACGGGGACCTCGAACACGGTCCTGCGCTGGAGCAGCGACGGGTCGGCCTTGATCGCATCGCGCACCACTGCCCAGGCGCCGTCGGAAAGGAGGTCAGTGCCGTCCTTGCCGAACGCCTTGGTCGCGGCGAGGTCGACCGTGCCTTCCAGCCCTGCACCGGCAAGCGCGAGATCAGCCCCGCGACCCACAAGGCGCGCGGGCTCGATCGGCAGCTTGGCGGCGGCGAGGTCGACCGGGAGCGACACGCGCGTCTCGACGAACCCGCTCGCGCCCTGCATCACCATCGTGATCAGCAAATAGGCGAGGAACGCCGCCGACAGCCATACCGCGGCGAGCCCGGCGAAGCGGAAGCGGCGCTCGGACGCGTAGCGGCGGCGGATGCGCGATTGCATCGCCTGCGTCGTCCAGTCGGTCGGCACGCGGCGCACCGGCTCGGCATTGGTCACAGGAATCTGGGGCACGAGCGTGTCACTCATAGGCTTCGCGGTACCGTTTGACGACGCGCAGCGCGACGATGTTGAGAAGGAGCGTGACCACGAACAGCGTCAGGCCCAGCGCGAACGCGGCAAGCGTCTTGGGGCTGTCGAACTCGGCCTCGCCGGTCAGCAGGTCGACGATCTGCTTGGTTACGGTGGTGGTGCTCGCGAACGGGTTGAGCGTCAGCGTCGCGACACCGGAGGCGGCCATGACGACGATCATCGTCTCGCCGATCGCGCGCGACACGGCGAGCAACACGCCGCCGACGACGCCGGGCAGGGCGGCCGGGAGTAGCACGCGGCGGATCGTCTCGGACGAGGTCGCGCCCATCGCGAGACTGCCATCGCGCATCGACGAGGGGACCGCTGCGATCGAATCGTCCGCCATCGACGACACGAACGGGATGATCATGATGCCCATCACGAGGCCCGCGGCGAGCGCGCTTTCCGACGACGCCCAGCTGATCCCGACCGACACGGCCAGGTCACGCACCGCGGGCGCGACGGTCAGCGCGGCAAAATAGCCGTAGACGACGGTCGGCACGCCCGCGAGCACCTCAAGGATCGGCTTCATCCATTTGCGCGTGTTCGGCGCGGCATATTGCGTGAGGTAGATCGCGCTCATCAGCCCGAACGGAATCGCGACGATCATCGCGATCACCGCGCCGATGAAGAACGTCCCCCAGAACAACGGCACTGCGCCGAGCGACGCACCCGGATCGCGCGCGTCGATGACCTGCGGGCTCCAGTGCGTCCCGAACAGGAAGTCGGTGATCGGCACGACCGAGAAGAACCGCGCGGATTCGTACAGCAGCGAGGCGACGATGCCGACGGTGGTCAGGATCGCGATCAGCGATGCGCCGAGCAGCATCAGCATCACGACCCGCTCGACCTGCGTCCGCGCGCCGAACCCGGGCTTCACGCGCGTGAAGGCGAACGCACCGCCGGCAAAGGCGAGCAGCAGCGCGGCGGCGGTGGCGATCCAGTCGTAGCGCGATTGCGCCGCGGCGTAGGAGGGAGCCAGCGTGCGGGCGAGTCCGTGGAACGCGCCGAAGCTGCGGCCTTCGGCGAGGCTGCGCGCTTCGGACAGGATCGATGCGCGGTCGAAGCCGGGCGGGGGGAGCTGGATCGCGGCGGGGGTCGCCAGCACGGCATCGGTGACGAGCGCGGGTGCGGTCATCGACCAGATCACGAGGAAGACGAGCGGCGGGATGGCGGTCCACAACGCGACGTACCAGCCGTGATGCGACGGCAGCGAGCTGAACCGCACGGTGCTGCCGGCGCGGAAGCGCGTGGCGCGGACGCGCGCGGTGAGCCAGCCGATCAGGCCTAGACCGAGGACAAGGAAGAGGAGGGCGATGGGGGACATTAGGCGTGCCCTCCCATAGCAACCACCCCGGCGGAGGCCGGGGCCCAATTGGGGAGGTCGCAGTAACGAGGGGCTGTGCTCACCAATGCAACGGTGCCCAATTGGGCCCCGGCGTTCGCCGGGGTGGTTGTCCTGTGATGTGGGGCGAGCGCCATTAACCTTCGGTTCCCCCGCGGACGCGGGGGCCCAGCTAAGTTCCGGTGGCGCGCTTGGCTCCTGGGCCCCCGCGTTCGCGAGGGAACTAGGACGGGAGTGCGGTTGGACGAAACACGCATCACGACAACACCGCCGGATCGAGCACGGTCTCATTCGCGATAATCGCCGCCGACCGCGCCTGAACCCCAGCCGGCGAAGCAATCAACCCCCGCTTAACCAGCGGCCCCGTAGCCCCCCAGTTCGCCGCATACAGCTTCAACAAATTCCGCAGCCCCGGGATCGCGGTAAGATGCGCCTTCTTCACGTAGATATACAGCGGCCGAGACCCCGGATACGCATTGTCCGCGATCGTCGCATAGGTCGGCGCCACGCCCGAGATCGACACCCCGTTCACGTCGTCCTTATTCTCTTCGAGATAGCTGTAGCCGAACACGCCGATCGCATTGGGGTTCGACTGCAATTTCTGGACGATCAGATTGTCGTTCTCGCCCGCATCGACATACACCCCGTCCTCGCGCACCCGCGTGCAAAGCGCCTTGTGCGCCTCGGCATCCGACTTCGCGAGCGCCTTGGCCGAAGGATCGCTCGCCTCGCACCCCTTGGTCAGGATCAGTTCGGCCAGCGCATCGCGCGTGCCACTGGTGGCCGGCGGACCATAGACTTGGATCGGCACCGCAGGCAGCGCGGGATTAACGTCGCGCCACACCCGCGCGGTATTCATCTTGCCACCCGGATTGGCGGCGAGCGCCTTGTAGAGATCGCTCGGGGTCAGCTGCATCTTCGGGCCGTTCTTCGCCTCGGCAAAGGCGATTCCGTCGATCCCGACCTGGATCTCGATCACGTCTCGCACGCCGTTTTTCGAACAGGTCGCGTATTCGCTCGCCTTCATCCGCCGCGACGCATCCTCGATATCGGGATGCGCCGCGCCGACGCCCGCACAGAACAGCTTCATCCCCGCGCCGGTCCCAGTCGATTCGATCACCGGCGCCTTCGCGTCAGGATCGTTGGCGACCAACTGCTCGGCGATCATCGTCGTGAACGGATAGACCGTCGACGACCCGACCGCGGTGATCTGGTCGCGCGAGCCCGCACCGCCGCCATTCGCCTGATCGACGCACGCGGCCAGAGCCCCAACCACCCCTAAAAGAACGAACCGCTGCACCAGAATTCCCGTCATGCACCGGCCTTAGCGGTACTTAAGACGATCCTGTGTGACAGTTGGGTTACCCTTTTATGACAGCGCCTTTGGTCGCGCCGCCGCTCGGGGGCAGGATGACCGAAACCACCGTACCGACGCCGACTTGACTCGCGATATCGAGCCGACCGCGGTGCCGCTCGACGATATGCTTGACGATCGCCAGACCAAGACCCGTACCGCCCAGCGACCGGCTGCGCCCAGCGTCAGCGCGATAGAATCGCTCGGTCAGCCGCGGGATGTGCACCGCCGCGATCCCGTCCCCCTCGTCGCGGATCGACAAGCGGATCATCCCGGCGTCGTCGCGCTTCAGTTCGATCGTCACCGGGGTCCCAGCGCGCCCGTATTTCATCGCGTTGCCGATGAGATTGTGGAGCATCTGCGACAGCTGCACCCGATCCCCCGACACCGAGGAGAGGTTCGGATCGATCGTCGCGACCAGATCATGCCCACGATCGCCCGCCGCATCGGCGAGTTCCTCGCGCGTGTCCTCCACGAGCTGCGCGAAATCGACCGCCTGGTCGGGTAAGCGAAACTTCTCCGCCTCGATGCGCGACAGCGAGATCAGGTCCTCGACCAGCCGCTGCATCCGCCGCGCCTCGTCGTCCATCACCTTCAGGAACCGCGCACGGACCTCCGCATCCTCACCTGCCTCGTCGCGCAACGTCTCGATGAAGCCCAGGATCGACGCCAGTGGCGTCCGCAACTCGTGGCTCGCATTGGCGACGAAATCGATCCGCATCCGCTCGGCGGCGTAGTTACCGGTCTGGTCGACGAGGTGGACGATTCGCTGGCCCTCCGACGTCTCGCTGAGCAGCATCTCCCAGCGCTGGTCACGGGTGCCCAGCCCGACCAGCTCGATCGGCCGCTCACCGTCGATCGGCCCCGGTGTTCCCAGGCGCTCGGCGGCGGCGGGATGGCGGATCGCAACGCGCGCATCCTCGCCGAGGATGTGCGCGCCGAGCAACGTCCGCGCGGCACGGTTGGCGACCACCACGCGGCCGTCCTCGACCAGCATCACCGGCGCGACGATCGCGTCGAGGACGTCGTCGAGCACAGACGGCGACACGCTCGTCGCATCATCCAAGGCAGGCGCCTCGTCCCCGGTGCCGGCGGCGACCAGCGCGGCGGCGATCCCACCGACCAGCGCGACGATCGCGCCCTGCACGTCGCGGGTGAGCGCGAACACCGCGACCGCAGCGATGACGACCACGACGATCGCCCAAAACGTACGCAGGCCAAATCCGGAAAGCATTGCGGTCTCCTGGGACGGAATCGACGTCCATGCGCAGCGCCATACAGCGGCACGGTGCAAACCGGTATCGTCTGTTGGCGCCGTCGACTTGCCGACCGCGGAATCGAACGGCGTGCGAAGTCGTCCTACTCCGGCACGCTCTCCCAAGCGTCGATACGGCGATGTTGTCAGCGCTTCAGGATTATGAAAGGGCTGTGGTCTAGCAGGGGCATCATGGACGACATCGAACTCAACCAAGATCCGACCGCAACCGCGGAGACCGACACCAGCGTTCCATCGCGTCGCCGCGTGTTGGCGCTCGGAGCGGTGACCGCAGGCATGGTAGTGTCGATTCGCCCGGCGCTCGCGCAGACCGCGGGTTCGGTGTTGAACTGCGAGATTCCGGTGCCCGATCCGAGCCGCGCCGGCAGCTATATTGATGCGAACGGCGGCGTCGTACCGGCGCGTACCAAGGGCGCATTCCCACCCTCGACGCGCGCGTTCAAGGGCGAAGAGGTCAAGCGCGCGATGGCGAGCGGCAGCACGCTGCCCGGCACCGATTCGGACCGCAGCCGCGCGTACGTCAAATATATCCGCCGGTTGCAGCGCGGCCAGGGCGGCTTCACCTGCTTCGCATCGTTGCAGATGCCGCGCGGCTGAAGCCGTGTCGGAAACGATCTTTCGGGGCCCGCCCGACGGGGGCCTGCTGATCGCGCCGCTCGATGAATTCACCGCGGTCTATCATCGCGCGTCGGGGATCACGCACTTACTGACCGAACCCGCGCCGCAGATTCTGGCGGTGTTAGGCGAGGGAGCATCGTCGCTGGACGTCCTCCTGGAGCGGCTTGGACGGGACTATGATCTCGACGACGGTACGCGTGAGGCTTTGGCGGCACGGCTTGAAGAACTGGTCGAAGTCAGGCTCGTCGAGCGGACATGAGGCACGATTTTTCTGTGCGGATCGGCCCGGTCGGTTTCCGTATCGGCTCCGACTGGCGCGCGCCGATCACCGAACTGGAAAGCCTGTACCGCGATTACCCGAAGCCCCACGACGGCGTGGCGGACTTCACCGTGCGACTGTTCGCGAGGCGGTCTTGGCGCAGGATCATACGCCCGTCCGTCGAGATCGGTGGCGACTACATGCTCCCCGAAGCTGCACCCTTGCCGCTCCGCCAGGGTTTGCTGGCTGCCGAGATGGCGATGAACCTCCAGATGGCCCTAGGTGCCCGCCGCTATCTGTTGCTCCACGCGTCCGCAGTCGAGCGCGATGGTCGCGCCCTGTTGATGACTGGCATCTCGGGCGCTGGAAAATCGACGCTGGCGACGTTGCTCGCGGCGAGGGGCTGGCGGTTCATGGGGGACGAGTTCGCGTTGCTCGATCCCGCGACCGGGCTGATCCACGCGTTCCCGCGATTGATCAGTCTCAAGAACGAAGCGATCGCTGCGGCCGAATCGGCGTGGCCTGATGCGCGGATGGGGCCGCTGTTGCCAGCGACGCCGAAAGGCGACATCCGCCACATGGTCCCCGACACGCGCGCGATCACGGCGATGGACACGCCCGCTTTGCCGGCGCTGCTCGTCTTCCCGCGCTACGGTTTCGAGCCGGAGACGCGACCGGTGCCACCGGCCGAGGCGTTCGTGCGGATGACGCAGGCCTCGACGAATTACGTCGCGCTCGGCGAGGCCGGTTTTCGCGCTTTGACGGGCCTGATCGCCGACGTCCCTTCGGTCGCGATCGATTATCCGGACGGGGCAAGCGCGATCGAGCAGGTCGAGGCGCTATGGTCCGCGCTGTGAGCGACGCCCGCCTCCTCGCCCGCGCGCTCGCCGATCCGGCCAGCATCGTCGGGCTCGATGCGGACGGCTGGACTAGACTGCTGACGATGGCGCGAGCGGAGCAGCTGATAGGTACACTGGCGATGCGTCTCGACGGCCTGCCGATGCCGGATGCCGTGAACGCGATTCTCGCAGACGCACGCTCCGCTGCCGAACACGGCCGCCGCGCCGCGCTCTGGGAGGCTGAGATGGCACGGCGAGCGCTGTTTGCAGTCGATTGCCCGGTCATCCTGTTGAAAGGCACCGCGTTCGTCGCGGCAGGACTTTCGGCAGGGCAGGGGCGGTCGATCGGCGATCTGGACATTCTTGTACCGCGTGCATCGCTCGATGCGGTCGAGGCGGCGCTGCTCGCGGCTGGATGGGAATGGGTGAAGCCCGACCCATATGACGATGTCTATTATCGCCGCTGGATGCACGAACTCCCGCCGCTGATCCACCGCGACCGCGACCGGATGATCGACGTCCATCATACCATCCTGCCACTGACCGCGCGGATCACGCCTAATGCGGCGGCGCTGATCGACGAGGCATGGGCGCTAGGGAATGGGCTGAGCGTCTTATCGCCCGAGAACATGGTAGTGCATGCGGCCGCACATCTGCTGGCAGATGGTGATCTGGCGGGCGGGCTCCGCAATCTCTGGGATATTGATCGACTCTGTCGCCAATTCTCTGACGAGGATCCGGACTTCTACCTGACGGTCATGGAGGCCGGTCATCGACACGGGCTATGGAACGAGGTCGGCCGTGCACTTCGGCTTGCGAACCAGATATTCGGCACGCCGGTCAAAGCCTATCATTCGCCCATCACTGTCAAATGGGACGAGCGACCAAAAGATCGGTGGTTTCGCCGTCGCATCACCGCACGAGACGGCTGGGGCAGGCCAACCCGACCGATTACCGGGCTGGCCTTCTACGTCCGCTCACACTGGCTGCGCATGCCGCCAGCGATGCTTGCCCGTCACCTCTGGACGAAGTGGCGCAAGGCTTAATTCAGACGCGCGCCACGCCTGCGTCGGACGGCCCAGACGATCAGCAACACGACCGTGATCGCGAACGTATCGGCGATCCAGTCGTAGATGTCGCAATCGCGGTGCAACGACGGGATCGCCTGAAGTACCTCGATCATCGCGCCGAGAAACGACAGCCGCTCGCCGATCCGAAACAGTCGCGCGGTCGGAAACGACAGCGCCGCCAGCAGCGCCATCGTCGCAAACGCCAGCATATGCCCGAACTTGTCGCCGAACTGGTCGATCGGCATGTGCGGCGGCTTCGGCAGCAAAGCCATCGTCACCGCGAAGACGATCGCCACGACCAGGGCGATACGCGTGAGCGTTGTCCGGTTCATGCGCCAAGCCTTTCGAGCGTCGGGATGAGTTCGTCGAAACCGTCGATCACCGCGTTGGCGCCAAGCTCTACTACGGGCTGCATCAGAAAACCGAAGCTGCACGCGATCGTCGGCAGGCCAGCTGCTTGCCCGGCCTGGATATCGAAGATCGAATCGCCGACGAACGCCGCGCGGTCTCCGCCCCCCCCGCTTTCACGACACAGCTTCACCATCTCGTGGATCGGCATTGGCGACGGCTTCGACTCCGCCATCGTCTCGCCGCCCAGGATGCAGGCAAATCGATCGGTCAGCCCGAGTTCGCCCAGCACGGTCCGCGCGAACCGTTCGATCTTGTTGGTGACGATTCCCAGCGTCACGCCCTTCGCAGCCAAAGCGTCCAACGCGTCGATCACACCTGGGTAAGGCTTTGTCAGCACGCAGATATTCGCCTCGTAATAGGCGAGCAGCTCGGCGTGCAGCGTGTCGAGCATCGGCTCGTCATAGCCGCCGGTTGCGGTCAGGCCCTGCTTGAGCATATGCCGCGCGCCGCCGCCGATCATCGGCTTGACCTGCGCGACGGTGAGGGGCGGGCGACCGACCGTAGCGAGCGCGTGGTTGACGGCGGCGGCTAGGTCGCCGCTCGTGTCGAGCAACGTGCCGTCCAGGTCGAACCCGACGATATCGAATAAAAAATGCGTCATTGGGTGCGGGCCTGCCAGCGAGACTATGGAATTGGCAAGGGTTTCGTGGCAGCGATCCTTCCATGACGATGCATTCCTTCGACCAACCGATCCCAGCCCACCCGATCGCCATCGTGATCCTGGCCGCCGGCAAGGGCACGCGGATGAAATCGGATCTGCACAAGGTGCTTCATCCGATCGCCGGCAGACCGATGCTGCTGCATCTCGTCGCAAGCGCGGCGGCGCTGCATCCGGCAAAGACTGTCGTGGTGACGGGCGCCGGGCGCGAGCAGGTCGAGGCAGCGGTCACGCCGCTTGGGATCGCCACTGCGCTCCAGGCGGAGCAACTCGGCACCGGCCACGCCGTCGCGCAGGCCCGCGAGGCGCTGACAGGGTTCGAGGGCGACGTCCTGATCCTCTACGGCGACGTTCCGCTCGTCACCGCAGCGACGATGCAGCGGATGGTCGACCGGTTGCACGGCGACGACACGCCTGCCGTAGTCGTGCTCGGCTTTCGCCCGGCGGAGCCAGGCGCCTATGGTCGCGTCATCGCCGACGCCGCGGGTAGGATGGACCGGATCGTCGAGTGTAAGGACGCGTCGGAGGCGGAACGCGCAGTGACGCTGTGCAACTCTGGACTGATGGCGGTGCGCTCGACCGATTTGTTCGCGCTGCTCGACCGGCTCGGCAACGACAATGCCGCAGGCGAATATTACCTCACCGATATCGTCGAGCTTGCCGCAGCCGCCGGCCGATCGTCCGCGGTCATCGAAACCGGCGCGGACGAAGTCGCCGGCGTCAACAGTCGCGGTGAACTTGCCGGTGTCGAAGCCGCGTGGCAGGCGACGCGGCGCGCGCAGGCGATGGCCGACGGCGTCACGTTGACCGCGCCCGACACGGTCTGGTTCTCGCACGATACGGTCCTTGGCCGCGACGTCGTGATCGAACCCAACGTTGTATTCGGCCCCGGCGCGCGCATCGCTGACGGCGCGACGATCCACGCGTTCAGCCACGTCGAGGGCGCGACCGTCGGCAAGGGCGCCAACGTCGGTCCGTTCGCCCGCCTCCGCCCCGGCGCGGACCTGCACGCGGACGCCAAGGTCGGCAATTTCGTCGAGATCAAGAAGGCCGTGATCGGCGAAGGCGCGAAGGTCAGCCACCTGACCTATATCGGCGACGCGGATATAGGGGCGGGCGCGAACATCGGCGCGGGGACGATCACCTGCAACTATGACGGCTATTTCAAATACCGCACCGTGATCGGCGCGGGCGCGTTCATCGGTTCCAACTCGGCGCTCGTCGCACCGGTCAAGGTCGGCGCCGGCGCGATCGTCGCGGCCGGGTCGGTGGTGGCCCAGGACGTCGATGCCGACGCGCTTGCGCTGGTCCGCCCGCCGCAGATCGCGAAGCCCGGCTGGGCTGCGCGCTTCCGCGAGAAGATGCTGGCCCGCAAGGCTGCCCGATAAGCGCGTTTCTGGAGTAAGATCGAATGTGTGGCATCGTAGGGATTCTGAGCAGCGAGGATGTTGCCGGCCGGCTGCTCGACGGGTTGAAGCGGCTTGAGTATCGCGGCTATGATTCGGCCGGCATCGCCACCGACAATGACGGCGCGATCGAGCGGCGGCGGGCATCGGGCAAGCTCGTCAACCTCGCCAACGAACTCGCCGCGCACCCACTGCCCGGCAAGACCGGCATCGCCCACACCCGCTGGGCGACGCATGGCGGCCCCACCACCAACAACGCGCATCCGCACGCGACCGGCGAGGTCGCGGTGGTGCACAACGGCATCATCGAGAACTTCAAGCCGCTCCGCGACGAACTGATCGCGCGCGGCCGGACGTTCACCAGCGAAACCGACACCGAAGTCGTCGCGCACCTGATCAGCGAGAAGGTCGAGGCGGGGATGGACCCCGTGTCGGCGGTCCGCGAAATCCTGCCGCGCCTTCACGGCGCGTTCGCGCTCGCGATCCTGTTTCGCCAGCATCCCGACCTGCTGATCGGCGCGCGCCTCGGCTCGCCGCTGGTCGTCGGGCACGGCGAGGGCGAGATGTACCTCGGCTCGGACGCGCTCGCGCTCGCGCCGTTGACGCAGCGGATCGCGTATCTCGACGAGGGCGACTGGGTCGTGCTGACCCGCGACGGCGCACAGGTCTACGACCGCGAGAACACGCCGGTCGAGCGCGCGATCACGCTCTCGGGGATCACCGGCGAGGTGATCTCGAAGGGCAACCACAAGCATTACATGCTCAAGGAAATCTACGAGCAGCCGATCGTCGTCGCGCAGACGCTCCGCTCGTACCTCAAGCGGATGGAAGGCGAGGTTTCGCTGCCGATCCCCGAGTTCGACCTGTCCACGATCAAGCGCGTCACGATCGTCGCGTGCGGCACGAGCTTCTACGCGGGCATGGTCGCCAAATACTGGTTCGAGCAGTTCGCGCGCGTCCCCGTCGACCTCGATGTTGCCTCGGAGTTCCGCTACCGCGCGCCGGTGATGGAAGATGGTGGCCTCGCGCTGTTCATTTCGCAGTCGGGCGAGACCGCTGACACGCTCGCGGCGCTCCGCCACGCCAAGGCCGAGGGCCAGAAGATCGCGGTCGTCGTCAACGTGCCGACCAGCTCGATGGCGCGCGAAGCGGACCTGCTGCTGCCGACGCATGCCGGCCCGGAGATCGGCGTCGCCTCGACCAAGGCGTTCACCTGCCAGCTCGCCGTGCTCGCCGCACTTGCCGCCAATCTGGCGCGCGCGAAGGGTTTGCTGTCGAAGGATCAGGAGCGCGAGATCGTCCGCCACCTCGCCGAGGCGCCCGCCGCGCTCAACGGCGCGCTGGCGTATGACGAGGCGATCGAGGCGATGGCGCACAACATCGCCGGCGCGCGCGACGTGCTGTATCTCGGCCGCGGGACGGATTATCCGCTAGCGCTCGAGGGTGCGTTGAAGCTGAAGGAAATCAGCTACATCCACGCCGAGGGCTATGCCGCCGGCGAGATGAAGCACGGCCCGATCGCGCTGATCGACGAGCATGTCCCCGTCATCGTCATCGCGCCGTCGGGGCCGCTGTTCGACAAGACCGTCAGCAACATGCAGGAAGTCATGGCGCGCGGCGGCAAGGTCGTGCTGATCTCGGATTACGACGGTATCCAGGCGGCGGGCGAGGGCTGCATGGCGACGATCACCATGCCCAAGGTCCACCCGCTGATCGCGCCTTTGGTGTATGCGGTACCGGTGCAGCTGCTGGCGTATCACGTCGCGGTGCTGAAGGGCACGGACGTCGACCAGCCGCGTAATCTGGCGAAGAGCGTGACCGTCGAATAGCGGTTAGCTTGCCCTTGGGCCCTGCACCTTGAGATACGTCCAACACCCCGGCGAAGGCCGGGGCTTAATTGGGGAACGGGGGTAACTGAGGCGCACTCCTCCGTTACAGCGACCTTTCCAATTGGGCCCCGGCCTTCGCCGGGGTGGTGCTAATGGCGGGGTATCCTCGGATTTCTTCCCGCGACCCCAAACCCTCGATTGACTATAATTGTGCGCCGCGTCACAACTCGCGGCGTCGATGTCGGGCAACCGGCATGGCACCGCGCGGGAGAGCGTTTCCGGTCCTTTCAGGGCTGGCCTTTGACTGGGCACGGAACCGCCGAAGGAGCAACCACCCCGGAATCTCTCAGGCACCAGAGACCGCGCGGGGCTGATCGACACTCTGGAAAGCGTCCTGGCCTCGCGCCGAGGGCCACCGAAGGGGTAAGCGCTGGACATATCTCGCGCGAAAGCTCTCAGGTCCCGTGACAGAGGGGGTTCGGATCGTTGCACCCATTGGTGCCGCGCGCCCCTTCGACGGAGACGACCATGAGCGATTACGCCAGCATCATCGACCAGGCGGACGATTACGTCGAGCCCGAGATCCTGCCATTGCCGCTCGATGCGTGGCACCGCGCACAAGGCGCGCGAATGGTCGAGTTCGCCGGCTACGAGATGCCGATCCAGTATGAAGGCATCATGGCCGAACACGCCTGGACGCGCGACTCGGCCGGCCTGTTCGACGTCAGCCACATGGGCCAGCTCGTCTTCTCCGGCGAGGGCGTCGCGCACGCGCTCGAAACCGTCCTGCCGGGCGACATCGCGGGCCTGGGCGAGGGCAAGATGCGCTATTCTCTGCTGCTCGCGCAGGACGGCGGCATCCTCGACGACCTGATGGCCACGCGCCTCCCCGACGACCAGCCGTCGCCCTTCTCCGCGGCCGACGTCGAGCCCGAGGCGTACGACCCGCTCCACCCGTCGCCGACCGCGAGCGGCAGCTTCTACGTCGTCGTCAACGGCGCGACTAAGTATGACGACATCAGCTATCTGATCGAGCATCTCCCCGACGACGTCACGATCAACATCCTCGAAGACCAGGCGCTGCTCGCGGTGCAGGGTCCGAAAGCGGTCGAGGCGGTCGCGCGGATCGTCCCCGGCGTCGACGGCCTCGTGTTCATGACCGCCGGCGCGTTCCACTGGAACGACGTCCCGCTCTGGATCAGCCGCTCGGGTTACACCGGCGAGGACGGCGTCGAGATCTCGCTCCCCGCCGAACATGCCGTCGCGTTCGCCGACGCGCTGCTCGCGCTCCCCGAGATCAAGCCGATCGGCCTCGGCGCGCGCGATTCGCTGCGTCTCGAAGCCGGCCTGCCGCTTTACGGCCACGACCTCGATCCCGAGATCACGCCGGTCATGGCCGACCTCGGTTTCGCGCTGTCGAAGCGTCGCCGCGAAGCCGCCGACTTCCCCGGTGCCGAGCGTATCCTCACCCAGCGCGAGCACGGCCCCGCCACCAAGCGAGTCGGCCTGATCGTCGAGGGCCGCCAGCCCGCGCGCGAGGGCGCCGAAGTGATCGACGACACCGGCGCGACGATCGGCCGCCTCACCAGCGGTGGTTTCGCGCCCACCCTCGGGAAGCCGATCGCGATGGCCTATGTGCCGCTCGCGCTCGCCGCCCCCGGTACCCGCATCGAAATCGCGCAACGCGGCAAGGTCCACACCGCCACCGTCACCGCGATGCCCTTCATTCCCCACCGCTACGTCCGCGCAGGAGCCAAGTGATATGAGCCGTTACTTCACGCAGGATCATGAATGGGTCGACGTCGACGGTGACGTCGGCACCGTCGGCATTTCGGAATACGCGCAGAGCCAGCTCGGCGACGTCGTGTTCGTCGACGTCCCCGAAGCCGGCAAGACGCTGAGCAAGGGCGACGAAGCCGCGGTCGTCGAGTCGGTCAAGGCCGCGTCGGACGTGTACTCCCCGGTCTCGGGCACCGTCACCGAGGGCAATGCGGCTTTGACCGACGATTCCAGCTTGGTGAACTCTGACGCCGAAGCGGCGGGGTGGTTCTTCAAGCTGACGCTCAGCGACCCGAGCGAACTCGACAGCCTGATGGACGAAGCCGCCTACGCGACGTTCGTCGAAGGGCTGTAAGTCACTGCTCCCCTCCCGCTTGCGGAAGGGGTCGGGGGAGAGGCTGGTACAGTCGTTCCCCGTCTCATTCCCTCCCCCGACCCCTCCCGTGAACGGGAGGGGAGGAGACTAGAATGCGCTACCTTCCCCTGACCCAGCCCGACCGTGCGGAGATGCTCGCCGTCATCGGCGCCGCGACCATCGACGACCTCTTCGTCGACGTCCCCGAAGCTGCCCGCCTCGACGGCCCGGTCCGCGACCTGCCGATGCACGCCTCCGAAATGGCGGTCGAACGCCACATGTCCGCGCTCGCCAAGAAGAACCTCACCGCCGGCGAAGCGCCGTTCTTCCTCGGCTGCGGCGCCTACAAGCATCACGTCCCCGCGTCGGTCGACCACCTGATCCAGCGCGGCGAATTCCTGACGGCCTACACGCCGTACCAGCCGGAAATCGCGCAGGGCACGCTGCAGATGCTGTTCGAGTTCCAGACGCAGGTCGCGCGGCTGCTCGGTACCGACGTCGCCAACGCCTCGATGTACGACGGCTCGACCGCGTGCTGGGAAGCGATCGTGATGGCGCGTCGCATCACCAAGCGGGGCAGGGCGATCCTGTCGTCGGGTCTCCACCCGCATTACGTCTCGGTCGCCAACACGATGGCCAAGTTCACCGGCGACGTGCTCGACACGACCGCGCCCGAACTGGTCGCCGACATGGACCTCGATCAGCTGATCGCGAAGATCGACGACGATACGTCGTGCGTCGTCGTCCAGTACCCCGACATCCTCGGTCGCATCGCCGACCTGCGCCCGCTCGCGGACGCCTGCCACGCCAAGAAGGCGCTGCTGATCGCCGTCGTCACCGAGCCGGTCGCGCTTGGCGCGATCACCTCGCCCGGCGAGATGGATGCGGACATCGTCGTCGGCGAAGGCCAGTCGCTCGGCGTCGGCCTCCAGTTCGGCGGACCTTACGTCGGCCTGTTCGGCTGCAAGGACAAATACGTCCGCCAGATGCCCGGTCGGCTCTGCGGCGAGACCGTCGACGCCGACGGCCGCCGCGGTTTCGTCCTGACGCTGTCGACCCGCGAGCAGCATATCCGCCGCGAAAAGGCGACGTCGAACATCTGCACCAACTCCGGCCTCTGCGCGCTGGCCTTCTCGATCCACATGACGCTGCTCGGTGAAGCCGGCCTGCGCCGCCTGGCAGGGCTGAACCACGCGGGTGCGGTCCACGCCGCACGTCGACTGGCGAAAGTGCCGGGTGTCGAATTGCTCAACACGCTGTTCTTCAACGAATTCACGCTGAAGCTCCCCGTCGAAGCCCGCCCGGTCGTCCGTACGCTGGCCGACCGCGGCATCCTCGCGGGCGTCTCGCTGGGCCGGCTGTATCCCGGCAATGACGACCTCGCTAACGGACTGGTCGTTGCGGTGACCGAGACGACCACGGCGGAGGACGTCGAAACGCTTGCGTCCGCACTATCCACGGTCCTTGGGGAGATACTGGCATGAGCATCAACCAGAGCGGCTGGCGCCCTACGGCTCCCGAGGCGAGCACCGGCGGCGTTCCCGCAAGCGTCACCGGCAACAAGGCGCTGATGCTGGAAGAAGCGCTGATCTTCGAGATCGGCGATGCGAAGACGACGGGCGTCGACTTCGGCGAAGGCGACGTCGCGCACGACATGCTCGGCGATCTGACGCGCAAGGCGCCGATCGGCCTCCCCGGTCTCTCCGAGCCGGAAACCGTCCGCCACTACACCCGTCTCTCGCGCCAGAACTACGGCATCGATCTCGGCTTCTTCCCGCTCGGCTCGTGCACCATGAAGCACAACCCGCGCCTCAACGAGAAGATGGCGCGGCTGCCCGGGTTCTCCGACGTCCACCCGCTCCAGCCGGTCGACACGGTCCAGGGCGCATTGGAAGTCATCCACCAGCTCGCGCACTGGCTCGTCACGCTCACCGGCATGACCTCGGTCGCTATGAGCCCCAAGGCGGGCGCTCACGGCGAACTCTGCGGCATCCTGGCGATCCGCGCCGCACTGGAAGCCAAGGGCGAAGGCGCCCGGAAGATCATCCTCGTCCCCGAGAGCGCGCACGGCACCAACCCCGCCACCGCCGCGTTCGCCGGCTATAGCGTCGAGGACATCCCCGCCACCGCCGAAGGTCGCGTCGACACCGCCGCGCTGAAGGCCCGGCTCGGCCCCGACGTCGCCGGCGTGATGATCACCAACCCCAACACGTGTGGACTGTTCGAGCGCGACATGCGCGAGATCTCCGACGCGGTGCACGCGGCGGGCGGCTTCGTCTATTGCGACGGCGCGAACTTCAACGCGATCGTCGGTCGCGTCCGGCCCGGCGATCTCGGCATCGACGCGATGCACATCAACCTGCACAAGACCTTCTCGACTCCCCACGGCGGCGGCGGTCCAGGTTCAGGCCCGGTGGTGTTCTCGGAAGCTTTGACCCCCTACGCACCGCTCCCCTTCGTCGAGAGGCAGGGCGACCAATTCGTCCTGATCGAGGAAGAGAATGCCGACGAGCATCACGCCGGCAGCTTCGGCCGCATGGTCGCGTTCCACGGCCAGATGGGCATGTTCACGCGCGCACTGACCTACATCCTCAGCCACGGCGCGGACGGTCTTCGCCAGGTGTCGGAGGATGCGGTGCTCAACGCGAACTACATCCTGCGCAGCCTCGATGACACGCTCGACGCGCCGTTCGGTCCGTCGGGTCCGTGCATGCACGAGGCGCTGTTCTCGGACTCCGGCCTCGCCGCCGGCTTCTCGACGATCGACATCGCGAAGGGCCTGATCGACGAGGGCTTCCACCCGATGACGATGTATTTCCCGCTCGTCGTCCACGGCGCGATGCTGGTCGAACCGACCGAGACCGAATCGAAGGCGGCGCTCGACCAGTTCATCGCCGCGCTCCGCTCGGTCGCCGAACGCGCGAAAGCCGGCGACCCCAGCCTCAAGTCTGCCCCGCACTTCGCCCCCCGCGCGCGCCTCGACGAGACGCTCGCGGCACGCAAGCCGGTGCTTGTCTGGAAAGACCCGGCCCCGCTGGCGCAGGCGGCGGAATAAGAGAAGCAGGTGATCTTCGGGGCGTGACGCTTGCACCCGAAGAGCAATACTACCCCGGCGAAGGCCGGGGTCCAATTGGGCGACGCTGCTGAGGGATGGCGGCGTATCGTTATTGCCACCTGTCCAATTGGGCCCCGGCCTCCGCCGGGGTGGCAGTTCAAATGTGTCGCCGCCTCTTTACCTTGGCTGTATTGCTGCCATACTACACCAATTGAAGGTGTTGGCGTGGGGGACGCAATGCAGGCGCACGAAGCACAAGGCTGGATCAGTTACGCGATCACCGCGGTCGTCATCGGCATCGTCTTCGCGGTCCGCTGGCGCCGCATGAGCGTGGTGAAACCTCTAAAGCTCGAACGCCTCTGGATATTCCCCGCGCTCTACGCCGCCGTCACGCTTTATATGTTCGTGATGTACCCGCCGCACGGCCTCGCCTGGCTGTTCTGCGCGCTCGCGCTCGTGATGGGCGCAGCGCTCGGCTGGCAACGTGGCAAGCTCATGCGCATCACGATCGACCCCGACAGCCACGCGCTCAACACGACATCGTCCCCGGCAGCGGTGCTGTTCATCGTAGCGATCGTCGCAGTCCGCACCGGCGCGCGCGCCGTGATCGGCGATGGCCACGCCCTCCACCTCGACGCCTTCGCCATCACCGACATGCTGGTCGCGCTCGCGCTCGGCCTGTTCACCACCCAGCGCATCGAAATGTACCTCCGCGCCAAGCGGATGCTGGAGACAGCGCGGGTTAGATAGCGCGCTACGTGCTGATCCTCCCCCGCTAGGGGGAGGTGGCTGGCTCTTGCCAGACGGAGGGGGAGGTAAGGAGCCACGTTGGTTCCGTATCCTCCCCCTCCGTCACCTTCGGCGCCACCTCCCCCTGGCGGGGGAGGATCGAGGGGTTCGCCATCAAGCAATCGCCTGCTCAGTCTCTTCCCGCCGCCGCACATGCTCCCGCCACACGATATACAACCCGCTCGCCACGATGACCGGCGCCCCCACCCACGTCGCCTCCGCCGGCAACGTGTCGAACACCAGCCACCCCAGCAACGTCGCCCACAACAGACTCGAATAATCCATCGGCACCACCACCGACACCGGCCCGAGCCGCAACGACGTCGTCATCGCGATCTGCGCCAGCCCGCCGAAGATCCCGACGCTCGCCAGACACACCCACGCGACCAGATCATGCGACTGTGCCGCCCGCCCATAAAACACCGACAACGGGATCAGCGACAGCGCCGAGAACCAGAACACCGTCGTCAGCGCGCTCTCGGTCTTGCCGATCTGCCGCAGCAGGATCGACACGCTAGCCGTCCCGAACGCCCCCGCCAGCGCACACCCCGCACCCCATAACGGAAAGTGATCCCCACCCGGCTGCGCGACGATCAACACACCCGCGAACCCCGTGGCTACCGCCGCCCAGCGATGCCACCCGGTAGGCTCGCGCAACACCAGCGCCCCCAGGATCGTCGCGAACACCGGCACCGTGAACCCGATCGTCGTCGCCTCCGCCAGCGGCAACGCGACGATTCCGTTGAAGGTAAATGCCATCGCCGAAAGCCCGACGATCGCGCGGACGATGTGCGCGGGCAGCCGCTTTGTAGCGACCGACGGTAGGCCGGGTCCGGCTAGGATTACGCCCGACACCAGCAGGCACGCTCCGAACTGGCGAAAGAACAGGATCTCCGACACGCTGGCGCCGTGTCGCTCGGCGAGCTTTATCGCGGTATTCATCAGCGCGAAGATCACGACCGACAGCAACCGCATGCCGATGGCGGGAAGGATGCGGTCGGTGGGCATGCGCGATCCCTAACCAACGCCCGCCGCCGCGTCACCCTCCGCACTACGACGCTCGTCCCGTTCAACAGCCGTCATCCCAGCGAAAGCTGGGATCTTTCGCGGCTGAGGCGGGGCGTTCCCCGGGGAGATCCCAGCTTCCGCTGGGATGACGGTAGAAGGTTTGATGGCGATGGAGGATGGGGTGACGAACCCCCGCGCACCCGCTATCCGCACCCCATGATAAAGCGCGCACTCCCCGTCACCCGCGAGGCGGATTTCTCCGCCTGGTACCAGGCCGTCATCTCCGAGGCCGATCTCGCCGAGGAATCCGGCGTCCGCGGCTGCATGGTCATCCGCCCGTGGGGCTATGGCATCTGGGAGCGCATCCAGCGCCTGCTCGACGACCGGATCAAGGCGACCGGCCACGAGAACTGCTATTTTCCGCTCTTCATCCCGCTCTCCTACTTCGAGAAGGAGGCCGAGCACGTCGACGGGTTTGCCAAGGAAATGGCCGTGGTCACGCACCACCGTCTCAAGGCCGACGGCTACGGCCGCCTGATCCCCGACCCCGACGCCAAGCTCGAGGAGCCGCTCGTCGTCCGCCCGACCTCAGAGATGGTCATCGGCGCCGCCTTCGCGCGCTGGGTCCAGTCGTGGCGCGACTTGCCCGTGCTGATCAACCAATGGGCCAACGTCGTCCGCTGGGAAATGCGCACCCGCATGTTCCTGCGCACCAGCGAGTTCCTCTGGCAGGAAGGCCACACTGCGCACGCGACCGCCGACGAAGCACGCGACGAGACGCTCAAGATGCTCGAAGTCTATCGGGATTTCGCGGAGGAATGCCTCGGCGTCCACGTGATCGCCGGCGAAAAGCCCGAGAACGAGCGCTTCCCCGGCGCGGTCGCGACCTATTCGATCGAGGCGATGATGCAGGACGGCAAGGCGCTGCAAGCCGGCACCTCGCACTTCCTCGGCACCAACTTCGCGTCGGCGCAAAACATCCGCTTCCAGAATGCGGGCGGCGAGTTCGAGCTGTGCAACACCACCAGCTGGGGCGTGTCGACGCGGATGATCGGCGCGGTCATCATGGTCCACGGCGACGATGACGGCCTGCGCGTGCCGCCGATGATCGCGCCGTGGCAGGTCGTGATCGTGCCGATGCTGCGCGACGTCCCCGAGGACGCGGCGATCGTCGAATACTGCAAGTCGCTCCAGGCCGAACTGGCCAAGCAGTCCGCGCTCGGTGAGCCGGTCCGCGCGTTGCTTGACCTCAAGCCCGCCAAGGCCGCAACCAAGCGCTGGGGCTGGGTCAAGAAGGGTGCACCGATCGTGATCGAGGTCGGCGGCCGCGACATGGCCGGCGGCAACGTCACCGTGATCCGCCGCGATCGCCTCTACCGCGAGGACGGCAAGCTCGACAGCGTCGCAACGCCGCGCGACGCGTTCGTCGCGGAGGTTTCGGGCATGCTGGCCGAAGTGCAGGCGACGCTCCACGTCGAATCGATGAACCGCGTGAAGGGCAACATCGTCCCCGCCAACGACTTCGCCGCAGTCGAGGCGCATTTTGCGGACGGCGTGAAGAACCCCGGCTGGGTCGACGTGCGCTGGTCCAAGCCGACGGGGGCGGCACTCGACAAGGTCGTCGAGCGGTTGAAGGCGCTCAAGCTCACGATCCGCAACGCACCGATGGGGCAGACCGGATGTGACGACGGCGCCTGCATCTTCACCGGCGAACCCGCGGTGGAACGCATCCTGATCGGCCGCGCCTACTAGGCCCTGACAAGCTGGGACCGGCGTCACGTCCACGGCTGCTTACCGGCGCTGTGCCGGGAGTAGCCTGGATACCCGATGCCCTAGAGCAACCGAAACGGACCGGTCTGTAGGCTGTGTCGCCATGCTCCGTCTGCTATCATCACCGCGGCTTTGGCGGGGCGACATTAGGGGGCGGCTATGGGCGTGACCGGGATCGGCGGCTTCTTCTTCCGGGCAAAGGACCCGGAGGCGATACGCGCTTGGTATGTCGAGCACCTCGGCGTCGGATCGGTGCCGTATGGATCGTGGGAGACGCAGGCAGGTCCCAGCGTCTTCGCGCCGTTTGCCGTCGACGCCGATTATTTCCCCACAGATCGCCCGTGGATGCTCAACCTGCGCGTCGACGACCTCGACGGCCTGATCGCGACGCTCCGCGCGGCCGGGATTGCGGTGATCACCAATCCCGAGTGGGACATGCCCGGCTTCGGCCGTTTCGCCCGCATCCACGATCCGGAAGGCAACCCGATCGAACTCTGGCAACCCGAGGGCGCTGCATGAGGACGATAAGCGCTAAGTTGGTCTGACGAGCTGCCGGGTTCGTGGCGTACTAGAACTCGACCGAGCGAGCGCCAAGACTTCCCCCCTCCCTGAAAGGGAGGGGCCGGGGGTGGGTTGGCCCAATTGAGCCATGACGGTTCGGACGCGCGGAAGCTGACCCACCCCCAACCCCTCCCTTCCAGGGAGGGGAGCAGAACGGCAGGTCTGACCCGCGTGGGGGATAGCGCGGGGATCGCCCGCCGAGCCATCCACCGCGCCACCCGCCAAGCCTCCGCTCAAAACAACTCCCCCTGAGGCCCCCTCGGCGCCCGGAACAGATCACCCCGCAAAGCAACGCGTTCCCGGTTCAACCCGTGCTTTGCGCACGCAATCCGGAACCGCGTCCCAAGCAGGTCCGCCCAAGGCCCTTGCCCTTGCATCCGCGTGAAGAAGTTCGGATCGTTATCCTTTCCCCCGCGCAGCGACGCAATCGTCGCCATCACCTTCCCCGCGCGATCCGGAAAATGCTCGTCGAGCCAAGCTCGGAACAGCGGTGCCACCTCGTGCGGCAGCCTGACCGGGATGAAGAACGCCCGCGTCGCCCCGGCTTCCGCCGCCCGCGCGATCAGATGCTCGATCTCGTGATCGGTGATTGCCGGGATGACCGGCGCGATCGAAACGTAGACCGGCACCCCCGCATCGGCGAGTTTGCGAACTGCCGCCAGCCGCCGCTCCGGATGCGGTGCACGCGGTTCGACGGTCAACGCCACCTTCGGATCGAGCGACGTGATCGACATCGCCACCGCCGCCAGCCCCTTCGCCGCCATCGGTGCCAGCAGGTCGATATCGCGCACCACACGGTCCGACTTGGTCGTGATCGTCAGCGGATGATCGGTCTCGGCGAGCACCTCGATAATGCCGCGCGTGATCCGCCAGTCGTTCTCGATCGGTTGATAGGGATCGGTGTTCGTCCCCAGCGCCATCGGCGCGCAGGCGTATCCCGGCTTGCCGAGCTCGGCCCGCAACAGCGCTGCCGCGGATGGTTTCGCGAACAGTTTGCTCTCGAAATCCAGTCCCGGCGACAGGTCATGAAACGCATGGCTCGGTCGCGCGAAGCAATAGATGCAGCCGTGCTCGCACCCGCGGTACGGGTTAATCGAACGGTCGAACGGTACGTCGGGCGACGCGTTGCGGCTGATGATCGTCCGCGGCGTCTCGACCGTCACCGTCGTGCGCAGTTTCGGCGCCACTCCGTCGATCCCCTCGCGCATGTCGAGCCAGTCGCCATCCGCCTCGGTTTGCGGCAGGTTGAACCGCTGGCTCTCGCTATTTAGCGTCGCACCACGAACCGGACGGGCCTGTTTCATGCACCGAAACTAAGCGCCGTCCGAGAACATAGCAAGAACAATCAGAAGCGAACGCCGAGCCCTGCAACTACCTGATGCCGGCTGAAATCCAGGCTCGCCTTGTCGGTGCCGTCGGTGATCTCGTAGCCGTTATAGTCGGTGTAGACATATTCGAGCTTGCCGTAGAAATTGCGTCCGAACGCGGTCTGCACGCCTGCACCGGCATGGAAACCGCTCAGATTGTCCGACACGCGGAAATTATCCTGGGGAAAGTCACGGTCCGAATAGCCGATGCGGATCTGGCCGTTCGAATAGCCGCCCTTGATGTACAACACCGTGTTGGGGTTCAGCAGGAAGCCGCCGCGTACGCCTGCCGTCAGGTTGCGGCCGGGGGTAAGGCACGTTTCCGTCCCGTTGCCAGGGAAGCACTGCTCGACGCTCGATCCCTCGATGCCGCCATAGACGCCCAGCATCATGTCGGTGTTCACGACCATGTCGTAGCCGAGTTCGCCGCCATAGGTGACGCCGCTCTTGCCCTCGCGCACGCTAGCCGAGTCGTCCGCGGTCTCGACGTTCAATTCGGTGATCACGCGGTCGTACCCGATGCGCGGCTCGGCACGGAAGCCGCTGACGCCGTCGGCTGCGCCGTAGCCCGGTCCGGCATCGCTACCGAAATCCCGCCCGCTGTCGGACTGTGCGAACGCAGGCGCCGCCGGCGTTGCGGCGAGTGCCGCGATAAGCATGAACTTGTACATTCGACGATGTCCCCTTTGGACCGGCCCCCTGGCCGATCCCACGCCGGGTTCATGGATTCGACGTGCCTTCCAGACGGTTAATTCGGTAGTGAAACATTCGTTTTCGATCTGTTTGCACCGGTGCGAATGATCGCTCGCAGAGGCGCGGCAGAGCGCCTAGGGCAGAGAGATGACGGAACAGATCACCACGGTGGAGCGCGCCTTCGAGTTAGCAAGATCGGGTGCGTGCAACTCGGTCAACGACTTGCGCCAACGGTTGCGGCGCGAGGGGTATGACGCGGTGCATCTCCATCTGCACGGCGCTTCGATCAACAAACAGCTCGTCGACCTGATTCACGCCGCCAAGGGCTGAGCGTCCTTTCGTGGAATACGCCGCGACGCGGCCCGCCACCCGGCGAGCCGCGCAACGCCGGTCACTTCTGTGCAAGCTCAATCGACTTCGGCATGTTCAGTCCGGCTTCCGACCATTGCGCGGCGGTCTGGCAGGTTTTTCGCCCGATCAGGCTTCCGGTCGCAGCGGGTTCGGTCAGGCAATATTGGTGGGTCTTCGCATCGTATTTGAGGACCGTCTGCTGAGGGCGGGCAGGTGCTGCAAAGGCGGGCGCGCTGGAGACGAGTACGGTGGCGAGGGCTAGGCTCTTCAGGATCATCGAGGTCATGGTAGCGTCCTTCAGTAGGTGAGACGCGCCCGACTGGGCGGTATCTCAACTACTGCATCGACCGTGCCAGTTAGGTAATACAGCAGCACACAGCGGTGAAGGTGTTCAGTCAGCAAGATATTTTCGCCAGTTCCTGACGCAGTTCCGGTCCGTTCTGACTGGTGGGATGCGCCACAACTTGGCAAAAATTGCAGCAAATTGGGAAGGGCGGTATTCGGTACCCGTCGCTCTTTCGCACGCCAGGCAGGGGGCGCAGCAGCTAGCCGGGGACGAAGGCAAGGGAGTTACCAACACTCCTCAAGCGAAAGGTTCAGCGTTCCAGCAGCCGCGGCATCAGTTCGACGAAGTTGCAGGGGCGGTGGCGGCTGTCGAGCTGGTCGCGCAGGATACCGTCCCAGCCGTCCTTCACCGCACCGGTCGAGCCGGGCAGCGCGAAGATGTACGTTCCATGCGACACGCAGGCGCAGGCGCGGGACTGGACCGTCGAGGTGCCGATCGTCTGGTAGCTCAGCATGCGGAAGAGTTCGCCGAAGCCGGGGATCATCTTCTCCGCGACCTGTTCGATCGCCTCGGGGGTCACGTCGCGCCCGGTCACGCCGGTGCCGCCGGTGGTGATGACGCAGTCGATCTCGGGATCGCCGATCCACGCATGCAGCCGTGAAACGATCGTCTCGACGTCGTCCTTCTCGATCCGGCGGTCGGCGAGGACGTGCCCCGCCTCGGTCAGCCGCGCGACCAGCGTGTCGCCCGAGCGGTCCTCGGCAAGGCCACGCGTATCGGACACGGTCAGCACGGCAATCCGCACCGGCAGGAAAATCCGGCTTTCGTCGATCGGCATGACGATCAGTCGGCGCGCGTGACGGTGGTGGAGCGCGGCCCGACGCTGGCGTTCACCGCGACGGTCGCATTCAAGGGTGCCGTGCTCGCCTGGTAGTGCGTGTACGGCTTGGCCGCCATCCGCACCGCGGTCGCGCCCGGCAGGCCGGGAAAGCGCGGCCACATGCCCTGCGCCAGCGCGTTGCGGCTGGTCGATGCCTTCTTGCCGCCCTGCGCCTCGTACATCCAGTAGTTGCGCAGCACGGTGGTGACGTAGCCGCGCGTCTCCCAGTACGGGATGCTCTCGATATACATCAGAGGATCGCCGTTATCGTGGACGATCGCGTTCCAGTCGCCGACCGGGCGCGGACCCGCATTATACGCCGCGATCACCTTGGGCAGCAGCCCACCAGTGACGCCCGCCATGTCGCGCAGCCGTTCGAGATGACGCTGGCCGACATCCATGTTGGTGCTCGGCTTGGTCAGCGCCTTCACGTCGATCGAGGTGCCACGCTCACGCGCGAAGTCGGTCGCGGCGGCGGGCATGATCTGCATCAGGCCGTACGCGCCGGCCGGGCTCTTGATCGTGTTGCGGAACCGCGATTCCTCCAGCGTGTGGGCGTAGACCAGCGCCTTGTCGATGTGCCAGCCGCTGTCGGGCGTCCAGTTCGGCGTCGGATAGCGCGCCTCGGCGGTCGACGTGACCCCCTGCGGGCAGTTGTGCGCAAGCCAGACGGTCGTAGCAGGCAAGCTCAGCGCTTCCGCCACGCGGACCAGATTGGCGAACTCGCGCGGATCGCCGATCTTCGCCTGCTGGCGGATTACGGTATCGGCCAGGTCGGTCTCGCCGACCTCGACCAGTGCCGCCGCGACGCGGACGTTCGGACGCTTGCCGACGACCTTCCAGTCGCTGGCCACGAGCCCGCCGACCGACGTGCCCTTGTCCTTCATCGCCAATTGCTGGCGCGCGAGCTGGCCGTAGAAGCTCTCGCCGAACTGTGCCGCGGCCTTCAGCCGGCCCTCGATCTTGTCGGGGCGCGAGCAGACCATGTCCGCGCGCGATGCCCAATACAGCGCCGCTGCGCGGAGATCGACGTCGCCCGCGCGTGCCGCGACACCCTCGAACCCGGTCTCGGCATTCGCGCAATCATTCTGTCGCCATGCCGACAGCGCGCCGACCCAGCGGCCCTGGACCGCCCAGTCGCCGACGCCGTCCTGTGCCTTCGCCGCCATCACGCGCGCGTTCACGTCGTCGCCCTGGAGGAAATAGATCCACGCGATCTTCTGCTGCCACTCGGTCAGCGCCTCGGGAGTGAGCCCCGGCGTGCTTTCCAGCAGCGACTGCGCCTCGCGGCCCATGTCCGCCTTCACATAAGGCTGCATCTTCAACGCGAGATCGGCGGCGATCATGTCGCCCTGCAGGCTTTTCGCACGGACGCGACGCGGCGCGCCGTCCTGCCAGATCAGCCGCTGAGCCGCGGGCAGGGGAGGCAGGTCGACCGCGCCGCGGGTCGTCGCAAGGCGCGAGATCTGCGCGGCTTCGGGCAGTTCGGGCGCTTCGTTGAGCAGCGCGACCAGCGGCTCCATCTCGACGCGGGGCGAGCCCTTCGCCGTGTACATCTCGGCGCGCGCGATCGCGTGCAGCGGGCCGGGCTTCATCGTGTCGAGCCCGATCTGCGCGTCGGTCCACTTGCCGTCGCGGATCGCCGCGAACACGGTCTTGTACGCCTCGCGCTGGCTCGCATCGAGCTGGTCGGGGATCTGCTCGATCGTCGGTGCGCCGATCAGTTGCGTCGTGCCAAGCCGCGCGTCGCCAGCGGGCTCACCGGCAACTGTCGCCGCGAGTGCGGGAAAGGGGAGGGCGCTGAGCCCCAGAACGATAGCTAGAGTCCGAATCATCTCACACCCTCTTGCGACGTCAGTCCGCGCATCAGCATCTGCAAATCCTTCCAGGCCTCGGCCTTGGCCGCGGGCTTCTCGATCAGAAACCGCGGATGAAAGCTCGCGACCACGCCGGTCTCGTCGGAAGCTTCGCCAGACGCCGTACCGGACTCCGTTTCTCCGGTCTTATGGTTAAACCCGTGTAAACGCCCGCGCGCCGCCTGCAATTCCGTCCCGAGGATCGCACGGCTCGCCGCATTGCCCAGCAACAGCAACCGCTTGGGCGCAACCAACCCGATGTGATGCTTGGCGATTTCCGACAGCCGCGCCTCGACCTCGCTCTGGATCCGCCCCGCCGTCGGCCGCTTTGCGCAGACCGCCGCGAGGTGCACTTCGTCACGCGTCAGCCCGATAGCACCGAGCATCTTGTCGAGCAGCCGTCCCGATGAACCACTCAGCAATGCCCCGGCATCGCCGTCGTCCCGGTCAGGGCAATCGACAAGCACCATGACCGTAGCGTCAGCCGGACCAACCGCGGCCAGCGAAACCCCGCTCCAGTCCGCCTCGGGAACCTCCGCACCGCTCCGCCAGTTGAGGAAATCGGCCAGCAAAAGCGGCATGGCGGACGGTGCGACGACCGGCGCAACAGGCGCTGCGGCGGGTACGACCAGTGGTCCGGGCGCCGCGAACCAGTCGCGTGGAACGTCATCGACCAGCGTGTCGACGCCAGCCTCGTGCCACCAGTCGAGCGCGCTCGCCGCTGTATTTCGCCAGTCGATGGTTTGGTCCGCCCCCACACGGTAACCTATGCTGCACGGTTGACGTGGCGGTCAACTCGCGCAATCGCCATATTGGACAAGATGGTGCCGGCCCGAGCCCGAACGAGGGGTGGGGCGCAAAGCTATGGCAATAGGGGACATCCCCCGGGAGACGATGATGACGACACGTGAATCGATGCCGTACGACGTGGTGATCGTCGGCGCGGGCCCCGCCGGTCTATCGGCAGCGATCCGCCTGAAACAGCTGGCCGCCGAGAAGGACGCCGAGATCAGCGTCTGCGTGCTCGAAAAGGGCTCCGAAGTCGGCGCGCATATCCTGTCCGGCGCGGTCATCGATCCCAAGTCCCTCGACGAACTGCTGCCCAACTGGCGCGAGGACGGCTGCCCGCTTGCCGAAGTGCCGGTGACCGAGAACCATCACTGGATCCTGACCAAGACGAAGAAGAGCGAAATGCCGCACTTCGTCACGCCCTCGTTCATGCACAACAAGGGCACGTACACCGGCTCGCTGGGCAATCTCTGCCGCTGGCTCGCGGGCAAGGCGGAGGAGCTCGGCGTCGAAATCTTCCCGGGCTTCGCCGCCGCCGAAATCCTGTTCAACGAGGACGGCTCGGTGAAGGGCGTCGCGACCGGCGACATGGGCGTCGCGCGCGACGGCACGCACAAGGGCGACTATACGCCCGGCCTCGAACTCCACGCCAAATACACCTTCTTCTCCGAAGGGTGCCGCGGTCACCTCACCAAGGAGCTGATCCGCAATTTCGCGCTCGACAAGGACAGCGATCCGCAGGTCTACGGCCTCGGCATCAAGGAGCTGTGGGACATCGATCCCGAACTCCACGTCCCCGGCCGCGTCATCCACACACAGGGGTGGCCCTTGTCCGAAACCGACGGCTCGAACGGCGGCGGCTGGATCTATCACCAGGCGAACGGCCAGGTCTCGATCGGCTTCGTCACATGGCTGAACTACACCAACCCGTATCTCTCGCCGTTCAGCGAGATGCAGCGCTGGAAGACGCATCCCGAGATCGCCGCGCTGCTGAAGGGCGCCAAGCGAGTCAGCTACGGCGCGCGCGCGATCAGCGACGGCGGGCTCCAGTCGATCCCCAAGCTCGTCATGCCCGGTGCCGCGCTGATCGGCGACAGCGCCGGTTTCCTCAACGTGCCGCGGATCAAGGGCACGCATACCGCGATGAAGTCGGGCATGATGGCCGCCGAAGCCGCGGTCGAGGCGATCGTCTCGCAGCGCGGCCATGACGAACTCGGCGCCTATCCCGAGGCGTTCGAGAAGTCGTGGGTCAAGAAGGAGCTGTCGGTCGTCCGCAACGTCGTGCCGCTGGTCAAGAAGTTCGGCGACCTCGTCGGTTCGGGGCTCGCCGGCATCACGATGTGGATGGAGCATCTCGGCATAAAGGTGCCCTTCACGATGCACCACCATCCCGACAATGAGAGCCTGTGGCGCAAGGATCTCGTCAAGCCGATCGTCTATCCAAAGCCCGACGGTGTCCTCACCTTCGATCGCCTCTCGTCGGTGTTCGTCTCGAATACCAACCACGAGGAGGACCAGCCGGTCCACCTGACGCTCAAGGATGCGAGCGTGCCGATCGCCTACAACCTGCCGATGTACGACGAGCCCGCGCAACGCTATTGCCCGGCCGGCGTTTACGAAGTCGTCGGCGAGGACACGTCCGATCCGAAGTTCGTCATCAACGCGCAGAACTGCGTCCACTGCAAGACCTGCGACATCAAGGACCCCACCCAGAACATCAACTGGGTCGTACCCGAGGGCGGCGGAGGCCCCAATTATCCCAACATGTAAGCGTCTGTTTCTAGCACTTGGTCTCGCCGTGGCGGCGCCCGCCGCGGCGGCCCCGGCTGACCTTTCCGCCTATCTGAAGGCCCGCGCCGCCGATGCTGCCGGCGAGACGGGCCTGGCCGCCGCCAGTTACGCCAAGGTGCTGGCGGCATCGCCCGACGATCCCGTCGTAGCGATCCGCGCCTACCGCGAGGCGCTGGAGGCCGGCGACATGCCGCTCGCCACCCGCGCCGTCGCAGTGCTCGACAAGGCCGGCGTAGCGCCCGCCGACGCCGCGCTGATCCCGTTGGCCGATGCCGCACGACGGGGCAATGCGAAGGCCGCGAGCGCAGCGATCGCCACGTTGTCCAGCGGTCCCCTCGTGGTCCTGGCACCCTCGCTCTATGCGTGGGTCGCGCATGCCGAGGGCCGCGACCCCGAACCCTCGCTAGCCACCGCAGCAAAAGACCCCGTCGCCAACCGCTTCGCCACCGAGACACGCACACTGATCGCCGCGGCACCGCGCAGGCAACCGCTGTCGATCGGCGTCTCGCGCCTGCTCGCCCGCCTCGCCAGCGACCTCAGCGCGGGCGAGCCGTCACCGCTGTCGATTGCGCTCACCCAAGCCGCCCTGCGCGCCGACCCCAGCTATGACGCAGCGCGCGTCCTCCTCGCCGATGCGCTGGCCCGCAACAAGCTGGTCGACCGCGCGCTGGTCGTGCTCGACGGCGTCGACGCCAAGAGCCCTTCCGCACCGGCCGCCGCCGCTGAACGCATCGACATCCTCGCCACCGCCGACCGCAACGGCGAAGCGCTCGCCGCCGCCAAGAACCGCGTCGACCAGAAGGGTTCGGAGCCCGCCGACTGGCAACGCTACGCCGACCTCCTGCTGACCACCGGCAACCCCGCCGAGGCCGCAACCTGGTACCAGCGCATCATCGCTGCCGACGGTGCAAAGGGCGGCAGTTGGGGCAACTGGCTGCAATATGGCGGCGCGCTCGACCAGGCCGGCCGCTGGCCCGAAGCACGTGACGCACTGGAAAAAGCCGTCGCCCGCGGCCCCGCGCAACCGCTCGCGCTCAATTATCTCGGCTTCGCGCAAGTCGAGCACGGCGACGACATCCCCGCCTCGATCAAGCTGTTGGAACGCGCCAGCCCGATCGACCCGACCAACGCATCGATCACCGACTCGCTCGGCTGGGCCTATCACCTCTCCGGCGACACCGCCCGAGCGCTTCCCCTGCTCGAAACCGCCGCGCAGGCCGAACCCACCAACGCCGAAATCGCCGACCACCTCGGCGACGCCTATTGGAGCACCGGCCGAAACTACGAAGCACGCTACGCGTGGCGCGCCGCCTTGCTGACCGCCGAATTTGCAGACACGGCGCGCATAACCGCCAAGATCGCCAACGGCCTCCCCGCCAACGCCCGCCGCTGAAACCCCTCTCCCACCGGGAGAGGGGAGGGCCGCGCACCGGAGGTGTGGGAAGGGTGAGGGCAAGGCGAGTGGACCGCGAAGGCGCCGCTTCGCGAGATCACCACTAATTCCGAGCATCCGCGGTGGTGATCGTGACAACGCCAGCAACTGGTGAGGTGTGCGGCATCCCCCTCCCGTTATCCTGACGAAAGTCAGGATCCAGAGCCAAGGACCGCACCAATCGTTACCCTGGATCCTGACTTTCGTCAGGATGACGCGCTTAAACCCGCAGACATCACGCGTATTACGCTAAGCCGCGCTGGAACCGTTCGCCGCCAACTCCCGAGACCCCCAATGCCCGCCATCATCGAACCCGCCCCCGCCAAGATCAACCTGGCCCTCCACGTCCGCCGCCGCCGCCCCGATGGCTACCACGACCTCGAAACCCTCTTCGCCTTCGCCACCGACGGCGACCTGATCACGGTAGAACCCGCCCAAACCAATAGCTTCACCATAACCGGCCCCTTCGCCGCAGCACTACTCCCCGTCCAGAGCGTTACCCCGACCCCGAACACTACCCGAGCGAAGGCCGGGGCCCAATTGGGGGCGAACAATGACGAGGCACCCCGCTCGTCCGGCAACGCCCCCTGGCAAGGCAACCTAGTAACCGCCGCGGCAGACGCCTTCACCATCGCGTTCGCCCCCGAGGCCTACCACTCCATAACCCTAGAAAAGCACCTCCCCATCGCCTCGGGCATAGGCGGAGGCTCAGCCGACGCCGCCGCCACGCTCCGCGCGCTGGCCCGCCTCCACGGCATAGCCCCAACCGACCCCCGCCTCCACGAAATCGCCGCAAAGCTCGGCGCAGACGTCCCCGCCTGCCTCGCCAACCGCACCACGCTAGGCACCGGCAAAGGCGACACCCTCACGACCCTCGAAGGCCTGTCCGGCACCCCCCTCCTGCTCGTAAACCCCGGCGTCGCGGTGTCCACCGCCGCCGTCTTCAAGACCTGGGACGGCCACGACCGAGGCCCGATCCCTGAAGGCAATCTTCTCGACCGTGCAAGGTTGGGGCGCAACGACCTAGAACCCCCCGCGCTCGCCCTCGCCCCCGCAATCGCCGAAGTCCGCAAGCTCCTCGACGCGGCGCACGGCGTCCTCCTGTCCAGAATGTCCGGCTCCGGCGCCACCTGCTTCGCCCTGTTCGAAACCCCCGAAGCCAGAGACACCGCCGCCACCGCCGCCCAAGCCAAAGGCTGGTGGACGCGCGCAACAACCCTCGCCTGATCGATCGGCCCGCAAGCCCGGCATCTGGCAGTCGGCCACGACAGTCCGCCGCCACCGCCCGTCATCCTGACGAAAGTCAGGATCCAGAGCCGCAAACGAAACCGCTCGTCCCAGACACCCTTCAAACTTTTAATCAGTCGGCCGTCCAAACCCTGCATCCAAACAACCCGAACGGATCTCGACCTAAACGCCAACACCGCCGATCCCCCTTGTCGATCATCCCGAACGTGTCCGCCATTATTCCACAACCACAGCACCTCCCCGGCGAAGGCCGGGGCCCAGTTGGGAAACGCCCCTGACGACGACAGACGTACGCCGTCACGCCAACCTTTCCACCTGGACCCCGGCCCCGGCGGGGAGGTGCACTTGTCCGAGTCGTGTCCGCACCGAACGTCTTCCAACTCCTGCACTCCACGAACTCACGATCCCTTCGGCCTGGAGCTTCGAGCATGCAGACACGGCGGATGCCAGAATGACGCCGTCCCCGCGGCCAAATGGTTCTGCACGACGCCACCGCCGCAAATTTCCCGCAACAAACCTATCGTTCCCCACTTGTTCCAAAAGAACAAAGAGAATACATGGTGTTTGACGCGTTGAATGGCACGCGCGCTTGCTTTAGCGATGGGAGCATATTCGATGGCCGCTAATCTGAAAGTGATCGACACCGGCATGGCAACCGCAACCAACGACCGGCAGAAGGCGCTCGACGCCGCGCTCGCGCAGATCGACCGCGCCTTCGGCAAGGGCTCGGCGATGCGTCTGGGCTCCAAGGAAACCATGCAGGTCGAGGTCATCTCGACCGGCTCGCTCGGGCTCGACATCGCACTCGGCGTCGGCGGCCTGCCGCGCGGCCGCGTGATCGAAATCTACGGTCCGGAAAGCTCGGGCAAGACCACGCTCGCGCTCCACGTGATCGCCGAAGCGCAGAAGGGCGGCGGCACCGCGGCGTTCGTCGATGCCGAGCACGCGCTCGACCCGGTCTATGCCAAGAAGCTCGGCGTCAACATCGACGAGCTGATCGTCTCGCAGCCCGACACCGGCGAGCAGGCGCTCGAGATCGTCGACACGCTGGTCCGCTCGAACGCGATCGACGTGCTCGTGGTCGACTCGGTCGCAGCACTCGTGCCGCGTGCCGAAATCGAGGGCGAGATGGGCGACAGCCATGTCGGTCTCCAGGCCCGCCTGATGTCGCAGTCGCTGCGGAAACTGACCGGCTCGATAAGCCGCTCGCGCTGCATGGTGATCTTCATCAACCAGCTCCGCATGAAGATCGGCGTCATGTACGGCAATCCCGAGACGACGACCGGCGGCAACGCGCTCAAGTTCTATGCCTCGGTCCGCCTAGACATCCGCCGCATCGGCGCGATCAAGGCCGGCGAAGAGGTCACGGGCAACCAGACGCGCGTAAAGGTCGTCAAGAACAAGGTTGCGCCGCCGTTCAAGCAGGTCGAGTTCGACATCATGTACGGGCAGGGCGTCTCCAAGCTCGGCGAGATCCTAGATCTCGGCGTGAAGGCGGGCTTGGTCGAGAAGTCCGGCGCGTGGTTCAGCTACGACAGCGTTCGCCTCGGCCAGGGCCGCGAGAACTCGAAGACCTTCCTCAAGGACAACCCCGAAACCGCCGACCGCCTCGAAAAGCAGATTCGCGCGCGCACCGACAAGGTCGCCGAGGAAATGATGGCCGGCCCCGAAGACGGCGACGACGCGTAACCCTACTTTCCCTCTCCCTCAGGGGAGAGGGAGGGACCCATTGCCCTCGCAATGGGAGGGTGAGGGCACGCGGTGGCGGCACGCTTCATGGCTCAACGCTTCATGGCTCACGGCTCATGCTGCCAAGGATGCGCACGGCCGACAGTTCAACGAGTGGCGAAATGGCACCCCGCCTCAGCACCACCCCGGCGAAGGCCGGGGCCCAGTTGGCATGACCCTGCAAATAAAATCCCGCGCTAAACCAAGCTCTTTAGCGGCAATAACCCTACATTCTTGAACGAGCCCCCGCCCCCTTGTTCTCCCCGCGAAGGCGGGAGCCCAGTCTGAATCCCCGTCTTCGCAGGAAAACAACGCTACTGATGTCAGTATGCTCGCCTACATCGGACCGCAAAACACCGCTTCATAAATACCGCGCCAGCGTCTGCACTTTGCGCACTTTGGACCCCATGTACCGTTTATGTGAGACCCTAAAGGCCGTCCGATCGTCCCCCCCGCACGAGCATGGAAACGGATCAGCGAATGACCACCGCCTACGACTGGACCGGCAGAATAGGCGACGTCTGGGCCGCGGAATGGCGCCGAACCGACCGCAGCTTCACCAACCTGACACCGCACCTGAACGCCGCGATCCTGTCCGCCGCCACCCCCCAAACCCAAAAGATTATCGACATAGGCTGCGGCGCCGGAGCAACCTCACTCGCCACCGCGCAAGCGCTCCCGAACGCGCAAATAACCGGCATAGATCTCTCACCAAACCTGATCGAGATCGCCAAAGACCGCGCCAAAACCCAAACCAACGCCAGCTTCGAATGCGCGGACATCACCGCCGCCGCCCCGAACCACGCCCCAATCGACCTCTACGTCTCCCGCCACGGCGTCATGTTCTTCGCCGACCCCGTCGCCGCCTTCACCACTTTAACCGAAGCCGCCGCTCCCGATGCGACGCTCGTCTTCTCCTGTTTCGCCGACCGCGCCGCCAACCGCTGGGCCACCGAAATCATCACCGCAACCGGTGGCAATGCAGACGCTCCAGCAACCACCGCACCCGGCCCCTTCGCCTTCGCCGGCCCGACCTACGTCGCGAGCATCCTCGAAAAATCAGGCTGGCACGTCGGATCACCCCAGCGTGTCGAATTCGCCTACCGGGCAGGGGAGGGTGCCGACCCCGTGGCCGACGCGGTCGACTATTTCCGCCGCATCGGCCCCGCCGCCTCCGCCATCCGCGACGCCGCCCCCGAGGAACGCGAGCACCACATCGCGCGTCTCACCCAGGTCTGCGACCGGTACCGACGCGGCGACACGGTGGAATTCCCCGCCGCCGCCTGGATCTGGACTGCGCGCAAATAGTCCGAATAAAAAACAGGGGGTTCAGCATGATCATCGTCCACCACCTCGAAAACTCGCGATCGCAGCGGATACTGTGGATGCTCGAGGAACTCGACCTCCCCTACGAGATCAAGCGCTACGAGCGGAACAAGGCAACGATGCTCGCGCCGCCTGAACTCAAGAAGGTCCACCCGCTCGGCAAGTCGCCCGTGATCGAGGATGACGGCCAGGTGGTGGCCGAGACCGGCGCGATCGTCGAATATCTCGTCGACAAGGCGGACGGCAGGCTCGGCGCCCCCGCCAACCGCGCCGACGCGCTGCGCTACCGCTTCTGGCTCCACTACGCGGAAGGCTCGATGATGCCGCCGCTACTGCTGAAGCTCGTCCTCGCGCGCATCCCGATCCTGGGCAAGGCAGCAACCAAGAAGATCCAGCCGATGATCGACGTCCATCTCGACTATGTCGAATCCGAACTGTCGAAGCGCCCCTGGTTCGCCGGCGCCGAGATGACCGCCGCCGACATCATGATGAGCTTCCCCCTCGAAGCCGCCCGCAGCCGTGGTGGGCTGAACGAGTCCCGTCCAGCGACGATCGCGTGGCTGGCAAAGGTGCACGCACGGCCCGCGTATCAGGCGGGCCTTAACAAAGGCGGCCCCTACGCCTACGCTTGAGGAACTCGATGGTGAGCCCGACCAGGGTAGACCAAGCAACCGTCTCCAAGGAACCTCCCCGGCGAAGGCCGGGGCCCAATTGGAGAGGTTGGAGTAACGAACCGCACCGTTCGTCAGCCAGGTTTCCCAATTGGACCCCGGCCTCCGCCGGGGAGGTGCTTTCCCAACGGAGCCCGGTGCTAGATACCTCCCAGACGAATCACTCAGATCCTAAACCTGCCCCGGCCCGATCTTCTCGTAACTGTCCACGTCCACCTTCGGCCCATGCCCCGTCGGCGCATGCGGAAAGTCCCGATCCGCCGGCTCACGCTCATCGAGCCCGCCCTCCCACTTCGCCACCACGGTCGCCGCCACCGCATTCCCGATCACGTTAGTCGCCGACCGGCCCATGTCGAGGAAATGATCCACCGCCAGGATCAGTAGGATTCCCGCCTCCGGGATCTTGAACATCGACAGCGTCCCCGCGATCACCACCAGCGATGCGCGAGGGACCCCCGCGATGCCCTTCGACGTCACCATCAGCACCAGCAGCATCGCGATCTGCTGCCCGATCGGCATGTGGATGCCGTACGCCTGCGCGATGAACAGCGACGCGAACGTCATGTACATCATCGACCCGTCGAGATTGAACGAATAGCCCAGCGGCAGCACGAAACTCGCGATCCGCGGCGGCACGCCGAACCGGTCGAGCGCTTCCAGCGTCCGAGGATACGCCGCCTCGGACGACGCCGCCGAGAAGGCGAGGATCAGCGGATCACGAATATACCGCACCAGCAACCGCGTCCGCGGCCCGATCAGCAGGAACGCGATCCCGATCAGCACCGCCCACAGGAGTGCCAAGCCGATGTAGAAGCTCAGCATGAAATAACCGAGCTGGCCGAGGATGGCCGGGCCCCGCTCGGCAAGCGTCGCGGTCACCGCCGCGAACACCGCGAACGGTGCGAACCGCATCACGTAGTTGGTGATCTGGAGCATCACCGCGACCAGCGCCTCGATCGCCTTCACGAGCGGCGCGGCCTTCTCGCCGACCGCGGTGATCGCGACGCCGACGAACACCGAGAACACGACGATCTGGAGGATCTCGTTGCCCGCCATCGCCGCGATCATCGAATCGGGGACGATGTGCGTGATGAACTTGGCGAGATCGAACGCCGCGCGGTCGACGCCACTCGACGCGGTCGCCGGCGGGATCGCGAGCGCGAGGCCAACGCCCGGCTGCAACACGTTGACGAGGATCAGGCCCAGCGTGAGCGACAACAGGCTCGCGCAGATGAACCAGCCGAGGCTGCGCAATCCGACCCGCCCGAGCGCACCGGTATCGCCCATATGCGCGATGCCCACGACGAGCGTCGAGAACACCAAAGGCGCGATGATCATCTTGATCAGCCGCAGGAACAGCGTCGTCACGATCGAGAAATAGCCGGCGATGTCCTTCAGCCGGTCGGCGGACTCGGCCGTGCCGTTGTCGATCGACGCGTTCAGGATCCAGCCGACGACCATCCCCGCGACGAGGCCGAACAAGATGTAATAGGTTAGCCGCTTGGCCATTAATCGCTCCCGAGAAGTGCGAACAGGGAAGGGGATTGCGGCGCCCGGGTCAAGGACCCTATCGTCCGGCGATGTCGACCGCATCCCACAAGCCCGCCTTCAGCCCCTCGCGTCGCGACTTGCTGAGCCTCGCCATCGCGGCGCCGTTGCTGTCGACCACCGCGATCCTCCGCGCCGCCGAGCCCGACCTGTCGGCGCTGTCCGACATCACCGGCGCGACCAGGCCGATCGACGCCACCGAACGCGCCGCGCGGCTGGCCCGCGCGCAATCGCTGATGAAGGCGGCGGGCATCGGCGCGGTGCTGATCGAGCCGGGATCGTCGATGATCTACTTCACCGGCGTCCGCTGGCACACGAGCGAGCGGCTGACGCTGGCGATCCTCCCGGTCGAGGGCGAACCGTGCATCGTCACGCCGTTCTTCGAGGAACCGTCGGTCCGCGAGACGCTCGCCGTCCCCGCCGAGGTGCGGGTCTGGCAGGAGGACGGGAACCCGCTCGCCGTGGTCGCGGGTTTTCTGCGTGACCGGAAGCTGGCCGCGCGGCCGATCGGGTTGGAGGCGGAGGTGCGCTATTTCGCCTATGCCGAGCTCCAGCGCGTGCTGCCCGATGTGAAGATCGTGTCCGCCGACCCGGTCGTTCGCGCCTGCCGGATGATCAAGACCCCCGCCGAGATCGCGCTGATGCAGGCTGCGACAGAGGTCACGCTCGCCGCGTATCGCTGGACCAAGCCGCGCGTCGAGAAGGGCATGACGGGCCCCGAGATCGGCGCGCTGATGAACGCCGCGACGCGCAAGCTTGGCGGCGCCCCCGAATTCGCGCTCGCGTTGATCGGCGAGGCGTCCGCCTATCCGCACGGCAGCCGCGAGATCCACCGCGTCGCCGACGGCCAGATCGTACTGATGGACTGCGGCTGCACCGTACAGGGCTATCAGTCCGACATCTCGCGCACCTGGGTGCACGGCGCGGCAACCGCCGACCAGCGCAAGACGTGGGACCAGGTCGCCCGCGGCCAACAAATCGCGTTCGCCGCAGCGAAGATCGGCGCGGCCGCGGGCAGCGTCGACGATGCGGTCCGGCGGTATTACGAGACGCTCGGCTACGGGCCGGGGTACAAGCTCCCCGGCCTGTCGCATCGCACCGGCCACGGCATCGGCATGGACGGCCACGAACCCGTCAACCTCGTCCGCGGCGAGACGACCAGGCTGGCAGCGGGGATGTGCTTTTCCGACGAACCGGGCATCTACATTCCCGGCAGATACGGGGTGCGGATCGAGGATTGCTTCCACATGACCGACGCCGGCCCGAAATGGTTCAGCGAACCGCCCAAATCGATCGACGCTCCGCTCTGAGGGAAGGGACGACATGAAACCGCACGCCGCCATCGCGATGATCCCGTTGCTCGGGGCGAGTGCATCGCCTGGTCCGAAGCCGACGTCGACGCGTCCGCCGCTCCGTCTTGGCACTTGCGCCTTCACGACGGTTGGCGTCGTGACACAGCGGCTTGAAGACAAGGGTCGCCCAGTCTCCGATTCCGGATCGAGCGTCACCCTGAAGAATGGCGTCTACGGCGTCTCCTATGATCAGATCGCGGCGGTCCAGCATTCGCGCGTCGGCGACCGGGTCATGACGTGCCTCGCCAAGCTGCCGACGCATTGCCCGCCGGGCGACCCGCGCGGCCGGTGGTACACGACCACCAATTTGCGCACCTACGATTCGTGGACGCTGCCCGATGCGGAGCACATGTGCGGTGGTGCATGACTAGCTCCCCACCAATCTCCACCACCCCGGCGAAGGCCGGGGCCCAATTGGGGGGCGAGCATAACGTAGCATCGCGCTCCGTTACTCTCACCTTTCCAATTGGGGCCCGGCCTTCGCCGGGGTGGTGGGATGTATCGAACCGCAGCACTCTGGCCTTGTTCTCCCGCGAAGGCGGGAGCCCAGACTGGGTCCCCGCCTTCGCGGGGAAACACGCTGCTTCCGGTGCAGAGGGATAGGCATCACCCCGCTCTCACACCTCACTTGAGCGAACCGCCCCGCTCGCCTAAGTCCCGCCACATGACATCGACGAACGACATCCGCCGCGGCTTCCTCGACTATTTCGGATCGCAGGGGCACCAGATCGTGCCCTCCGCGCCGCTCGTGCCGCAGAACGACCCGACGCTGATGTTCGTCAACGCCGGGATGGTGCCGTTCAAGAACGTCTTCACCGGCCTCGAATCGCGTCCCTACACCACCGCGACCTCGTCGCAAAAATGCGTCCGCGCCGGCGGCAAGCACAATGATCTCGACAATGTCGGCTACACCGCGCGCCACCACACCTTCTTCGAAATGCTCGGCAATTTCTCGTTCGGCGATTATTTCAAGGAACAGGCGATCGTCCACGCCTGGACGCTCCTCACGCGCGAATGGGGCCTGTCGCCCGACAAGCTGACCGCTACCGTCTATCACACCGACGACGAGGCGTTCGATCTCTGGAAGAAGGTCGCCGGCCTCCCCGATCACCGCATCATCCGCATCCCGACCAAGGACAATTTCTGGTCGATGGGCGACAACGGGCCGTGCGGTCCGTGCTCAGAAATCTTCTACGACCACGGCGACCATATCTTCGGCGGCCCTCCCGGCAGCCCCGACGAGGATGGCGACCGCTTCGTCGAGATCTGGAACCTCGTGTTCATGCAGTATGAGCAGGAGAATGCCGAGATCGTCGGCAACCTGCCCAAGCCGTCGATCGACACCGGCATGGGGCTCGAGCGCATCGCCGCGGTCATGCAGGGCGTCACCGACAATTACGACACCGACACGTTCAAAGCGCTGATCGCGGCGTCGGGCGCGCTGACGCACACCGCAACCGACGGCGCCAACACTGCCAGCCACCGCGTGATCGCCGATCACCTGCGTACCGCGGGCTTCCTGATCGCGGACGGCGTGCTGCCCGCGAGCGAGGGCCGCGGCTATGTCCTGCGCCGGATCATGCGCCGCGCAATGCGCCATGCGCACATCCTCGGCGCCAAGCAGCCGCTGATGCACCGTCTGGTCCCCGCGCTCGTCACCGAGATGGGCGCCGCGTACCCCGAACTATCGCGTGCACGTCCGCTGATCGAAGCGACTTTGCAGCAGGAGGAAACGCGCTTCCGCCAGACGCTCGACAAGGGGCTGAAGCTGCTCGACGAAGCGACCACCGGGATGACCGACGGCACGCTCGCTGGTGACGTCGCGTTCAAGCTCTACGACACCTACGGCTTCCCGTACGACCTGACCGAGGACGCGCTGCGCGAACGCAACATCGCGGTCGACCGCGAGGGCTTCGACACCGCGATGGCCGAGCAGAAGCGCGCCGCCCGCGCTGCCTGGAAGGGCTCGGGCGCGAAGGCCTCGGACGACATCTGGTTCGACATCGTCGAGCAGACCGGCGGCACCGAATTCCTCGGCTACGCATCGGATACCGGCGAGGGCGAGGTCGTCGCGCTGGTCAAGGACGGCGCCCGCGTCGACCACGCCACCACCGGCGACACGGTCGCGATCGTCGTCAACCAGACGCCCTTCTACGGCGAGAGCGGCGGGCAAGTCGGCGATGCCGGGCACATCTCCAACGACAGCGGCCTGCGCGCCAACGTCACCGAGACGTCGAAGCAGCTCGGCCGCGTGTTCGTCCACCACGCGATCGTCAGCGCGGGCGAGATCAAGGTCGGCGACCCGGTCAAGCTCCAGATCGACGTCGCCCGCCGCGCACAGATCCGCGCGAACCACTCCGCGACGCATCTGCTACACGAGGCCTTGCGCGAACGCCTCGGCACGCACGTCGCGCAGAAGGGGAGTCTCGTCGCACCCGACCGTCTGCGCTTCGACTTCTCGCAACCGGTCGCGATGACCCCCGCCGACATCGCGCAAGTCGAAGCCGACGTGAACGCGCAAGTCCGCGGCAACGGCGCGGTCACGACGTTGTTGATGACCCCCGACGACGCGATCGCGATGGGCGCAATGGCGCTGTTCGGCGAGAAATACGGCGACGAAGTCCGCGTCGTGTCGATGGGGTCAACGGACGAGGGCACCTACTCGATCGAACTGTGCGGCGGCACGCACGTTACCGCGCTCGGCGACATCGGCCTTTTCAAGGTCGTCGGCGAAGGCGCGGTCTCCAGCGGTATCCGTCGTGTCGAAGCGCTGACCGGCGAAGCGGCGCGCGCGTACCTTACCGGCCGCGACGATCGCCTCCGCGAGACGGCGGCAGTGCTGAAGTCGACCCCCGACGAGGTCCCGGCCCGCGTCGCGTCGCTGCTCGAAGACCGCCGCCGCCTCGAACGCGAACTCGCCGACGCGAAGAAGACGCTGGCGTTGGGTGGCGGTGGTTCGGGCGAAGCGGCCGGCCCGGAGCAGGTCGGCGGCGTCGCGTTCATCGGCCAGGTGCTCAACGATTTCGAAGCCAAGGGCCTGCGCGGCGCGGTCGACGAAGCTAAGCAGCGCCTCGGCTCGGGCATCGCGGTGATGGTAGCAATCAACGACGGCCGCGCTTCGGTCGCGGTCGGCGTGACGGCGGACCTAGTGGCGAGCCACAATGCCGTCGACCTGCTCAAGATCGCGGTGGCGACGCTGGGCGGGCAGGGCGGCGGCGGCCGTCCCGACATGGCGCAGGGCGGTGGTCCTGACGGAGACAAGGCTGCGGAAGCAGTCGTGGCGGTGCGAGCAAAGCTGGAGGCGGCGGGCGCCTGAAACTCGTCATCGCCGCACGCTAAACCCCAAGCAATGTTCCCCCGCGGACGCGGGGGCCCAGCTAAGTACCGTCAGCGTACGTGGCTCCTAGACCCCGGCCTTCTCGGGGGAACAGGCTGCGCTGATGAAGTCACCCGCTACCACCACCTCCACCCCGGCGAAGGCCGGGGCCCAATTGGCACGTCCGAAGTAACGGAAGGCCGCATTTAGTTACCACCGTCCCCCAATTGGGCCCCGGCCTTCGCCGGGGTGGTGCTAATACTGGGTAAGTGGTTTGCGCGAATAAACGAGGCTCAGCCCCCACGCACCTTCGCCAGCGTAGTCCCAGCGGTAATCGCCTCGATATCCGTCACCAAGTGCAACATCCGCACCCCGCCGCGCGCCATCGCTCGCTCCAGCGCCCCCGCAAAATCCTCCGTCCGAGAAACAGTCTCCGCCCAACCCCCATAAGCCCGCCCCAGCGCGGCAAAGTCCGGATTGCGCAACCCGGTGCCAGACACCCGCCCGGGATACTCCCGCTCCTGATGCATGCGGATCGTCCCATACCCGCCATTATCCACCACCAGCACCAGCATGTCCGCACCGTGCGCCACCGCAGTCGCCAACTCCTGCCCGTTCATCAGGAAACACCCGTCGCCAGCAAGCGCAACCACCGTCCGCTCAGGATGCCGCAACGACGCCGCGACCGCAGCCGGTACCCCATATCCCATAGCCCCCGCGGTCGGCGCCAGCTGCGTCCCCGGCCCGTCATACGCCCAGTACCGATGCCACCAGCCCGAGTAATTCCCCGCCCCGTTGCAGATGATCGCGTCCGCCGGCAGCCGCTCGCGCATCGCCGCGACGCACGGCCCCAAGTCCATCACCAGATCCCGCGGCGCCGGCGTCGACCAGTCGAGCCACTCCGCATACGCCTCCGACCCGGCAGTGCGCGGCGGCAGGTCGATCACCAGCAAAGCCTCTGCAAACTCCGTCATCCCCGCACATACCGCCACATCCGCGCGGTAGGCCCGATGCAGCTCGTCCGGATCGGGATGCACATGGATCAGCCGCTGCCCCGGATGATCCGGCGTGATCAGCGCATAGCCATCGGTCGTCGCCTCCCCAAGCCGAGGTCCGACCACCAAAAGCAGATCCGCCGCCTTCACCCGCTCGACCAGCTTCGGATTCGGGCCGTACCCCAGGTTCCCAGCCCACACCGGACAGTCGTTCGGAATAGCATCCTGCCGCCGAAACGCCGCCGCCACGGGAATGCCGTTACGATCTGCCCAGGTCGAGAACGCCCCCGACGCCGCGACATCCCAGCCAGCCCCGCCAACGATCGCCACCGGCCGCTCGGCGGTGGTCAGCAGATCGGCCAGCAAGTCCATAGTATCGGCATCACATCCTTGCGCCACCCGCTCGACCCGCGGCCGATCGACCGCGTCGACCACATCGAGCAGCATGTCTTCGGGCAACGCCAGCACCACCGGCCCCGGCCGCCCCGACATCGCCGTCGCGTAGGCACGCGCGACATATTCCGGGATCCGCCGCGCATCGTCGATCCGCGCCGCCCACTTGGCGATGGGCGCGAACATCGCCTGAAAATCGATCTCCTGAAACGCCTCGCGGTCGCGCGTGCCGCGGTCGATATCGCCCACGAAGAGGATCATCGGCTGCGAATCTTGCATTGCGACGTGTACGCCGATCGACGCGTTGGTCGCGCCCGGCCCGCGGGTCACGAACGCGACCCCCGGCCGATGCGTCAACGTCCCGTCCGCGCATGCCATGAACCCGACACCGCCCTCCTGCCGACACACGACCAGATCGATCGCCGGCGTATCGTGCAACGCGTCGAGCACGGCAAGGAAACTCTCCCCCGGCACGGTGAAGATCCGGTCGCAGCCCTGTGCGACGAGTTGGTCGACCAGGATACGGCCGCCGGTGCGTGGTGTGATCATCGGCGCATCCTGCCGTCCGTTGCGCGCGAAGTCGAGACGCGGTTACGCTGGCGCCGAAGCCGGGACCAACCCGACTCGCCCGGAGAGGATCATGACAGACTTCACCACCGTCGCCAGTGGCTTGCGCTTTCCCGAAGGTCCCGTCGCGATGCCCGACGGCAGCGTCATCTTCGTCGAGATCGAGGCAGGCCGCATCACGCGCATCTCCCCTGACGGTACGAAAACGACGGTATCCGAACCCGGCGGCGGTCCCAACGGCCTCGCGATAGGCCCGGACGGCAAGCTGTATTGCTGCAACAATGGCGGCTTCGCGTGGCGCGAGGCGAACGGCTTCCTCACCCCGCACGGTCAGCCGGACGACTATTCCGGCGGCCGGATCGAACGGATCGACATCGCCACCGGCGCGGTCGAGATCCTCTACAAGGACGGCGATTTCGGCTGCTCGCTGCGAGGACCCAACGACATCGTCTTCGATTCGCACGGCGGCTTCTGGTTCACCGATCACGGAAAATCGCGCGACCGGGAACGCGACATCACCGGCATCTTCTACGCGAAAGCCGACGGCACCCAGCTTGAGGAAGTCATCTTCCCAAGCGAAAACCCCAACGGCATCGGCCTCTCGCCCGACGGCACGCGGCTCTACGCGGCGGAGACGTTCACCTGCCGGCTGATGGCGTTCGACATTGTCGCACCCGGCAAAGTCGCCAGTGCCTCGGGCACGCCGCTCTATCGCCCTGCCGGCTACAAGTTTTTCGACTCGCTCGGCGTCGAGGCATGCGGCAACATCTGCGTCGCGACGATCGGCGAATGCGGGATCAGTGTGATCTCGCCCGCCGGGGAACTGGTCGAGTTCGTCGCGACCGACGACGTGTTCACGACCAACATCTGCTGGGGCGGTGTGGACGGCATGGATGCGTACATCACCTGCTCAGGCAGCGGCCGGCTGGTGAAGACGCGGTGGAAGCGGCCGGGGTTAAAGCTGGCGTACTGAAGCTACTGTATCCTCCCCCGCCAGGGGGAGGTGGCTGGCGCTTGCCAGACGGAGGGGGAGGCACGCGAAACCTCTGTTCCGTATCCTCCCCCTCCGTCACCTTCGGCGCCACCTCCCCCTGGCGGGGGCGGATCGTAAGATGTCGATCTAGTCGAAGTTGCCGACCGAGCATCGCCGCCGTATGCGAGGCGAAAGACGATAGGAGGATGCATGGCGAACAAGCGCTACACCGATGCGGCAACGGCACTCGAAGGCGTGCTGTTCGACAGCATGACGATCTGCGCGGGCGGGTTCGGGTTGTGCGGCATCCCCGAGCGGCTGATCGACGCGATCGAGGCGTCTGGGGTCAAGGACCTGACGATCGCCAGCAACAATGCCGGGATCGACGGGCAGGGCCTTGGCAAACTGCTCCGCTCGCGCCAGGTGAAGAAGATGATCTCGTCCTATGTCGGCGAGAACAAGGAATTCGAGCGGCAATATCTCAGCGGCGAGCTCGAGGTCGAGTTCTGCCCGCAGGGCACGCTCGCCGAACGCTGCCGGGCAGGGGGGGCGGGGATTCCCGGTTTCTACACCAAGACCGGCGTCGGCACGCAGGTCGCCGAGGGCAAGGAAACGAAGGTCTTCGACGGCCAGGAATACATCCTCGAACGCGGCATCCGCGCCGATCTGGCGATCATCAAGGGCTGGAAGGCGGACGAAAGCGGCAACCTCATCTTCCGCAAGACGGCGCGCAACTTCAACCAGCCGATGGCGACTGCGGGGAAGATCTGCGTCGCCGAGGTCGAGGAGATCGTCCCCGTGGGGAGCCTCGATCCCGACACGATCCACCTGCCGGGCATCTACGTGAAGCGGATGATCGTCGGCGCGCCGTACGACAAGCAGATCGAGTTCCGCACCGTCCGCGAGCGGGTTTCCGCGTGATCCACTTTCGGTTCTCCTGCGCACGCAGGAGCCCAGGGTCACGGGCGCTGCGCGTGGTATCCTGGACTCCTGCGTTCGCAGGGGCACTGGCGCTCCAAGGCTGCGTCAGTGTGTCCGCGCCGACCTCGATCGCAGCCACGCCGACTATCTCCGCACCCGTCACCGTCGACGGCGTCCCCGCCGGCATGCAGTATCTCTACGCCTCGGGCGAATCGGCGGCGGTCAGCATCCAGGCCTGGAACGCGCTCGTCGGCTATGTCCGCACGCAACGCACCCCAACCTCGGTCGTTCTCGCCCAAGGCGCCACGCTTGCCGCGCCGGTCTTCACCACCTGCGGCAACAAGCCCAAAGCCGCGGTGTTCGACGTCGACGAAACCGTCCTCCTCAACCTCGGCTTCGAATACGACGCATCCTCCGGCCAAGCATGGTCCGACCGCCGCTGGCAGGACTGGGAGCGCACCGGCGTCAAGCAGGTCGCCCCCGTCCCGGGCGCGCTTGCCGCACTCACCCAACTCCGCGCGATGGGCGTCACGGTGATCTTCAACACCAACCGCTCCGCCGCCAACGCAGCACAGACTGAGGCCACGATCGAAGCCGCCGGCCTCGGCCCCGCGCGCCACGGCGAGACGTTGTTCCTCGCCGGCGACGACGCGATGGGCTCGAAGAAGGATGGTCGCCGCGCGACGATCGCCACCAAATACTGCGTCGTCGCGATGGGCGGCGACCAGCTCGGCGACTTCAGCGACCTGTTCAACGCCGGCCAGACCCCCGCCGCGCGCCGCGCCTCGGTCCAGTCGCCCGCGATCGCGGCCAGATGGGGGGCAGGGTGGTTCGTCCTGCCCAACCCCGTCTACGGCACCGCGCTCAAGGGGAACCGCGACGAGGTATTCCCGCCAGCAGTCCGCTGGGCTCCGACTGGAGGCGTACGCTAATGGCCGATCACCCCAACGCGATCGCGCTCGACAAGGGCGCCCAACTCACCAGCGAATCGGTCGAGGTCGCGCGCATCTGGATCACTAACGGCGCCGGTAGCAATGTGCTGATCGACGCGGGCATCCTCGAGGATCCGACCGTGTTCGGCTATCTCCTCGCCGACACGATCCGCCACGCCGCGCGCGCCTATGCGGGCACCTGGGGCCTCGACGAGGACGCCGCGTTGCAGGCGATCGTCGACGGCGTCGGCACCGAGCTCCGCGAACAATTCACGACCATCACCACCATCCAGGAAGGAATGCACTGATGCCCTGGGACCGTAACCAGATGGCCGCGCGTGCGGCGCAGGAACTGAAGGACGGCTATTACGTCAATCTCGGCATCGGCATCCCGACGCTGGTCGCGAACAACATCCCCGAGGGGATGACCGTCACGCTCCAGTCCGAGAACGGCATGCTCGGGATCGGCCCGTTCCCGTACGCAGGCGAGGAGGACGCCGACCTGATCAACGCCGGCAAGCAGACGATCAGCGAACTCCCCTCTTCGGTCTATTTCAGCTCGTCGGACAGCTTCGCGATGATCCGCGGCGGCCATATCGACCTGACGGTGCTCGGCGCGATGGAGGTCAGCGAAGGCGGCGACATCGCCAACTGGATGATCCCGGGCAAGATGATCAAGGGCATGGGCGGCGCGATGGACCTCGTCGCGGGCGTCAAGCAGATCATCGTCGTGATGGACCACACCGCCAAGGACGGAAGCCCCAAGTTCATCCCGTCCTGCACGCTGCCGCTGACCGGCAAGAACGTCGTCGACATGATCGTCACGGATCTCGCCGTGTTCCAGCGCCCCGATCACGACAGCCCGTTCAAGCTGGTCGAGATGGCGCCGGGCGTCACCGCGGACGAGATCGCCGCGAAGACCACCGCGCGCTACACCGCCTGATGGGTTACACCCTCGTCACCGCGAACCGAAATTACTCGAGCTGGTCGCTGCGCCCCTGGGTCCTGATGAAGGCGCTCGGCATCGACTTCGAAGACCGGATCAAGCCGTTCCTGGAGCCGGTGAATTACGAAGCGTTCCGCGCCTTCTCACCGACCGGGCAAGTGCCGGTGCTGATCGACGGCACGCGGACGGTGTGGGATTCGCTCGGCATCGTCCTCTACCTCGCCGAGCGTCACGACGGCGTCTGGCCGGTCGACGCCGAGGCACGCGCGTGGGCGATCTGCGCGACCGCTGAAATGCATGGCGGATTCTCCGCGCTGCGGAACGAGCGGACGATGAACGTCGGCGTCCGCGTGAATGCCGCCCCCGGCAGCGACGCGCTCGACCGCGACGTCGCGCGGATCGCCGAACTCTGGAGCGAAGGGCTCGACCGGTTCGGTGGACCTTGGCTTGCAGGCGCAGAGTTCACTGCGGTCGATGCGTTCTACGCGCCGGTTGCGTTCCGCATCCGGACCTACGGGATCGACGTCGGTGCGGCAGGTCTCGCCTGGGTCGAGCGGATCATCGCGCACCCGGCGATGCGCGAATGGGAAGCGACCGCGCTTGCCGAGACATGGCGCGAGGAAAGCCACGAAGCCGACCTCGCAACATGCGGATCGATCACCGCGGACTTCCGCCGCTGATGCGCCGCGCAGCGATCGTCATAGCGCTGATCGTGATCCTGATCGCAGGCACGGCGTTCACCGCGGGCCCCGGCACGCTCAGCGTCCTCGACGGCATCATGGGCGGCGGTCGCGGCACCGCCCGCATCCGCGAAGGCGTCCCGTTCGGCACGCACGGCCAGAAACTCGACGTCTGGCGACCGTCCGGCGGCGCCAAGACTGGCCTGCCGGTGCTGATCTTCTGGTACGGCGGCGGCTGGGTCCACGGCTCGCGCGGCGCCTACGCGTTCGCGGCGCGCGCCTATGCGAAGGCGGGCTACGTCGTCGTCATGCCCGACTACCGGAAAGTGCCCGACGTCCGCTTTCCCGCCTTCCTCCAGGACGGCGCCGAAGCGGTGAAATGGACCCGCGACCACATCGCAGAGGCCGGCGGCGACCCGACCCGGATCGCTGTCGCCGGCCATTCCGCAGGTGCCTACACCGTCGCGATGCTGACGCTCGACGAGCGCTGGCTGAAGGCGGAAGGCGTCGACCCCCACATCATCAAGGCCGCGGTCGGCCTGTGCGGGCCGTATGATTTCTATCCCTTCACCGCCAAGCGCGCGATCGACGCGATGCAAGGCGCCGCCGACCCGGTGATGACCCAGCCGATCCACTTCGCGCGGCCGGACGCCCCGCCGATGCTGCTGATCACCGCCGGCGACGACACGCAGGTCAAGCCGCACAATGCGATCAACCTCACCGCGCGGCTGAAGTCGCTTGGGGCTCCCGTGACGCACATCGACTACCCCGGTTTGAGCCACGAGAACGTCGCGATGGCACTCTCGAAGCCGTTCCGCGGCAAGGCGCCGGTGCTCGCCGACAGCGTCGCATTCCTGAACAAGGCGATGCCCGCGCGGTAATCCATCTTGTTTCCCCGCGAAGGCGGGGACCCAGTCGGGGCTCCCGCCTTCACGGGATAACAATCTTCTCGCGATCGCTCCCCGCACACGGTTTAGCGACCGAAAATTACATACAACCTTGGCGCAGCACCCCTTTTCGGTTAACGCGCGCTCCATCATGGCCACTCCGCAAACGCTGTACGAAAAGATCTGGGCGGCGCACGTCGTCGAACGCCGCGACGACGGCACCTGCCTGATCTATATCGACCGCCACCTCGTCCACGAAGTCACCAGCCCGCAGGCCTTCGAGGGCCTCCGCGTGGCAGGCCGCAAGGTGCGCCGCCCCGACCTGACGCTCGCCGTCCCCGATCACAACCTCCCGACCACCGCGCGCAAGGACGCCGCCGGCCGCGTTCTGCCGATCGCCGATCCCGAAAGTGCGCAGCAACTCGACGCGCTCCGCCGCAACACGTCCGAGTTCGGCATCGACTATATCGACGCGACCGCCGCGGAGCAGGGCATCGTCCACGTCGTCGGCCCCGAACAGGGCTTCACGCTCCCCGGCACCACGCTCGTCTGCGGCGACAGCCACACCTCGGCGCACGGTGCGCTCGGCGCGCTCGCGTTCGGGATCGGCACCAGCGAAGTCGAACACGTCCTCGCCACGCAGACGTTGCTGTTGTCGCAGGCCAAGACGATGGAAGTCCGCGTCGACGGCGAACTCGGCTTCGGCGTCAGCCCCAAGGATGTCATCCTCGCGATCATCGGCAAGATCGGCGCGGCGGGTGGCACCGGCCACGTCATCGAATTTACCGGCAGCGTGATCCGAGCGATGTCGATCGAGGGTCGCCTGACGATCGCCAACATGTCGATCGAGGCGGGCGCGCGCGCCGGCTTGATCGCGCCCGACGACACCACCTTCGCCTATCTCAAGGGCCGACCGATGGCCCCGACCGGCGAGAACTGGGACAAAGCCGTCACGTGGTGGCGCAGCCTCGCCACCGATCCCGGTGCGCGCTACGACAAGTCCGTCACGCTCGACGCCGCCGATATCGCGCCCGGTCTGACCTGGGGTACCAGCCCGGAGGACGTCGTGCCGATCACCGGTTTCGTCCCCGAACCGTCGAGCTTCGCCGATCCCGCCAAGCAGGCGGCCGCGCAGAAGTCGCTCGATTACATGGGCCTCACCGCCGGCACAGCGATGCGCGACGTCACGATCCAGCACGTCTTCATCGGCAGCTGCACCAATAGCCGCATCGAGGATCTCCGCGCCGCCGCGGCGATCGCCGACGGACGCCATGTCGCCACGGGCGTCCGCGCGCTGGTCGTCCCCGGTTCGGGCTTGGTTAAGCGCCAGGCCGAAGCCGAAGGGCTCGACCAAATCTTCATCACCGCCGGTTTCGAATGGCGCGAGCCGGGCTGTTCGATGTGTCTGGCGATGAACCCGGACAAAGTCCCTGCGGGGGAGCGTTGCGCTTCCACGTCGAACCGTAATTTCGTCGGCAGACAGGGTCCCGGAGCGCGCACGCATCTGGTATCACCCGCGATGGCGGCGGCAGCGGCAGTGACCGGTAAGCTGAGCGACGTCAGAGAGTTGATGGGGGAAAGAGCGTGAAGAAGGTTTTTGTATTGCTGGCGGCTGGCGCGATGATCAGCGGCGTCGCGGCCTATGTCGCATCGGCGCGTGTGGTTCCGGAGCGCACGGAACAGCGATGACCCCCGTCACGACCGTCTCGGGCCGCGCCTATCCGTGGGGCGCGAAAAACATCGACACCGACGTCATCATCCCGGCGCACTGGCTGAAGACGATCACGCGCACCGGCCTCGGGCGCGGCGCGTTCGAGACGGTCCGCGCGCAACCCGGCAACATCTTCGACGACCCGCGCTACGCCGGGTCGCCGATCCTCATTGCCGGCGATAATTTCGGCTGTGGCTCCAGTCGCGAGCATGCCGCGTGGGCGCTCGCCGACATGGGCATCACCGCGGTCATCGCGCCGAGCTTCTCCGACATCTTTTCAGGCAACGCGTTTAAGAACGGTATCGTCCCCGTCGTTCTGCCGCAGGAGGCGATCGATCGCCTGCTCGAAGTCGCCAAGGATCAGACCGTGACCGTCGACCTCGAGACGATGACCGTCACCACCCCGTTCCAGGACCGCTTCACCTTCGAACTCGACGCATTCCGTCGCCAGTGTCTCATGGAAGGGCTGGACGAAGTCGGCCTGACGCTGGCAAGGGATACCCAGATTTCGAAATTCGAGGAGGCGGTCGCATCGAATCGCCCCTGGACGACGGTGGAGAGCGGGTATGCGAGCATTGGTGTCGAAGGCAGTCGGCGGACCTGAAACTCTGGAAATGGTCGAGCTGCCTGATCTGGTAGCCGGCCCCGGACAGGTCGTCGTCGCGGTCAAGGCCTGCGCGATCAACTTTCCCGACGTCCTGATCATCGTGGACAAATACCAGTTCAAGCCGCAACGCCCGTTCGCACCGGGCGGTGAGATCGCGGGCACGATCGATTCGATCGGCGATGGCGTGACGGGCTGGGCAGTCGGCGACCGCGTCATCGCGATGCTCGGTCACGGCGGCCTCTGCGAGAAGGTGATCGCCGACCCCGCCAAGCTCTACCGCCTCCCCGAAGGCCGCAGCTTCGCCGAGGGTGCCTCGCTCATCCTCACCTACGGCACGACCATCCACGCTTTGCTCGACCGCGGCCATATCAAGGCGGGGCAGACGCTGCTCGTGCTCGGCGCGGCCGGCGGGGTAGGGCTCGCCGCGATCGAACTCGGCAAGGCGTTCGGCGCGAAGGTCGTCGCCGCGGTATCGTCCGAGGAAAAAGCCGCCGCCGCCAAGTCCGCCGGTGCCGACGAAACGCTGATCTACGCCCGTGCGCCGTTCGACAAGGACCAGTCGAAGGCGCTCGCCGAACAGTTCAAGGCCGCGGTCGGTCGCGAGGGCGCGCACGTGATCTACGATCCGGTCGGCGGCGACTATGCCGAGCCGGCGCTGCGTTCGATCGCGTGGGAGGGCAAGTATCTCGTCGTCGGATTCCCCGCTGGCATCCCCAAACTCCCGCTCAACCTCACGCTGCTGAAAAGCTGCGACGTCTGCGGCGTGTTCTGGGGGGCGTTCGCGGCGCGTGATCCCAAGGCGAACCAGACGCATATCGAAACACTGTTCGACCTGTGGGAAGCGGGAAGGATCGCGCCGCGCGTAACCGAGACATTTGCATTCGAGGACGGCGGCAAGGCCATCGCGAAGATGGCCGCTCGTGGTGCTATCGGGAAACTCGTCGTAGAGGTCGGCTGAGTACAGCCGCCTCTACAGGGGGTTCAAAACACGTTGTACGCAACGGTGGCGATCGCGCCCCACATCGCTATCGACGCGAAAATCCCGTAGGCAAGCCCGTGCACGACCGGCGGTGTAGCGCGCGTTTTGGCCACGGAAACGGATGTCGGCTGGGATAGCGTCGTCATATCACTCTCCTATCCGTGCACTGTGTCACGTGATCGACTTATATATCGTTACAACCAGACCATAGTTCCAGTAGTTTTTGTACGTTTCTGTCGATTGTTGCGCGGGGGCGTTGTGCGACCTATCTCGGGGCTCACGACGAGACTGAACGGGGACCCGCGACATGACCACTTTCGACGACCGCGAACGCGCCAGCGAGGCGAATTTCGCGCGCGAGGAAGAGATGGCCTTCCGGATAACGGCCCGTCGCAATCGCCTGCTCGGGGGATGGGCGGCGCAGGAAATGCAGCTGACTCCTGAAGAGACGGACGCCTATGCGACCGCGCTCGTGCATGCCGACATGGAAGGCGGCGGTGACGACGACGTCGTGCGTAAGCTGGTCGGCGACCTGACCGCCGCGGGGCTTGACCATGACGAGGCCACCGTTCGCCGCGCGCTCGCACAGCAGATGATTGAGGCGCGTCGCCAATTGCTGGAGTCGCATTGATATGCCGATGGCTGCTGACGATATCGCAACGATGATCAAGGACGCGATCCCCGATGCCCAAGTCGAGATCACCGATCTTGCGGGTGACGGCGATCACTATGCTGCCAAGGTCACCGCCGCCAGCTTTGCCGGGATGAGCCGGGTGAAGCAGCATCAGGCCGTCTATGCCGCGCTCGGCGGCCGGATGGGCGGCGTCCTGCACGCACTACAGCTTACGACCGCAATCTCCTGAGGACCGAAGACATGACCGACGATTCCAACGCCCGCATCGACGCCCTGGTAAAAGCCAGCCCGGTAGTCCTGTTCATGAAGGGCAGCCCGTTGTTCCCGCAGTGCGGCTTTTCCAGCCGCGCGATCGCGATCCTCAACCATCTCGAGGTCGAGTTCGAGAGCGTTGACGTGTTGCAGGACCAGGGCATCCGGCAGGGTATCAAGAGCTATTCCGACTGGCCTACCATCCCGCAGCTTTACGTCGATGGCGAATTCGTCGGCGGTTCGGACATCATGATGGAGATGTACGAGAGCGGCGAGCTGGCGCAGTTGTTCGAGACGCAGAAGGCCAACTGATCGAGGCACCGGGTGGGTGGATCGACGCGAGACCGGAAGGAAAAGCGGTCGATCCACCCTGTGAACGCGTTCGCGTTCGGTGACGGAATAGTAGTTGCACGGCCTGTGCCAGAACCTGCCGTTCGCAGTTTTGGCGACGTTCGATAGTTAATCCAGGTTTGGCCCGGCATCGGCCTGTAAGAGTTTCCGACAACTCTCCGCGACTAACGAGGTCTTGCCATCGCCCCGTCGAGCCGCCATTTCGCATCCATGGCTGAGCATCCGACCGGTATCCCGATCCAGCTCGAGCCGCTCGTCGTTCGCGTGCTCGCGCCTAACGCCTCTCCCTACACCTATACGGGTACGCAGACGCACATCGTCGGCACGACCGATCTTGCCGTGATCGATCCAGGCCCCGACGATCCCGCCCATATAGACGCGCTGATGCGCGTGATCGATGGCCGCCCGGTCGAGGCGATCGTCGTCACGCATCATCACCGCGATCACAGCCCTGCGACCCGTCCGCTCCAGTCGCTCACTGGCGCCCCGATCGTTGGCGCTGCACCTTTCGACCTCGCCGACGCAGGCGCGCAAGCAGACGCCTCCTTCGACGCCGCCTATTTACCCGACCGCGTTCTTTCCGAGGGTGATACCGTCACCGGCGAAGGCTGGAAGCTGGAGGCGATCGCGACGCCCGGCCATACCTCGAACCATCTCGCTTTTGCGCTGCCCGAAACGAAGGCGCTGTTCTCCGGCGATCATGTCATGGGCTGGTCGACGACGATCGTCTCGCCGCCCGACGGCAATATGACGGCGTACATGGCCAGCCTCGAAAAGCTGATGGGGCGTGACGACCGGGTCTATTACCCCGGTCACGGCGAGGCGATCGACAAGCCGCAACGGCTCGTCCGCGGCATGCTCGGCCACCGCAAGCAACGCGAGGGGCAGATCCTTCGTCTGCTTGGCAAGGGCGCGTCGGCGATCCCGGCGATGGTCGAGCGCATGTATGTCGGTCTCGGCCCGCAGCTCGTGCCAGCTGCGGCACGATCGGTGCTGGCGCATCTGTACGACCTGCAAACCCGCGGACTGGTTATCGAGGAAGGCGAGACATGGCGAACGACAGCGTGACCGAACCCGTACGCAAGAGCGGCGTGGCCCCGTTCCTGGCCAAAGCCGTCGGAATCGTCTTGATCCTCGTCCTTGCAGGGCTGCTCGTGCTCTGGGGCGTGCAGCGCTACGTCAGCGACCGCCTCACGCCCGATCCGACGACGATCGCCAGCGCCAGCCTCGAAGGACTGCGCGAGCAGAACCGGCTCTCCGCGTTCGCCGCGCGCTACGTCGCGGTCGTCACCTCGAAGCAGTCGCAGCTCGGCTTCACGACGGAGAAGACGCTGATCATGCCCGGCATGGTCCGGTACGAAGTCGACATGGCCAAGCTCACCCAGTCGGACGTCGCGTGGGATGGCACTTCGAAGACGCTGTCCGTGCGCTTGCCCGCCGTCGAAGCCGATGGCCCGCAGGTCGATCTCAACGCGGTCCGCGAATATGGTTCGGGCGGCGTGCTGACCACGTTCACCGATGCCGAAAAGCGCCTCGACGCGGCCAACCGCCGTGCCGGCCAGATCGAACTGATTCGCCAGGCGCGCGAGCCGGCGATGATAAAGCTGGCTCGCGACGCTACCCGTCGTGCGGTCGAACGCAGTTTCGCGATGCCGCTGCGGGCTGCCGGAATCGACGCGACCGTGGCGGTGCGCTTCGCTGACGAGCCGACCGCGAATACCGAACGCTGGGACACCTCGCGCTCGCTGCAGGACGTGCTAGGGAATCGTCGCTAGAAGACGGGCGCTAAACTCGGGATACGACCATGGAATTGAAGCAGAACTTCGCCGGCATCGACATACGCGCCGAGATCGAGCGCCTCCGCAAGGAGAAGAACGCCGTCATCCTCGCGCATTATTATCAGAAGCCGGAGCTTCAGGATCTCGCCGATTTCGTCGGCGACAGTCTAGATCTGTCGCGCAAGGCCGCGGCGACCGACGCCGACGTGATCGCATTCTGTGGCGTGCGGTTCATGGCCGAGACCGCGAAAATCCTGTCGCCCGACAAGATCGTCGTGCTTCCCGACATGGACGCTGGATGCAGCCTGGAGGACAGCTGCCCGCCCGAGCAGTTTGCGGCCTTCCGCGCGAAGCATCCCGATCACATCGCGCTGACGTACATCAACTGCTCGACCGAGGTGAAGGCGCTCTCCGACATCATCGTCACGTCCTCGTCGGCGGACACGATCCTCGCGCAGATCCCGCCCGAGCAGAAGATTATCTTCGGCCCTGACCGCAATCTCGGCGGTTACCTCGCGCGGAAGACCGGCCGCGACATGCTGCTGTGGCCGGGCGTGTGCATCGTCCATGAGGCGTTCAGCGAGACCGAGCTGATGAAGCTGAAGGCGCAGCATCCCGGCGCGCCCGTCGTGGCGCATCCCGAATGCCCGCCGATCATCCTCGATCACGCCGATTACGTCGGCTCGACGCGCGGCATTCTGGATTACGCGCTGGCGATGCCCGGCGACACGCTGATCGTCGCGACCGAGCCGCACATCATCCACCAGATGGAAAAGGCGCTTCCGAACAAGCGCTTCATCGGCGCGCCGGGCGCTGACGGCAATTGCAACTGCAACATCTGTCCGTACATGGCGCTCAACACGCTCGAAAAGCTGTATGTCGCGCTACGCGATCTCTCGCCGCGGATCGAGATCGAGGAGGGGCTTCGGCTCCAGGCGAAGAAGAGTCTCGACCGCATGCTGTCGATGGCATCGAATACCGTGGGGAAGGGTGATCTCGGGCCGAAGTGACGGCCCGTTTCGGTTGGCCGCAGACCGGGCTGGATAGTCCCAGCCCGACGCGGTCACATCACGAAGCGCTCAGATCAGGGCGCGCTCAGAGCGCCGGGACGTCAACATCGCTCAACTGGGCGAGCGCCTGGTCGATATGGATGGCGGCTAGCGGCAGCTGCAGCGTGTCGGCCAGCGTAAGAGCTTCGTCCAGCAGGGCATGCAGGCGTGCGGTATCGGCCATCGTGGTGGTGGGCATAAGAATATCCTCGGTAGTGATCGGCAAACCCTCGACGTCTCGAATGGTTCCTATACCGGAAAAATAATTCGATGAGTCGAATGAACCGTGAAGTCACTGTTCCGACCGTCTCTTTTTTGGCACCGCGCGCCGAGCATATTTTCGACGAACAATCCGGAGACGACAGGTGAAGACAATATTGCCCGAGTCGTTCGATATCGACGCGTTCGTCGCGGCGACGCTGGCCGAGGATCTCGGCACGATCGGCGACATAACCTCGGCCGCAGTGATTCCCGCCGACGCACGGTTCACCGGCGTCATGGACAGCCGCGATCCGATCGTCGTCGCTGGCCTCGATCTCGCTGAAGCCTTCTTCCACGCGCTGGACTCGGATGTGCGGATCGAACGCCTCGTCCGCGACGGTCAGCAGGTGGCGGCCGGCACCGAACTCATGCGGCTCGAAGGGGCAGGGCGCGCGATGCTGACGGCCGAGCGGTCCGCGCTCAACACCGTCCAGCATCTGTCGGGCATCGCGACGATGACGCGCGCGTATGTCGACGCGATCGCGGGCACGGGCGCAATCCTGCTCGACACGCGCAAGACGATCCCGGGCCTGCGCGTTCTGGAGAAATACGCGACCCGGATGGGCGGTGCACAGAACCACCGCATGGGGCTTTGGGATGCCGCGATGATCAAGGACAATCATGTCGCGGTCGCTGGTGGCGTCGCCGAGGCGGTCCGCCGCGCCAAGGCGGCGGGGATCGCGCAGATCATCGTCGAGGTCGACCGGATCGACCAGATCGAGCCGGCGCTGGAGGCTGGCGCGACGCATCTGCTGCTCGACAACATGCCGCCGGCGATGTTGCGCGAAGCGGTGGCGCTCGTCGCCGATCGCGCTCCGACCGAAGCATCGGGCGGCGTCAATCTCGACACGATCCGCGCGATCGCCGAATCGGGCGTGACCTATGTGTCGGTCGGCCGCTTGACGCAGTCGGCACCCGCAGCAGATATAGGGCTGGACTTCGCGACCGTCGAATAGCTCCGCCAGATCCGGCGCGGGCCTTCGGCTGGCCAGGTCAGGGAGTAGGACCATGATCAGGCCGGTTGCCATCGTTCGCTACGAGCGCCTCTATTGGGCGGCGTTCATATTGGATACTGTCGTTGCGGCGATGACCTGGACGCAGCGCGAGGCGATCGTCACCGCCTATCCGGTACTCGCCAAGGCGACCTGGATATTGCCGACGTTCCAGGCGATCGGGATCGCGGTGACGGTGCTGCTATGGTACTTCACCGCGCGCGTGCCGAGCGTCGTCGCGAAGTGGGTGGTCGTGATCCTCGCCGCCTTGTCGACCTGGGCCGCGGTCCAGGCGCTTGCGACGCTCGCGACGGGTAGTGCGATTGTCGGCACGGCATCGATCCTCTCGCTCATCGCAGAAGCACTCTACGTTGCCGCCGCCGTCCACCTCTTCCGGCCCGGCAGCAAAGCCTGGTTCGGTCAGGACGACGACGCCGAATTTGACACGGATACTGACAGAGGGAACGTCGCATGATCTCCAGGCTGACCCTCGCCGCCGTCGCGATCGCACTGCCGAGCGTCGTGCAGGCGCAGGCTTATCAATGCTCGACTCCCACGTCGGTCGAGCGCGTCCGCCCGGACCTGCCGTCGGAGAGCCAGCCGAAGCGCGATATCCCGATCGGCAGCTATACGCTCGCGATCACCTGGGCGCCGCAATATTGCCGTGAGAATGGCGATCGCACCGGGTCGACTTTCCAGTGCGGCGCGGGGAACCGGTTCGGCTTCACGCTGCACGGCCTGTGGCCGGACGGGGTCGGCAAGGACTGGCCGCAATTTTGTCACGCCGCCGAGTTCGTGCCGCCGCCCGTGATCCGCGCGCATCTCTGCACGACGCCATCCGCGCAGTTGCTCCAGCACGAATGGGCGAAACACGGCACCTGCATGCCCGGCTATCGTCCGGCAAAGTATTTCAACCAGTCGGCCGGGCTGTACGGCAAGCTTCGCTATCCCGACATGGACGCATTGTCGCGAGCGCCGCGAACCGCAGGGCAGTTTGCCGCGGCGATCGCGGGAGCGAATCCCGGCCTGAAGGCTGACATGATGCGGGTTACCGCGACGAAGCAGGGCTGGCTCGACGAGGTCTGGATCTGCCTGGACCGCCGCTTCCGCTACCGCCGCTGCCCGGTGCATCAGGGCGGGCTGAACCCGAGCGCACCGCTTCAGATCTGGCGTGGTGGTCGGTAGTTTTTACGCGGTAGTTGGCCGCCAAATCAGCATAGTACGGGTAAATCAGCATGGTACGGAAGTCCACCCCACATCCCGTTCGTGCTGAGTAGCGACCGAGTAGCTCCGCAAGGAGCGTATCGAGGGCGCGTATCGAAGCATGGCCCCACGCGCCAACCTGTCCTTCGATACGCCATCTCGATACGCTCCGATGGAGCTACTCGACGGCTACTCGGGACGAACGGAATAGTGCCGGGAAGCGCCCTCTACCGCCGGTCCTTCAACCAAACCAACACCGCCGCCAGCACGCCAACGCCCGTCCCAATCAGAAACCCCGGCGTCGCCTGCCCGATCGCAAAGCCGACCCCCGCACCACCCAGCATGCCGAGCGCGACAAGGAACCCGCCCGCAGCGCTCGGGTCCTTGTGGGGGGGAAGGGTGTCGCGGGAAGTCGGTTCGGCCATCGCCATGTCCTGCCACGCGCCGCCGTCGGATGCCAGCCACGCTCGGAGGTTGTCCCCGCGACCCGACGACTTGCACGCCGCCGACCCACACCCGGACGAAACGTGGCGGAAATACGGCGTTAGATACTGTTCCGCAACGACAAGCCCGGCTAGGAGCCGGACATGGTGTTCCGCGTCGGGCGAGCCGGGCCGGCCGCCGCCTTTTTCGTTCTGACG
>Ga0247809_1000057_pt1 | contig 79246 bp, 56 predicted proteins | sample UWRJL104311B1_FD_180951 | JGI IMG/M metagenome (GOLD analysis project Ga0247809, IMG submission 180951) | Plant litter microbial communities from Arlington Agricultural Research Station in Wisconsin, United States - UWRJ-L104-311B-1 | ecosystem: Environmental > Terrestrial > Plant litter >... | reverse complement strand
GAACACCTCAAGCCAGGCAAGTATCTCTGGGCGCCCGAGATCGCACCCGCTGGCCCCGTCACGGTGATCGTCAGCCTGGCCACGCAAAAGGCCTATGCCTATCGTAACGGCGTGCCGATCGGGATCTCGACCGTGTCGACCGGCCGCGATGGTCATGCGACGCCTACGGGGGTCTTCACCGTGCTCCAGAAGGACGCGGATCACGTATCGAACGTCTACAAGGATGCGGCGATGCCGTTCATGCAGCGGCTGACCTGGGGCGGCATCGCGATGCATGCGGGCAATCTGCCGGGCTATCCCGCGTCGCACGGCTGTATCCGGCTGCCGCCTGCGTTCGCCAAGCTGCTGTTCGGGATCACGCGGCTGGGGATCACCGTCGTCATCACGCACAATGCGCGCGTTCCGGTCGTCGCGTCGACGCCGGCCATCCTGACGGCCAGGCCGACAACCGGGGAGGGCAACTATGTCTGGAACCCGGCACTGTCACCCAAGGGGCCGGTGTCGATCGTGGTCAGCGGGCGAGACCGGCGCATGGTCGTGCTGCGCAACGGCATCGAGATCGGATCGAGCGGCATCGTGGTCGACGCCCCGATCGACCGGACCTCGGCCTTCACGTTGCAGTCAATCGACGCTGACGGCGAGCATTGGCTGCGCCTGCCGCTGCCGGGTGACCCGCGCTCCGGCGAACTGAGCGCCCAAGACCGCGCCAAGGGTCACCTACCGGATGGCTTCCGCGCCGTGCTCGCGACCGTGATGACGCCCGGCACGACGCTGCTGGTGACGCGCGAGACTCTGGCCAGTGCCGGCACCGGCACCCCTGTGACGATCATCGAGGCGACCGGCCAGTGATCGCCGAGCGACCGATCGACATGGCGCGCGCTTCCGTGACGGCATGGCACGCGACGTCGATCGACCAAGTTGCGACGTTGCTCGAGACTGGCCGGCGAGGCCTGAGCGCTAAGGCCGCAGCGGCGCGCCTGATCGTGGACGGGCCGAACGCGCTCACGCCGCCGCCGGTGCCGTCCGTGCTGCTGCTGTTCGTGCGGCAGTTCAACAGTCCGCTGATCTATCTGCTGATCGCGGCGGCGGCGGTCTCGCTTGGCCTTGGCCATCGCACCGATGCGGGGTTCATCGGCGTGGTCCTGCTCGTCAACGCGGCGATCGGCACGGTGCAGGAGAGCAAAGCGGCGAGTAGCCTCGCAGCGCTCGGGCAGATGATCGGCCAGACCGCGATGGTCCGGCGCGACGATGCCGTATCGGTGATCGATGCGCGCGATATCGTCGTCGGCGACGTCGTCGAACTCGAAAGCGGCATGGTCGTCCCCGCCGACGTCCGCCTGTCGTCGAGCCGCGCGCTCAGCGTTGACCAGTCGACTTTCACAGGTGAATCCATCGCGGTCGTCAAGGATCACGCGGCGCTCGTCCCCGACCGGACGCCGCCGGGCGAGCGCGCGACGATGGCACTGGCGGGGACGATGATCGAGCAGGGACGCGGCTCGGGCATCGTCGTTGCCACCGGCGCGGATACCGCGCTCGGCGCGATCGACGCTTCGTTGCGGACCGTGAAGCCGACCCCGCCACCGCTGGTAATCCGGCTCGACCGGCTGGCGCGGCAGATCAGCCTCGCGACTATCATGCTGATCATCCCGTTCGCGCTCGTCCTGATGGTGCAGGGACGGCCGGGCGACCAAATCCTGCTGCTTGCGGTGGCGCTGGCGGTGTCGGCGATCCCCGAAGGACTATCGATCGCGGTTACGGTGGCGTTGGCGGCAGGGACCAGGCGGATGGCGGCGCGCAACGTGATCGTCCGCTCGCTGCCCGTGGTCGAGGGGCTCGGCGCGTGCACGATCATCGCCAGCGACAAGACGGGGACGCTGACGCGGAACGTACTGTCAGTGGAAAGGATACTCCTCGGCGATGGACGAATTTTCGAAAGCGCCGACCGGAATGCGCTCGCGCTTGCCGAGATCCGGCGGACCGCAGCGCTCTGCAACGAGGCGTCGATCGGGCTCGATGGCGAACCGGTCGGGGACTCGGTCGACGTCGCGCTGCTGCGGTTCGCGCGCGATGGCGGCGAGGATCTGGCTGCGCTGCACGCGATTGGGCGGACTGCGGCGCTGCCATACGAACCGGTCCGCAAATTCTCGACCGTCGCTGTTGAGGAAGGGGCGGGCGTGCGGGTGTTCGCCAAGGGCGCGCCCGAAGTCGTTCGGGTTATGTGTAGTGCGATCGACCCCACCGCGCTCGCCGCCGCCACTGCAATGGCCGCCGAAGGCTACCGCGTGATTGCCGTTGCCGCGTCCGAGGGGGCGACAACGACCGATCCGATGGCGCCTAATGACCTAGTGTTGCTCGGCTGGGTCGGCCTGATCGACCCGGTCCGTCCCGAAGTCCCCGCCGCGATCGCGCGCTGTGCCGAGGCTGGGATCGGCGTGCGAATGGTCACCGGCGATCATCCGGGCACGGCGCTTACCATCGCGCGCGGGCTCGGGCTTGAGGTTGCGGCTGATCAAGTCGTCACTGGCGCGCAGATGACGGAGCTTGCAGAACAGCCTGAGCGACTCGCGGCGCTCATCCTCGGCGGACGCGTGTTCGCGCGGATCGAACCGGTGCAGAAGCTCGAGATCGTCCGCATCCTCGCCGCGAGTGGCGAACTTGTCGCGGTCACCGGCGACGGCGTCAACGACGCGCCCGCGCTCCAGGCCGCTCATATCGGCGTGGCGATGGGCATCGCCGGCACCGACGTCGCACGCGGCGCCGCCGACCTAGTGCTCGCCGACGACAATTTCGCGTCGATCGTTGCAGGCGTGGAGGAGGGCCGCGTCACGTATGCGAACGTGCGGCGGATCGTCATCATCCTGCTCGCGACGGGGGTCGCCGAGATCGGGATGTTCATCGGCGCGGTCCTGCTGGGATTGCCGATGCCGCTGACCGCCGTGCAGTTGCTGTGGCTCAACCTGGTCACCAACGGCGCGCAGGACGTGATGCTGGGCTTCGGTCGGGGCGAGGGCGACGAACTGCGCCAGCCGCCGCGTCCGCCCAGCGCTCCGATCCTCGACCGGAGTGCGATCGCGCTGATGATCCCGCCGGCGCTGTTGATGACCGGGCTCGCGCTCTATCTCGTCGCGGGCATGCACCGCGAGGCGCGCCCGCTCGCCGAAATCCAGAACGCGGTGCTGCTGATGACGGTGCTGTTCCAGAACGCCTATGTTCTGTGCATGCGCAGCGAGCGTCGCTCGATTTTCCGCGAGCCTATGTTGTCGAACGCGTGGCTGCTGCTCGGCGTCTGCATCGCGCTTGCGTTGCAGATCACCGCAATGTTTTGGCCGCCGCTCGGCAGCGTGCTGGGGACAGCGCCCGTCTCGGCCGCAATATTGCGGTTCTGCCTCGCCGCCGTAGTCGGAACAATTCTGGTCACCGAAGCGACTAAACAGGCGGTCGCAGGCTGGCAGCGCCACCGATGACCGCCTTCATCCCGAAGGTCGCCACGACGATGCGCGAAGGCTATTCGCTCGCCACTTTCCGCGCCGATGCGATCGCGGGTGCGACGGTCGCGGTCGTCGCGCTGCCCTTGGCGATGGCGCTGGGGATCGCCAGCGGCGCGTCGCCGGACAAGGGGCTCATCACCGCGATCGTCGCAGGCTTCCTGGTGTCGGCGCTCGGCGGATCGCGCGTCCAGATCGGCGGACCCACCGGTGCATTCGTGGTGGTGGTGTTCACCGTCATCGCGCGGCACGGCTATGATGGCCTGATCCTTGCGACATTGCTTGCCGGCATCATCCTGATCGTCGCTGGCTATGCGCGGCTCGGCGCGCTGATCCGCTTCATCCCTCATACCGTCGTCACCGGCTTCACGGCGGGCATCGCGGTGATCATCGCCTCGAGCCAGATCCGTGATTTCCTCGGGCTCTACATGGCCGCAGTGCCGGCCGATTTCCTGCCGAAATGGCTGGCCTATGCGAAGGCGATCCGAACCATCGATGGCCCGACTATTGCGGTCGGAGTGGGCGCGCTCGCCGTCATCCTGATCCTGAAGCGCGTCGCACCGCGCGTGCCGGGGTTCCTCGTCGCGGTCGTGGTCGCGTCGCTCGTCGTGATCGCGAGCGGTGCGCATGTCGCGACGATCGGCTCGCGCTTTCCGGCGATGCCAAGCGGGATCGCGATGCCGGTTTTGCCCGTATGGACGTTGGCGAAGCTCCAGTCAGTGCTGCCGTCGGCAATCACGATCGCGTTTCTCGCCGGCGTCGAGGCGCTGCTCTCCGCGGTCGTTGCGGACGGGATGATCGGATCGCGGCACCGGTCGAACCAGGAGCTGGTCGCTCAAGGTGTGGCCAACATCGCCTCGGCACTGTTCGGCGGGCTGCCTGCGACCGGTGCGATCGCGCGCACAGCGACCGCGATCAAGGCTGGCGCGCGGACGCCCGTCGCAGGCATGCTCCACGCGGTGTTCGTGCTGCTGTTCGTGGTGTTCGGCGGACGGCTGATGGCGTTCGTGCCGATGGCGGCGCTGGCGGCGATCCTGTTCGCTGTCGCCTGGGGCATGAGCGAGCAGGAGCGGTTCGTCGGCCTATTGCGGATGCCGAATGGCGACCGCGCGGTGTTGCTGCTGACGTTCGGGTTGACGGTGCTCGTCGACCTCACGGTGGCGATCGGCGTCGGTGTGACGCTCGCCGCGCTGCTGTTCATGGCGCGGATGAGCGAGACGGTCGCGATTACCGGCCCTGACGACGATGCGCTCACCGAACGCGGCAGGCTGCCCGACGGCGTCGAGATGTTCCGGATCGACGGCCCGTTCTTCTTTGGCGTCGCGGCCGGATTGATGGACACCTATCGTCGGTTGGGCAGCGTGCCGCGCGTGCTGATCCTGAGACTGGAACAAGTGCCGATGCTCGATGCGAGCGGTGTCGCCGCCATCGCCGAGCTTCTGCGGCGAGCCGCGACCACACAAACCCGCGTGATCTTGTGCGGTATGGCTCCGCAACCGGCCGCCATGCTCGCCCGCGCCCGGCTCGGGCCGATCGTCAGCACCGCGACCTATGTTGAGGCATTGGAGATGTCGGCGTCAGGCTGACGGCGTCATTCGCAGCATCATCGAAGCCGGATCGCCCGGACAGGCGGATGCGATCCAACCGCGTTCGCGTTCCAGGTCAATCGCCTGGTGATTGTCGCGGCTCTCGATCGATTCGAGCGTCGCGATCCCCTTCGCGCGGGCGAACGCGGCGACGTGATCGAGTAGCGTCCAGCTTATCCCGCGGCGTTTGAAATCGGCGCGGATCGCGATGGCGACTTCGGCGCGAATGAGGCTCCCGTCCGCAGCCAGCATCGCGGTCGCGACGATCCGGTTCGTGGCGGGATCGAAGGCGAGGAAATTCTCGGTATGCTCGTGATCGACCGTGACGAGTGCACGAAGCTGGTCGTGGCCGACCTTGTGGATCGCGCTGAGGAAGCGGAACCGGAGGTCTTCTTTGTCGACATGCTCGAAGAACTCCCCGAGCGCGGGCTCGTCTGCGGGCGACGCAGGCCGGACGTGGAACAGATAGCCGTCGCGCGTCGTCAGGTCGGCGCTCCACGACACGGCCGAGGGTTCATGCGCGACGCCTGCACCTTTGCTGACGAGTTCGACCATCGTGTTGTCCTTTGCGATTGCCCGCCGCGAGGCGATGCACCTCGGCCTACCGACAAAGTCGATGCTCCCTCAGCGTCGGGAAACACGTAGTTTCCGACGCTACCGACACAATTGGCGGAGGCTAGGCTGGCTTCGAAGGGCGATCTCCGCCCGCGAGCAGACCGCATGACGATCGATATCCAGCGGATTCAGGATCTCGCACATGAAATCGTCCGACTCCAGGGCGAACTCGACCGCGAGATCGAGCAACGACGGCGTGCGCTTGGAGTCGAGCGCACCGGCCGCATCGTCGGGTTCGAACACGGCGTGCTCGATGCGCAGCGGCGGTTGAAAGTATCGGTGCTGCGTTTCGTCGCGCGTTCCGATCTGGTCTCGATCGTGACTGCGCCGGTGATCTACTCGTTGATCGTGCCGCTGCTGATCGTCGATGCGTGGGTGAGCCTCTACCAGGCGATCTGCTTTCGCGCGTACGGGATCGCGCGGGTCCGACGCAACGACTACATCATGTTCGACCGCGCGCATCTGGCCTATCTGAACCGGATCGAGGCGCTGAATTGCGCCTTCTGCTCCTACGTCAACGGGGTTGTCGGGTTCGTCCGCGAAGTCAGCAGCAGGACCGAACAATATTGGTGTCCGATCAAGCACGCGCTCCGCGTCAGCGATCCGCTCCACCGCTATTACGAGTTCCTCGAATATGGCGATGCCGACGGCTATCGCTCACGATTGACGCAGTTCCGCGACCGCCTTCGCGAGCCGGAGGCAGCGGAGCGATCGGCTTGATTGACCGTCGTCAATGTCATGCGCGGGAGGACATGTCATCGAGGCTCAGGGAGAGCCTCGATGATCGAGCATGACGAGTTTGCCACGCGCGTCGTACCGTTCGCCGTGCGCCGGCATTTCATCCGCGAACTCGACCTGGAACCGCTACTGGCCGCTCATGCCAGGCTTCGGGGCATGTGCAACCGGCTGGAGGGATACGCCGATGCGTTGCCCGGTCTATTGCCCAGTGCTGACGCCAATACGATCTGCTGCGACCTGCGCGCCGTTGTGGTCAGTCACGCGCGCGATGAGACTGCGGTGATCGATGCGCTGTTCGCGCGGGCCGTAGGCGATCCGCTCACGGCTGCAGTGATAAGGCGCGTGCGTGCGCGCCATATCAGCGATGCAATCCAGGCTGACGACATACTTGCCGCCTTGTCCGGCTTTTCGACGCCGTGTGCGGAAGCGTTCGGCTATATGTTGCGCAGTTTCTTCGACGGGGCCCGGCAGGCGATGGACTTCACCCAACTCGCGATCCTGACACTTGGCGCAGGGCGGCTGACGCAGGGCGCGCGCGACATGCTCGTGCGTGGGCTTGGCGAGCGGAACGCGGTCTAGGCCGCCTCGGCGCGGCCTTGCAGCGCATCCGGGTCCGAGATCGTGATCGCGCGGCCGCCCGGCAACGCGATCACGCCGGCGGTCTTGAGCCGGGTCATCTGGCGGCTGACCGTTTCGATCGTAAGCCCGAGCACGTCGGCGATCTGTCCGCGCGTCAGCGGCAGGTCGAACGTCATCCGCCCGTCCGGCGTCGCGCGGCACCCCGTCGCAGTGGCGCGCGTCGCCATGTCGAGCAGGAAGCCGGCGATCTTCTCCTGCGCGGACGTGCGCGCGAGCGACAATATCCGCGTGCGGGCGACGCCGAGTGCCGCCAGCGTCCGTTGCAACAATAGCCGCTCCATGCGCACATGATCCTCCAGCACGCGCTCGAACGCGTCGCGCGGGAAGATGCACAGCTCGGACTCGGTCAGTGCGGTGATCGTGAAGTCGGCTTGGCCGGCATAGGGCTGGCCGACGAAATCGGCGGGATACAGCAGCCCGACGATCTGCTCGCGGCCATCGGGCGTCGCCGCCACCAGTTTCAGCACGCCCGACAACAGGTTCGCGCAGATGATGCTCTCGTCGCCTGCCCAGATCAGCGTCTGGCCGCGCGCGATCTTGCGACGGCGGCCGAGCGTATTCATTGCGCTCAACTCGACGTCGCTGAGGCTGCTGCATAAGGCTTGGTCGCGTACGGCGCAGTCCGCGCAGATGTCGTGGTGAGCCATTGATCGAGTATAGTATGAAGGCCCGCGATATCCGCGCGAATTCTTTACGCGACCGTTACGAGTTTGCAGGCGCTTCCGCATCGTCTTCGATCGGCAAGTGGAACTCGTGCCATATGCCGTTCAAGATGCCGAACCCGACCGCGAGCCCGAGGCCAAGTACCCAGGTGAAATACCACATGATCAGATATCCTTAGCGTTCGTGGTCAGTAGAAATCGGGGTTGGTTGCGACCTCTTGCGTCGTCACGCGGCCGAACATCACTTTGTACGCCCAGGCGGTGTAAGCGAGGACGATCGGCAGCAGGACGACGGTGACGAACAACATGATGCCCAGCGTCTTGGCGCTCGACGATGCATTCCACACGGTGAGACTGGAATGCGAGTCGATGCTCGACGGCAGGATGAAGGGGAACATCGACAGCCCGACGGTCGCGATGATGCCGACAGCCGAGGCTGACGATCCCGCGAACGCCGCGCTCTCCGATCCGCGTCGGATGCCGAACAATGCGAGCGCTGCGCCGCCGAAGCCGAGTACGGGGGCGATCATCATCCACGGGTACAGGCCGTAGTTGGCGAGCCAGCCGCCGCGCGCGAGTTCGCTGGTAGTCCGCAAGGGGTTTGACGGGCCCGACGGATCGATCGCGCCGACTATGCGGTAGCCGATGTCGCCATAGGCGACGAACGCCCAGCCGGCTGCGAACAGCGCGAGCGACGCAAGGCCCGCGATCGTACCGAACTTGCGTGCGCGATCGTGCACCGGACCATGCTCGACCTTGATCGCCAGCCAGGCGCTGCCGTGCAGCACCAGCATCGCGACCGACAACAGCCCGCACAACAGCGTGAACGGCGTGAACAGTCCGAGGAAGCTGCCGTCGAAGAACGCGCGCAGGTCGCTGTCGAGGCGGAAGGGGGCGCCCGACAGGACATTGCCGACCGCCACGCCGAACACGAGCGCGGGGACGAACCCGCCGACGAACAACGCCCAATCCCAGCGTGAGCGCCATGCCGCGTCGCACCGCTTAGAGCGGTATTTGAACCCGACTGGGCGCAGGATCAGCGCCGCCAGCACGAGGAACATCGCGAGGTAGAAGCCCGAGAAGCTGATCGCGTAGACGAACGGCCACGCCGCGAAGATCGCCGCGCCGCCGACGATGAACCATACTTGGTTGCCCTCCCAGGTCGGCCCGATCGCGTTGATCACCATGCGCCGCTCGGCATCGGTGCGTCCCACGAACGGCAGCAGTGCCGCGACGCCGAGATCGAAGCCGTCGGTTAGTGCGAACCCGATCAGCAGCGTGCCGAGCAACACCCACCAGATGAGACGCAGCGTTTCATAATCGAACATCGTCGTGTCTCCTGTCAGGCGGTGATGGCAGCGGCAGGGATCGGGCCGGGTGCCGGCTGCGGATCCTCGTCATGCTCGAACGGTCCCTTGCGGATCGTCGCGAGGATCAGCCGCACCTCGATGACGGCGAGCGTGCCGTAGATCGCGGTGAAGCCGATGATCGTCGTCCACAGCACGCCGCGGGTCAGCGACGACGCAGCGAGGAAGGTCGGCAGCACGCCCTCGATCGCCCAGGGCTGGCGACCGATCTCGGCCAGCATCCAGCCGAGCTCGATCGCGATCCACGGCAGTGGGATCGCGATGACGGCGAGCTTCAGGAACCAGCGCGTTTCCGTGTGCATCCTTAGCGACGTCAGCACGAACGCGGTGCCGAACAGGGCGATCATGAAGAAGCCGATGAACGCCATGATCCGGAAGCTCCAGAACATCAGCGGCACGTTCGGCACCACGTCCCACGCGGTCGCGGCGATCAGTTGAGGATTCGCCATCCGCGGATCGGCGACGTGGCGTTTGAGCAGCAGCGCATAACCGAGATCGCGCTTGTGCGCCTCGAACCGCGCACGCTGCGCGACGTCGGTACGGTCGATCTTGAGATGCTGGACCGCATCATAGGCAATGACGCCTGACGTAATCCGCTCCTGTGCCTTCAGCACCAGTTCGGACATCCCCGTCACCTCCTTGTCGAGGCTGCGGGTCGCGATCAGGCCGAGCACCCAGGGCACCTGCACCTCGTAGCGGGTCTCGCGTAAGGCGACGTCGGGCATCCCGAACAGCGTCAGTCCGGCGGGGGCGGGGGCGGTGTGCCAGGCAGCCTCGATCGCGGCGAGCTTCATCTTCTGGTTGTCGGTGAGTGCGTAACCGCTCTCGTCGCCGAGCACGACGACCGAGAGCGAGCCGGCGAGGCCGAATGCGGCGGCGACCGTCATCGAACGGCGCGCGACCGCGGTGTAGCGACCCTTGAGCAGCCAGAATGCGGAAATGCCGAGCACCACGACCGACGCGCAGACATAGCCCGCGCTAACCGTGTGGACGAACTTCGCCTGCGCGATCGGGTTGAACAGCACAGCGCCGAAATCGCTGACCTCCATCCGCATCGTGTCGGTGTTGAACTCCGCGCCGGTCGGGTTTTGCATCCAGCCGTTCGCGACCAGGATCCACAGCGCCGACAGGTTCGTGCCGAGCGCGACCATGCAGGTGACGATCAGGTGGCCGAGTTTCGAGAGGCGTTCCCAGCCGAAGAACATCAGCCCGACGAACGTCGCCTCGAGGAAGAACGCCATCAGCCCCTCGATCGCGAGCGGCGCGCCGAAGATGTCGCCGACATAATGCGAGAAATACGACCAATTCGTGCCGAACTGGAACTCCATCGTCAGCCCGGTAGCGACACCCAGCACGAAGTTGATCGCGAAAATGCGGCCCCAGAATCGCGTGATGACGCGCCAGATCGGCCGGTTCGTTATCACGTACACGGCCTCCATGATGACCAGCATCATCGACAGCCCGAGCGTCAGCGGCACGAACAGGAAATGGTACAAGGCGGTCAGCGCGAATTGCAGCCGCGACAGATCGATGACCCCAAGGTCCATGGTGAAGCTCCCCACAGGGCCGTCGACGGGCCTGTCTGGGGGATGGGCTAGGCGCGTGCGACAGCGCGAACATTGACCGCGGTCAAAGACGCGCGCGGCCGCTCCGTCGATTGCGGTGGTATGAGCAGTATCGCCAAAGACCGGACCCTGGCGTCACGAGCCTATCTGAGGGCTGCCGTCGCGGATGGCGGCGGGGTGCGGGTTTCGACGAGCCTGCTGTTGCTCGACATCGTCGCGGCAATCGGGTTCGCCGCAGGGCTGGCGGGTGGGGTCGTCGCGGTGCCCGAAGGCGTCGTGGTGATGGCGCCGTGGGCTTTGCTGGCGAGCGTTTCGGCGATCGCGCGTGGTGCGTGCGCGATGCTGGCGGCACGCGTCGGCGCGAGCGGTGCGTACCGGGCGAAGACGCGGTTGCGGCAGCGTATTGTCGACGCGGCGCTGCATCGCACGCCGGGTTCGGAGGCCACGACCGGCACGCTGATGAGCGCGGCGGTAAACGAGGTCGACGCGATCGATGGCTATGTGTCGCGCTTCCTGCCCGCGCGGATGGCGGCGTCGATCGCGCCGCTGATCGTGCTTGCCGCGACCGCTTTCGCTAGTCCGATCGCGGCCATCATCCTCGTGGCGACGTTCTTTCCGTTCTTGGCTGCGATGATCCTGGCGGGCGGCGCCGCCGCGGATGCGTCACGCCGCCAGTTCGTCGCACTCGCCCGGTTGTCGGGACTGTTCGCGGATCGGATCGGTGCGCTGCCGATCGTGCTGGCCTTTCGTGCGGAAGAGCGCGAGGCCGCCGCGCTCGGCGACGCCGCGGAGGATCTGGCACGGCGGACGATGCGCGTGCTGCGCGTCGCGTTCCTGTCGTCGGGGGCGCTCGAGTTCTTCGCTGCGCTGTCGGTAGCGCTGGTCGCGGTGTACGCCGGGTTCAACCTGCTGGGCCTGCTCCCGTTTCCTGTGCCCGAAAAACTCGACCTCGGTCGCGCGTTCTTCGTGCTGGCGCTCGCTCCCGAATTCTACGCGCCGATGCGCCGATTGGCGGCGGCGTATCACGACCGACAGGCAGCGGAGACTGCGGCCGAGCGGCTGGCAGCGGTTGAGCGGGACAAGGGAGCGCCGCTCTCGGTCGTGCCCGTCTGGTCCAACACGGTGCCGAAGATCCGCTTCGAGTCCGTCTCGATCCGCTATGACCACCAAGACCGCGCGGCGGTATCCGGCGTTTCTTTCGAGGCGCACCCCGGCATGATCGTCGCGCTGGTCGGCCCATCGGGCAGCGGCAAGAGCAGCCTGCTTCACCTGCTCCTTGGACTTGCGCCTTTGTCCGAAGGCCGCGTCACCATTGGCAGTCCCCCCCTCCCTGGAAGGGAGGGGCTGGGGGTGGGTCGGCTTCCGCATGTTCGAACGGCAGTGACACAAGCCGACCAACCCACCCCCAACCCCTCCCTTCCAGGGAGGGGTGCAGCAGATGCCGGGACGGTTCTCGACCTCGCCGAGATCGGCAGCATCGCGCCGATCGCCGCGTGGATGGGGCAGTCGCCGCTGATCCTGCCCGGGACGATCGGCTCGAACATCGCGCTCGCCGACCCAAGCGCGTCGGTCGAGCGAATCGCGGAGGTCGCACGGACCGCGGGGCTATCGCCGATGCTGCTCGCACGCGGAGGATTGGGCGCGGTGATCGATGCACGTGGTAGTGGGCTTTCGGGGGGAGAACGCCGCCGGATCGCACTCGCCCGCGCGTTGTTGAAGCCGGCGCCCGTGCTCTTGCTCGACGAGCCAACTGCTCATCTGGACGCCGAGTCCGAGGCGCGCCTGATCGAGGCGATCGCGCGCGCCTGCAGCGGGCGCACCACGATCATCGCAACGCACAGCGCAGGGCTGGCAGCGATCGCGGACATAGTCATCGACCTTGGAGAGCGGGCATGACCGCGTTCGACATGCTCATCGCCAACGAACGCCGACGGCAACGACGTGGCCTGTGGCGCGCGAGCGGCTATGCCGCGATCGTCGCGATAGCATCGGTCGTGCTGCTCGGCCTGTCGGGCTGGTTCATCACCGCCGCGGCGCTCGCCGGAGTGGCGGGGCCGATCGTCGCGCAGGGCTTCAACTACATGCTGCCGAGCGCGGGTATACGCCTGCTCGCGATTCTCCGCACCGCCGGGCGCTACGGCGAGCGGCTGGCCAGCCACGACGCGGCGTTCGGCGCGCTCGCCCGCATCCGCCCCGCGCTGTTCCTCGGTCTCGCGCGGGGTCCTGCGGAACACGCGCTCGCGCTGACGCAGGGCGAGGCGACCGCCCGCATCGTCCAGGACGTGAACGTCGTCGAGGCGCAGTTCGTCCGGCTTTCCGCCATGGCTGGCATGATCGCGGCGCTGGCGAGCGGCCTTCTGTTGTGTGCCTTGGGCGGGTGGCGGCCGGCGTCGGCGCTCGCGCTGTGCCTCGTCGGTGTGCTGGCGGTTGCAAGCGTTCTGGCCCACCGCCTCGAAGCACCGGGGCGCGAGGTGCAGCGTGCGAGCGGGGCGCTCAAGGACGCCTTTGCCGGCGTCGCCGATGCTGCGGCCGAACTCCGCTGCTATGGCGTCGAGGCGCAGGCGATGGAGGCCGTCGATGCGTGCAGCTTGCGCCTCGCGGAAGCGCAACGCGCGCAGGCCGGCGTCGCCGGTTGGTTCGAGTTCATCCAGGCGGTTGCCCTCGGCGTGGCAGGCGTTGCGGCGCTGATCCTCGCTGCACCCGCGGGCGCACCGATCGCGGCCTTGTGCGCGCTGGCGGCGGTCATGGCGATCGACGGCGCCGGACCGGTGTTGCGTAGCCTGGCCCAGCGAAGCGCCGTGCGCGAGGCGACGGCGCGGCTCGACGATCTGCTGCCCTGCGAGACGACGGAGGACGAGCCGACAGCGTGCCTTGGCGCCGCGCGATCGCTAGATCTGATTGGAACGCACCTCACTATGGGCATCCGCGTCGCGCTGGTCGGCGCATCGGGGACGGGCAAGACCACGCTCGTGGAAAGTCTGCTCGGCCTGCGTGCCGCGAACCCGGGCACCGCCTTCATCGACGGCAAGAATATCGTCGACGTCCCGCTCGCCGTCCGCCGCGCGACGTTCGGCTGGGCACCGCAAGACGCGGCGCTCTTGGCCGGCACGATCCGCGACACCCTCGCGCTCGGCGACGCGCAAGCCGATGACGTCGCGATGTGGGCGGTGCTGGCCGACGCTGCGTTGACCGACGTGATAGAAGCCCTGCCGAACGGTCTCGACACCTGGATCGGAGAACACGGCGTGCGCCTGTCGGGTGGCGAACGTCGGCGGCTATCCCTCGCTCGCGCCTACCTCGTCCGCGCGCCGTGGCTATTGCTCGACGAACCTACCGAAGGGCTCGATGCCGCTACCGAGCGCTGCGTCGCCGACCGCCTGTCCGCCCGGCTCGCCAGAACCGGGCAGGGGCTGGTCATGGTCAGCCACCGTCCGGCGATGGTCGCGCTGTGCGATAGGCAGATCGCGGTCGCGCCGGCGTCGAACTCGATCGTCGTGCTACCCACGGATACCGTACCGCAACCGCGTCGGTATAGCCGAGATTGAAGACCGTCGGACTCTTTGCCGGCCGTTCGACCCGGCGATAGAGCGTCCCGAACACGCGGTCCCACGCGAAATTTGTGATCCCGAAATTGCCCGTCTCGTCGTGGAAATGATGCTCCATGTGGCGCGCCTTCATTGCCGCCAGCCACTTGACCCGCGGCTTGTACGCAAGATGCTGGATGCAGTGGAAGAACTCGTAGACGCAGGTGCACAGCAGCCCGGTCGCGAACCCCGCCGCCGCGCCTCCGGTCCCGCCGATCAGCCACCCCGGCACCGCAGCGACCACCAGCAGCGTCGGCACCGTCGTGTAGAGCGCGCCGAACAGTACCTCGAGATGATTGGGGTCGCGGTGATGATCGTAATGGATCCGCTTCCAGGTGCCCGCGAGCAGCGGCGTCTTGAACATCCATTGCGAGTGCAGCACCCAGCGGTGCAGCGCATACCAGATCAGCGGATAGGCGAGCATGACCAGCGCGATCGTCGCGACGGTCGGCACCACGTCCGCCGGGCGCCAAGCGAAAACGCCGACCGATGCTGCGACCAGCGCCAGATACGCGACGATCGCATGATGCTGCAGATACGCGACCGCCAGTTCGCGCAACGTCATCCGGTCGAGATGATGCGAGCGGCCCGAGAACGGCGCCGCTTGCTCCGTCGCTTCGGTCGTCACAGCCGAATGCCGAGCCCGACGCCGAACACCAGCGGATCGAGGCTTATCGCGACCCGCTGCGTGCCGGCTGCCGTGGTCCGCAGCCGCGCGGTCGTGTCGATGTCGATGTATTTTACGTCGAGATTGAGGAACACCTTCGGCGTGATGTCGATATCGACGCCCGCCTGTGCCGACCATCCGAAGCTGTCCTTCATGCGGACGTCTGTCGATCCGACCGCAGCGACGAGACCGTCCGACGCCTTCTCGTTCCAGAATATCGTGTAGTTCACGCCGGCACCGACATAGGGGCGGATCTTGCCGGTCGGGTTGAGGTGATATTGCGCGGTCAGCGTCGGCGGTAAGACCCAGGTCGAGGCGAGCTTGCCGATCGAGCCCGTCGTACCCGTACGGCCGTCGGCGTGATGCTTGGTGGTCGACGCGATCAACTCGAAGCCGATTTGATCGGTGGCCATGTAGGTGACGTCGACCTCGGGCATGAAGCTGTCGTTGACGCTGACATGCTCGCCGGGAAACCCGGGCAGGACGCTGCCGGACTTCTCGTTCGGCGCGACCAGGATCGTCCGCACGCGCACCAGCACGTCGCCGGCGGCAATGCCCTGGCGCGGGCCCACGTCGGCCTGCGCCAGGGCGGGGGCGGCGACGGCCATACCGGCACATGCCGCACCGAGGGCGAGGCTCTTGATCGACACGTTCATGCTCCGGCTCCTGTAATCCAATGCCGTCGAGCTACGCGCGCGGCGCGGCGCGAGCGTTGATCGCGGACAAGGATCGGGTTGACCGCGGTCAAAGACGTCACGCCGGCCGCCGCCCATTTCGCGGCCATGTGGACCTATCATCCAGAGCTGCTCGCAGTGCCGGTGCCGCGCTATTCCAGCTATCCGACCGCTGCCGAGTTCACCGACGCCGTCGGCCCCGCGGACATGCACGCCGCGCTGGCCGGAATCGCCACGGACGAAACCGTCTCGCTCTACGTGCCCATCCCCTATTGTCGGGAGATTTGATGGTATTGCGGGTGCAACACCGGCGGCATGGCGTTGAATGGTCCGGAGACGAGGCCGGTCAGCACAGCGAGGGTGCTACACGATACTGGAAAGCGTTACGAATTAGGCGATGATCCCGCCGCCACGTTGTCGTTCATTGCGGCGTGATCGACCCGGCCATGCCGGAAGATCAAAGCGGCTACGCCGCTTGAGCTACACCACGCGGTGGGACAGGATCGTCGTTTTTAGAACGCAACGTTGGGCGAGACGATTGTACCGCCTGTCAGGGGGAACCGAGTTCTACAGCGGCCAAATCCTATCCCCGCAACAACTCCTACAAAAATCGACTGCCGCCCTTACGGGCGATGTAGTCGTTTGTGGCAAACGCCAACAATCCGACATCCTCACCGCCAGTTCAGCCTCCGGGCCATACTCGTCGTACGGATAGATCGTTAAACTGGTTTGACGGCGAAACGTGCGGTGAGACTCCGTCTTAAGAAGCCCGATGTTACCGGATTTCTGCAATGCCTATTCGGAAACCGTTGATCGCACTGATGAAGACGAAGGCGCCATGCAGTCCTCACCTGTTCAATCCTGCGGGCTGAGGCATGTTTCGTAACACAAGCTTCATGTTTGATCGTTACGGCAACAAAATGAAACTACCTTCGTCGCCTCGAGCGATGCCGCCAGTTCAGCGCTGGCATGATCGTCTGGACGCTCTGATCGCTTGGTCGACCGCGCTTTCGGTCGCTCAGGCACGCACCGTGACCGCTGTAGCCGTCGTAGTCGCAGGACTTGCCGATTTTGCGACCGGCGATGCCTTATGGTTCGGCCCGATCTACCTGCTGATTATCTGCGTGCCCGCGTGGACCCTGGGCTGGCGCGAGGCTGCGCTGACCAGCGCCACGTGTGTGGCGGTATCGCTCGCCGCGAACGGGCTGGAGGCTTATCCCCTTGGTCGCACGGCGATCGCCTGGAACATGGCGATGCGGATCTTGGCGGTGACGATCATCATCGTTTTGATGTCCGGCACGCGCCGGTCGCACGATCGCGAATGGAACCGCGCGCGGAGTGATCCCTTGACCGGGCTCGTCAACGAGCAGGCCTTTTACGACAATGCCACGGCGGCCGCGAAGGGTCAGCAGTGGGGGATACTCGCCTATGTCGACCTCGACGGTTTCAAGCAAATCAACGACCGCCACGGTCATGCCGCGGGGGACGAGGCGCTACAGGCCTTCGCCAGCGGGGTGCGCGACTTGATCCGATCGGACGACGTGTTCGCCCGCATCGGGGGCGACGAATTTTTGTTGTTTCTGCCGGTCGACAGCGAAGCCGAAGGCTATGAGCTTGCCACCACGCTGCATCTGCGGATGAACTGCCTGCAGACGACGTTCGCGCTGGGCTGTAGCATCGGCGCCCTGGTGTTGGACCTAAGCGAAACCGCGATCCACAAGGACCATGTCAGCCTCGCCGACCGGCTGATGTACGAAGCCAAGAACGAAGGAGGCGCGATCTGGATTCGCACTGCCGGTGTGCCGGAAGATGGCGGCTGGACGGGCCCGGGAGCGCCCCTCGACCACCGAGAGGTCTTCGGCGTCATCCCTGCTCCCAGCGCCCTGCACTGAGGTGGCGGAAGTGGACGCGTGGATGACCGCAACTGGGCGTGGCCGGACGCCGTAGGGTACTTACCGGTAGCCTCGGGACTACGTTTACGGTGATGACCGGTTCCGATTTTTGACTGTCGTAACGTGTGCGACCGCGGCATGGATGGACGCTAAAAGCCCGTAATTATTTACAACGCCTTTACCATATGCGCGAATATACCAAACTGACCCGCAATTCGTTATGATCGCTCGCATATGAAGCGCATGATTAGCGGACGTGAATGCCACCTCCAAGAAGTAGCAGCACGCAACCGGGAGAATGCAGGGTGGATTCGAGCAATCGACGCCGCGTACAGTGTATCTATATCGTTGGCGAGAAAACCGGCCAAACTTTCAAGGAGATATCCAGGTTTGTTCTAGGCAATGCGAATTACACTATCATCAGCATCCCAGATTTCGACGAATTCGTACGCGACATCGACAATATCGAGCCGGGGTGCGTCGTCGTGAAAGCGAGCGCGGTGCAACTCGCGCAACTCGCCCTTGCGCGCGTAGAGAGCGCCCGATCGCCGCCGTTGTCGTTGATCCTGCTGGGGGACACACTCGACGTGGCGACCGTGATCGAGGCGATGAAGGTGGCATCGATCCAGTTTCTCGCGCGGCCTTTCGATGCGTCGCATCTGCTCGCGGCGTTGGCGGAAGGGTTCGATAGCCTTGATCGGGAGTTGCAGACCACGACCGCGGATCGCGCGGGCGTCGATCAGTTGGCGTCGCTGACGCCGCGCGAGCGCAACGTGTTCGAAGGGCTGATCGATGGCCTGTCCAACAAGGAGATCGCGAAGCGGTTGGCGATCAGCCACCGGACGGTCGAGGTGTACCGCGCCAATCTGGCGGTGAAGCTGCATTCCAAGAAACCGACCGACTGGGTTCGGCTGAAGTTGGGGCTTTCGCCGGGAACGGCAAATCGGCGGCGCGACGACACGCCGGCGGAGGAACCGGTCGTCGAAACCCCGGAGATCAGGGCGACACGTCGATCGTGATCGTGTCGCTGTAACGCCCTGACGGCATGCCTGCCACCTCGCCGACGGTGACGCGGAGTTCGAGCGCGACGCCGTCGATCGTCAGCGGCGGGGCGATCGTGCGCGACGACGGCCCCGACAGGTCGACGGGCGCTCCATCGATCGCAAGGCCGTAGGGGATACGGGCCTGGCCTGAGTCGCTGCCGACCAGATGACCTGTGTTCGCCGATACGACGAGCAGATGCGCGACGGTGTTTGCCCGAACCTGAAGCATCGCTGTGCGCTGTTCGCCGGTGGTGAACGTGCCGAGATCGATCGCCTGCGCCGACGTTCCGCTGGCAAAGCCACTGCTGGTCCCCGCGAAGTTCGCCTGGGCGCGAGCGATGCTGCGCAAGAGGAGCGTCGATCGCGCGGAGAAAGTGTCGGCAGCATCGAGCGTCCGGAGCATCGCCTGGACGATCCGGGAATATTCGCCGGCTGCGATCACCGAATCCTGGTCGACCAGCAGCCTCCAGACGATCGTGACGCGGGGCCGCGCCGTCGTCAGGCGGACGGTCGACAGGTCGGGGGACAGCCCGGCTACCACGCCGTCGCCGGGCTGCACCTCGATCCGATATACGAGCGGCCGCGTCGCGTCGCCGAACCGGATCGTGCGCAACGGTGCCGACGCATCGTCGACCAGTGCGACGGTCGCCTCGCAATCCGTACCCTCGACCAGATCGACGGTCGTTCGCAGTGATCCCTCGCCGGGGGTCATGCCGAACGGGTCGTAGGCGATGGGGCTCGCGACCAGCGTGCCGATCCGGACATCGCACGCGAACGCGGCAACGGGCATCGCCAACCCCAGCACGATCGCGGCACCGGGAAGCCAGCGGCTAAGGGCGGACTGCATGAAGCGTACCGACATCGACTATTCCCTTCGAGAGTTCTGAGACGGCGAACTCGACCGTGGCTACGGTTTCGATCGTCACGCGGTAGCGGCCGGGCGAGAGATGGTCGGCTGCGAACCGGCCTGCGTCGTTGGTGAAGATCGGCCGTTTGCCGAACGACTGGTCGCCGATCTTCTCGATGACGCCGGAGTAGCTCGACACCGGCCCGCTGGCGGTGACGATGAACCCCATCGCGATCCGCGACGCCGCCGATCCGACCGCGACTCGGTAGCCCGACGCGGAGCCCGGAAAGGCGAGCAATTGCCCGTCGCCCAGATCATAGCCGGCGGGCAGCGGGTCGACGTCGTAGATGTCGAGGATCGGGCTGAAGACCCGGTTGAGCGGCACCAGTGGCGCGCCAAGCCAATCCTGCCGGCCGACCACGTAACCCGCCTCGTCCTTGATCGTGACCGCCGCGCCGTCCAGCGTGGCGTGTCGATCGAAGATCGCGAAATTGCCGACGCCGGGGCGACCGATCGAGACTTTGCCATCCGCAAAACCCAGAAAGGTCGAGGCCCGCAGCCGCGTCTCGCGCGCGCCGATGCCGGCCGGCGAGCGGGAATATTGAAGGTCCTGCTCGATCGACGCGATGAACCGGTTGCCGAAATAGCGCGCATCGCCGGATACGCCCGCACGCTCGTCGCTGCGACCGAGCTGGATCCGGCCAGACAGGTCGCCGACCTGATCGATCGGACTCCGGCTGGCCTCGATCACCCCGGTATTCTGGCGGGTGTCGACTCGGGCTGCGATCGTATCGCGTCGCCCGGTGCGCATCGACAGGCCGAGCAGGCCTTGTGGATGCCAGCCGCCCGGCAGGTTGCGCTCGACACCGAGGGTGGCCGTCCAGACGAAGCGACCGCGCGTGAGATAGCCGTTCAGGTCGAGGCCCTGCCGTCCGGTGTTGCTGCGCGTGCTGCCGTAGCTTGCGATCGCGGCGAGACCGTAATTGCCGCGTCGCCAGTCGGCCCGAGCATCGACATGCCAGCGCTCGTCGTTGATCCGTCCGTCGCGATCGAAGGGCGACGAGAAGTCCTTGCTGTAGCGGCTCGACAGGACCGTGAAATTCCAGGTGTCGCGGTCGAGCGTCAGCGTCTGGAGCCAGTCTATGCTGAATGCGGTCCCCTGCTTTCCGTCGAACCGGCTGGTGCTGGCCTGGCCACGGAACAGCCCGATCGGCGTGCCGACCACGCCTTCCCCGCTGACCTGCCAGTTACCGTCCGCATATTGCCCGCCCGTGCCGAGAGTGAAGCGGTTGGCGAAGCCGTGCCGGATATAGCCGGTCGCGGTCATCGGACCGCCATAGCGTCGCTCGCCATTCTCCTGTCGTCCAAGCGCGGCGCCGAAATCGGTGAGCCCGCCGGCCAGCATCGCGGTCGCGGTGAAGAAGGCTGCGGATGCCACTTCGTGGCGACCAAGATCGTCCTCGACGATCAGCCGGACGTCGTTCGCGCCGAACTGCGACGACAGATCGGTCAGCTGATAGCGGCCCGGATCGAGGCGCAGGCGGCGCGTCTCGACGCCGTTGGTCTCGACGATGATCGTCGATGGCCGGTCGAGTGTCACACCGCCGCGCCCCGAGGGACGGATATTCTCGAACGGTCTGATCCCCTGATAGTCGCGCGCAACCGCGATTCCGAGGATCGTGTTGCTGCCCTGGAAGCCCGTGATGCGCGGCGTCAGCTCTCCTGCTGCGTAGCGGATAGCCGAGTCGAAATCGTCATAGGTCAGCCGCGTAACCGCTCGGTCGAACCCGTAATGCCCGCCGTCATGCTCGGCGAGGACACCGCCCGACCGGAGGGTAACGCCTGGAAACGCGCCGAACGTGACGAACCCGTCCGCCGTTACGCGCAACGGCGACCGTCCGCGGTCGGGCCCGCTGTCGATGAATCCCTGATCGATCGCCAACCCGACACCGCCCGCAAGCCGTGCCTGCTGCATGTATCGCGAAGGATCGGGACGAACGTCGCCGCGCATGCTAAGCGACTGGAGCGCGAGCGCGCTCGCCGGCACGGTAACGGCGACCTCGAGCGTCGCCGGATCGTAGCGGACACCGATCGGCGGGACGTCGAGCGCATCGAAGCGTGCCCGGAGAGCCGGTCCGACTTTCGCCTTCAGCTTGGCGAATAGCGGGGCATCGATGCTGGGACCAAGCAGCGCCAACAGACGGACGGCGTCGATATCGCCATTGCCCGCCGTATCGACGCGAACGCCGATCTCACCAATCAGGCGCCCGTTCACGAGTAACGGCGCATCGAGGTCGACGAGGCCGCGCGGAACCAACGGCGGTGTCACCAGGGGGGGTGCCGTCGGAGGCGATATTGCCGAGGGCGGCGGTATCGCAGGCTGGACATCCTGGGGGAGGGTGGGGGGACCGCGCCCGTTCTCCCGCCGGGCCTCACCGGCGCCAGCGACGGCATCGTCGGCCGCGATTAGCGCGGCGACGTCCAGCGTCGCGAACGGGACAACGGCTGCACCCGCGGCCGAACCGCAGGACAGTGCGAAGAGGCTGACCGCCGATCGCCTTAAGTACCGTTGGGCACGCCAAGGAGACCGTCGTGCGCGGTCATAGGCCGCGGCCACCTCGCTCCTCCGGAAGAGCGCCGATGATGAGCTGGGCGGGTCCCTTGATCGTGTCGACAAGGGACATTTCACGCGACGCGCCAGGCATCACGAAGACGGCGTCGCCGTAGCGGATCTGGTCGAGCGCGAGCGGTTCGACCTTGTCACCGCGTTTCAACTGCCAACTATAGAGCGTCAGGTCCGCGACACCGGCGCCGCTGTTGGTCATTCGTCCGTGCAGCGCGCCGTCCTTTCCGAGCACGAGATCGCCGGTCATCGCCAGCGCGGGCTTAAGCGAGTCCGGCTGGACGATCGCGGTGGTGTTGAAATTGAGCGACATCGCCAGGTGGCTCTGCATCGCCGCCGCTGCGTCCTGCTTGACCATCTCGGTGGAATTGGTCTGCTTCACGCGCAGGACGAAGACCTTGCCCTTGTCCATCGTCGGCGCACCGACATAGCGTACCTGCATCAGCTGCGACTTGTCGCCGGCGATGCTGGCTTGCGGCGGGAAGATCAGGAAATCATTGGGCGCCGGCGTGAAGGCCCGCTTGCCGGCTTCGTCGACCGTAACCGAGAACGGCTGGAGCTCGACGTTGAGGACTTCGGCACGGGTATTGGTCACCGTGATCCGGGCCGTCGATCGCGCGCCGCTGGGCGTCAGCGTGTAGATCATCGGCTGTACGCTGTAGGCGAAGGCCAGCGTCGAGGTTAGGGCCGTAAGGGCGAGGCTGGCGATGACGCGGCGCGATGTTCTCAGCACGATGTTTCCCCCCGGAAAAAAAGGAGGTGGACGCCACCGGATTGCGGCGTCCACCCCAGTAGTATCAGCCGACCGTCACATCCCAGCTCTCACTATACGTGCCAGCGAGGAAAGGCAGCGACTGCAGCGTGACCGAGAAATTGCCCGGCAGGCCGTTGGCGACGGTCGCATCCGGTGCGCCGATACCCGACGTAATCGCCGCGCTGGTCATGTTGACGTTGTTGAACGGCAGAAGGTTGCCGTCGAGATCGAGCGTCAGGTTGTAGTGAACCTGCGACGCGGATGGGCCTGCAAAATAGCCGTTCGAGGCATCGACGGTGATCGCCTTGTTGCCGGCCTTGTTGCAGGTCACCAGCACGCCAGCGATGTTCTGCAGCGTCTGGTGCGAAGGATCGAACGAACGTGCGGTCATGTCGACCTTGCAGACCGGTGCGATCGTGCCCGACGTGGTCAACGTAGCAGCGCTGGCAACACCGGCAAATGCGCTCGAAGCAACGATGGCGATGGAGAGAACCTTAAATCCGTTCATGATGAATTCCCGTGCTGTTGATCGACTGGATCGCCGATGGTCTTTGTCTACACACTAGCCTTCGTTCACAAATCGTTCAGTTGAATAGGTCTGATTGACTATCGCTATGGTGTAATTTGCGTTGAACATGCACTGAAAGCGACAAGGCTATTCTTTGTGCCTGGGGCGCTCCGCTGACATTCATCTTTGCATAGATCGACCGCAGATGGGCGCGCACCGTGTTCACGGAGATGTTGAGCGTCCGCGATATCTCCTTCGGGCAGACCGCGTCGGCCACGCCCTGGAACACCGGCAGTTCGGACGGCGTCAGGCCGAACATCGCGCCGGCTATGCTTGCGTCGATCAGCGCGCGCGAACTGATATCGTCGAGCGTGACCAGCAACACCCAGGTTCCATCGACGATGGTCTTGAGAATTGTCACCGCGACCCAGCGCGATACGCCGAAAGGCAGGATCAACGCCGCTACCGCCTCGTCGCGCGACAGCGCGAGCGCCGCCTGCTGCTGGAACAATCGATTGGATGCAGGTTCGGCAAAGCGCAGGCGGTGGCCGACATGCGGGGCGACCATGCCGACATCGAGCAATCGCTGTCCTGCCTGGTTCGTTCTCTGCAACCGCAGCGCATCGTCGAGCACCAGCCGGGCCTGCGCATCGAGTTCGAACCAGGCCACGCTCCAACGCTGTGCAAGTGCGCTCGGGCTGGGCCGCGATAGCATATCCATTCTGTCGATGACGCTCATAGGACCCCTTGGAATGTGCCGCTGTCAGAGTTGCAGATATTCCGTGCTTCGATCTCGGGATGAATGCGATCTTGTCGATCGCCCACCCTCTCCTACCTCTACATCCAACCAATCTAACCGAAGTTAAAGTACGTACGGCAACTTAGGTAATGCCCCTTACGTACTAGTCCTTAGTCGATCTTGATGTTGGATTGCCGAACGAGGTGTCGGATGATGGCGCAACGGATTCTTGAACATTGCCTGCTCGACCCAGCAATACTTCAAATAAATCCGAGGGACGGGGATAATTGCGAGATGCACGCGGATTGCGAGCGCGAACCGATCACGTTTCCCGAACGCATCCAGAGTTTCGGCTTTCTGCTTGCGGTGACCAACAACTGGGTGATCGAGAGGGCATCGGCGAACCTGTCCCAGTTTCTCGGGATGGAGGCCCAGTCCGCGATCGGCATGCTTCTCGACCGCGTGATCCCGCAGCCGGCGATGCATCACCTGCGATACCGCGTTGCGATGCCCGGCGCCGGCCGGGGGATCGACCGGATCTTCGGCTTGCGCTTGAGGCCGGGGGGAGATCTTTACGACCTGGCCTTTCACCTGAGTGGCAATCTCCTGATCATCGAAGGCGAGCCCTGCGGGAGCGACCAGCCGGCCAGTGCGGCGACCCTGGTGCGTTCGATGATGGGGCAAGTTCAGTCGCAGGCTACGGTCGATTCGCTCTACATCGACGCCGCGCGCCAGGTCCGCGCGATCACCGGCTTCGACCGCGCACTCATCTATAGGATCGGCGACGATGGTACCGGGCAGGTGATCGCCGAGTCCGCAAAAGCCGATGTCGATCCGCTGCTGGGACTGCACTTCCCCGCGACCGACATCCCCAGCCAGGCGCAAAGCCTGTATCTCCGCAACCCGTTCTGGATCATCGCGAACGTCGCCTCGACTCCCGTCCCACTGGTCTCGTCGGGCTCTGGCCGGACTGCGCCGCCGCCGCCACTCGACCTGACACTGGCAGTCACCCGCGCGGTATCCCCGGGCCATATCGAGTATCTGCGGAACATGGGCGTCGCGGCCTCCTTGTCGATCTCGATCATCATAGACAACACGCTCTGGGGCCTGTTCGTCTGCCACCATTTCACGCCGCGGCTGCCGAGTTTCGTCATGCGCAGCGCCGCCGAACTCTTTGGCGCGATGTTCTCGCTGACGCTGGAGAACCGGCTGCATGCCAGCGCCGCCGCGGACGATACGCGCAACCGTATCGCGATCGAAGAGATTGCCAGCGCGGCATCGGCAGACCCGACGCGGCTGGCCGATCCGGTGTGGTTGAGCACGACGATCGCGAAGGTCATAGACTGCGACGGCATTGCGCTGACGAACAACGGCGCGCTCACCACTGCCGGGACAGTGCCCGACAAGGCTGCGATCATGACGCTAGTCGAAAGGCTCGACGGAGCTGATATCGACCGCGTCTGCGCGACGGACTGTCTCGTCCATTCAGAGCGAGCGGCGGGCGTGCTCGCCATTCCCATTGCCCGGGCGCCTCGCGACTATCTATTGCTGTTCCGGCAAGAGCGCGCCCAAGAGAAGCGCTGGGGTGGCGATCCAGATCCTGTCGTCGTCGTCGTCGACATAAGCGAACCGCCCAACGCAGCGAGCTTACCGCATCCCAGAACCAGTTTCAGTCCGCTCGTACGTGGCAACCTCGGTCAGTCTTCGTCGTTCACCGATAGCGATTGCCGTGCCGCGGAGATGATCCGCACGGCATTCGATCGCATCCTTCTGAAGCTGCTGGTAACCAAGACCAATCACGCCGAGCAAGGATCCGCGCGACAGGACATGGTGATCGCCGAACTCAACCACCGGGTCCGCAATATCCTGACGCTGATCCGCGGCTTGATCGGCCAGACCGCGATCGACGGTATCGGCACCGAGGATTACGTCGCGGCGCTTGGCGGTCGCGTCCAGGCCTTGGCGCGCGCGCACGATCACGCGACACGGGGCGATGGCGTCTCCGGCACGCTGATCGCGTTGCTGGACGACGAGATCGCCGCGTTCGTACCGACCCGGCGCGATCGGTTTCAGATGTTCGGACCCGCCGTTCGGTTCGACGCGCAGGCGCTGGCGACATTGGCACTCGTCATCCACGAACTCGTCACGAACAGCGTCAAGCACGGTGCGTTCTCGACCAGCGGGACGGTCGAGTTGCACATCACGAACGATACCGACGGCGTGCGCATGGCGTGGCGCGAGCGCCAGGGTCCGACGCTCTCCGAGCCAAGGGAGCGAGGGTTCGGTTCGGTCATCATCGAACGCATGATCCCGTTCGACCTGCAGGGTCTCGCGCGGACCCGCTATCCGCCCGCAGGGTTCGAAGCCGACTTCTTCGTGCCCGCGGCGCATGTCGTAGCCGAGGCCGAACTGCGGGTGGCGATTCCCATCGGAACGGCATCGTCCGACGCACCGTCGGACCGTCCCCTGGCCGGACTATCGGTGCTCCTGCTCGAGGATAACATGATCGTCGCACTCGAGGCGGAGGACTTGCTTCATCAACTCGGTGCCGCGAAGGTCGAGATCGCGGCCGACCTGATCGGCGCCGAAAAAGCGATCGATCGCGGCGGCGTCGACATCGTCATGCTCGATATCGGCATAGGCGACCTCAACAGCGCACCTCTGGCACGCCGCCTCTCCAGCGTGTCGATCGCCTTCTTCTTCGCCAGCGGCTACGACGAACGCCCCGGCCTGGCGTCCGAATTCACCGACATACCGATAGTCGGAAAGCCGTACAGCCTTACCAGTCTGCGCATGGCGGCCACCCAGTCCCTGATGCGGTAGATACCGTTTCCATTGCCAGGCTCCCGCAGGCACTGATCTCGGTAACGCCGGGTTGCAGGAACGCGAATTCGCCACGATCGCAGCCCTGTCCGATGCTATTGCCGCAGCGCTTGAGGACCGCGGCGTTCCACCGCTACACGCTGCGCTGGCTGCGCAGGTCGGCATGACGGCGATCGCTCATGCGCAGATTGAGTGGCTGAACGACAAAGCATAGGGCTTGGCGAGCGGTTCGCGATGGCGCGGCAAGCCCTGCGAAAATTGCGGTAGCGGAGACCCGAATGAGGATGGAAGTACGCGCGACGTTCATGCGTGGCGGCACAAGCAAGGGGCTGTTCTTCGATCCCGCGGATCTGCCCGCCGACCCTCTAGCTCGAGACAGGCTCTTGTTGCGCGCTATTGGCAGTCCCGACCCTTATGGTCAGCAGATCGATGGTATGGGCGGCGGAAGCTCGAGTACCAGCAAGGCTGCGCTCGTCAGCAGGAGTGACCGCCCCGGGTACGACCTGGACTATTACTCGGCTGCGCTACCCATCGATGCCGCGTTTGTGGACTGGAGCGGCAATTGCGGTAACCTCGCAGCGGCGGTGGCCCCGTTCGCGTTCCATCGCGGGATGCTGGAGGTGCCCCGCGACGGCATCGCTCTCATCCGCATCTGGCAGGTCAATACGGCAAGGCTGATCGTGGCACACGTTCCGTTCTGCGGAGGTCAGGTACAGGAGCATGGCGACTTCATTCTAGACGGCGTTGCATTCCCCGCGGCCGAAATTCGACTGGACTTCGAAAGCGGACCGGATGGCCCCGATCTCTTTCCGACTGGGTCTCCGACCAGTGTCATCGAGTGGTCGGGCGGGGTACCCTTCGAAGCAACGTTGATAGATGCCGGAAGCCCGACGATCTTGGTCCACGCGGACGCTCTGGGGCTGACTGGCGTGGAGACCGCGGCGGAGGTGAACGCGAATCCAGAACTGCTTGCTGAAGCCGAGCAGATGCGGGCCCATGCCGCGGTTCGCCTGGGCCTTGCCGCGACACCCGAGGAGGTTACCGCGCGGTATCGGCAGAGCCCCAAGCTCGCGTACGTCAATCGCGCTCGGGATTATGTCACGGCCAGCGGAACGCACGTGGACGAGGCCTCGATCGACTTGGTGGCGCGTACATTCTCCATGGGCAAGCTTCACCACGCCATGACGGGGACAGGGACGGTGGCAATCGCAGCCGCGGCGGCGGTTCCAAATACCATTGTGAGCACGATCACCGGCGTTCGCAGCATGGTGCGCATAGGCCACGCCTTCGGATCTGTTCCGGTTGGGGCCGAGTCCGAAAACGAAGGCGGCTGGCGGATCAGACGTACCTCGTTCAGCAGGTCCGCTCGCATATTGATGGACGGTGTAGTGTTCATTCCTGTCCAGGCACCGAGCTTTGGAGGGCAATCGACGAGCCATGAAACCGATATTGCATGAGGGTGCCTCCGAGATTGCCCTACACAACTACGAACGTCTGAAATTGAAGGCGATGGAGGCACTAGAACGGCGACCTATGGGTCTCGTTGGACACAAACTGAGTTAACGAGGCGGCGTTCCGACCCGCGTTTTGAGTTCGATTCGTATAACCAGATATCGTCAGCCAAGCGGTTTCAGCTTAGCCGCTATGGTAAGCAATGCGCGCAAACCCGCGGGCACTTGTCGCCGTCCGGAGTAATAGAGGTAGAAGCCTGGCCCCATCGTCGCCCAGTCGGTCAGCACGAGGCAAAGACGGCCATCGGCGACATGCTCGGCAAACAGGGCCTCAAGACCAAATGTCAGACCCGCACCATTCAGTGCCATCGCCAATGTCGAGCGACTATCGTCAGCGGTCATGGCGCTTTTGACGGGCACATCGAAGTCACCGTCCGGCCCCTCGAACTCCCAGCGGTAGATACTGTCGTCGCCGAGCCGAACGCCCAGGCAGCGGTGATGCTTCAGTTCGTCCGGGTGCGTCGGCGTGCCACGCTCCTCCAGATAACCAGGAGATGCGGCAACCACCCATCTGAGGTCGGCTGAAAGACGCTGCGCGATCATGTCTTCGGGCACGGTGCCGCCATAGCGCACGCCTCCATCGAACCCTTCGCCGACGACATCGACGATACGGTTGCTGGAGACGAGATCTACTTCGATATCGGGGTGACGGCGAGCCAGTTCGGCGAGCACGGGGCCGAGGACCAACGTTACCGCATCGACCACGGCGTTGATGCGGATCTTGCCGCCAGGATTGGCACGAAGCTGATCAAGATTTTCAAGTGCGGAGCCGATGTCGGCAAATGACCCGGAGACCGACTGCTCCAGCGTCTTACCGGCCGACGTTAACGTCACGGATCGGTTGGTCCGGTTGATCAGTCGGACGCCAGCGCGGGCTTCGAAGTTCTTCAGTGCATGGCTCACCGCGGAGGCGGACACGCCAAGCTCAAGACCGGCCCGACGGAAATTCCGGTGCCGCGCGATCGCCAGGAAATAGGCGAGGTCGGTGAGGTTGGTGCGGGTGACGAGCATCTTGCGATGATGAAGCAGATTCATCGTCGCATCAACCACCGTGGCGGTAACCGTCTCGGTGTAAAAGCGTTTACTAGGCCTGACTGGCGCCGGTTGGCGCGCCCAAGGAGGATCGCCGATGGCCAGCGAGAGTTTTCAGTTTTCACGACGGGAGATGCTGATGAGCGGCGCTACTACGGCGGCAGTATCCACCATCGCGATTGAAACGGCCGACGCCGCGCCGCCGGCGCAAGCCCTGCCGACGTACCAGGTCGCCTTGACCGTGAACGGCAAGCCCCATGCGCTGACGCTCGACCCGCGCACGACCTTGCTCGATGCGCTGCGCGAACATCTGCATCTCACCGGTACCAAGAAGGGCTGCGACCACGGGCAGTGCGGGGCCTGCACGGTCATCGTCAACGACGAGCGGATCAACGCCTGTCTCAGCCTCGCGGTCCAGCATGACGGCGATGCCGTGATCACGATCGAGGGGCTTGGCACGCCCGAGCACCTGCATCCGATGCAGGCCGCCTTCGTGAAGCGTGACGGATATCAGTGCGGTTACTGCACCCCGGGGCAGATCTGTTCCGCGGTCTCCGTGCTGCAGGAAATCCGGCGCGGCGTTCCCAGCCATGCGCAGGTCGATCTGGTGGCAGCGCCGCAACCGACTGGCGCCGAAATGCGCGAGCGGATGAGCGGCAACATCTGCCGCTGTGGTGCCTATTCCAACATCGTTGAGGCGATGGCCGACGTTGCAGGAGCCAGCGCATGAGAAGCTTCACCTACGAGCGGGCACGGACGCCTGCGGACGCGGCACGTATCGTCGCAAGCCATCCCGGCGCGCGATTCCTGGCCGGCGGTACCAACCTGCTCGATCTGATGAAACTCGAGATCGAGACGCCGACTCATCTGGTCGACGTGCAGGACCTTAAGCTAGACCGGATCGAACCGACCGACGCTGGCGGGCTGCGGATCGGTGCGTTCGTCAGCAACACCGCGCTTGCTAGCGACGAGCGGGTACGACGCGACTATGGCGTCCTCAGCCGCGCAATCGTCGCAGGTGCCTCGGGCCAGTTGCGGAACAAGGCGACGACCGCGGGCAATCTGCTGCAGCGAACGCGGTGCCCGTATTTCTACGACACCAACCAGCCCTGCAATAAGCGGAAGCCGGGGTCGGGGTGTGCTGCGATCGGTGGCTATTCGCGCCAGCTTGCCGTCATCGGATCGAGCGACGCGTGCATCGCAACCTATCCGGGCGACATGGCGGTCGCGATGCGCGTGCTCGATGCCACGGTTGAGACGGTGAGGGCGGACGGGAAGACACGATCCATCCCGATCGGCAGCTTTCATACGCTGCCGGGCACTACGCCCGAGCGGGATAATGTGCTCGATCACGGCGAACTCATCACCGCGGTGACGTTGCCCGCGCTAGTCGGTGGTACGCAAGTCTACCGCAAGGTGCGCGACCGCGCGTCCTATGCGTTCGCACTCGTTTCGGTCGCCGCCATCGTCCAGCGCGACGGCAGCGGGCGCGCAGCGTTCGGTGGTGTCGCTCACCGGCCTTGGCGCGTGGAGGCGGCGGAGGCAGCGATGCCCCGCGGCGCGGTCGAGATGGCGAAAGCGGTCTTTGCCGACGCCCGGCCGACTGACGACAACGCATTCAAGATCCCACTCGCGACGCGCACCCTCGCGGCGGTCATTGCAGAGGTGAAGCCATGATCTTCGACACACCCGCAGGCGCCAATCCGACCGACCGGATGAAGGTGCTCGGCAAGCCACTCGATCGCTACGAAGGGCATCTGAAGACCACCGGCACCGCGACCTATGCTTATGAATGGCAGGATGTCGCGCCCGGATTTGCGTACGGCTACATTCTCGGCGCCGCGATCGCCAAGGGCCGGATCACTTCGATCGACACGCGTGATGCCGAACGTGCGCCCGGCGTGGTCGGGGTGGTCACGTACCTCAACGCCGGCAAGCCCGGGGTCGGCAAGTTCTACGTCCAGAAGATGCTCGCTGCGCCGAAGGTCGACCATTATCATCAGCCGGTCGCGGTCGTCGTTGCGGAGACCTTCGAACAGGCTCGTGCTGCAGCGGCGCTGGTACGGGTGGACTACCAGCGGACCGCCGGCCGGTTCGATCTGGCCGCGCAGAACGCCACCGCGCCGGTTCCGCCCGAGGGCGAGTTTGGCGGCCCCAACGAGAAGCAGATCGGCGACTTCGCCATGGCGTTCGCCGCGGCACCAGTCAAAGTCGACGAGACCTACACCGTGCCCGATCAGGCCCACGCGATGATGGAGCCACACGCGTCGATCGCAAAGTGGGACGGCGACCGCGTGACGTGCTGGACGTCGATCCAGCAGATGAACTGGGGAACGCGCGACCTCGGGCTGATCCTCGGGATCCCCAAGCAGAACGTCCGCCTGATCTCGCCCTATATCGGCGGCGGCTTCGGCGGGAAGGGGACCGTGCAGATCGATCTGGCGCTGGCGGCGATCGCGGCACGCGTGGTCAAACGCCCGGTGAAGATCGCGTTGCAGCGGCCGATCATGTTTAACACCACGATCCACCGGCCCAGGACGATCCAGCGTGTGCAACTGGGGGCGGGCCATGACGGGCGGCTGACCGCGATCGGTCATGACAGCGTGTCGGGCAACCTCGTCGGTGGGCGGACCGAGCCGACCGTCACCTCGACGCGGACGCTGTATGCAAGTGCGAACCGGCTGACCCGGATGCGGCTTGCCACGCTCGACCTCGCCGAGGGCAACGCGATGCGGGCGCCCGGCGAAGCACCTGGCCTGATGGCGCTGGAGATCGCGATGGACGAGCTGGCGGAAAAGCTGAAGATGGATGCGATCGAGCTTCGCGTCGTGAACGACACACAGGTCGATCCCGAAAATCCGAACAAGCCTTTCTCGACCCGAGCCTTTGTCCGTTGCCTGCGGGAGGGTGCCGAACGCTTCGGCTGGGACAAGAGGCAGAGCAAGCCCGGTGCGGTCCGCGACGGCCGGTGGCTGATCGGCATGGGGATGGCAGGAGCGATCCGAGGCGGCAAGATCGCCAAGGCTGGCGCGCGGGCCCGGCTCGATCGGCACGGCACGGTGACGATCGAGACCGACATGACGGATATCGGCACCGGCAGCTACACCGTCGTCCAGCAGACTGCGGCCGAGATGATGGGCGTCACGCCCGACCGGATCGTGGTCAAGCTCGGCGACTCCACCTTCCCAGAAACGCCTGGATCGGGCGGGCAGCAGGGCGCGCCTTCCGTGACGGCGGGCGTCTACGCGGCGTGTATTAAGCTTCGCGAGACCGTTGCCCAGCGGCTCGGCTTCAACACCGCCGACGTCGACTTTGTCGATGGCCAGGTGCGCAGCGGCAACCGTTCGGTGAAGCTTGCCGACGCGGCCAAGGATGGCGAGATCGTGGTCGAGGACCTGATGGAGTTCGCCAAGCTCGCGGATCAGTTCCAGCAGCAGACCTTCGGGGCGCATTTCGTCGAGGTTGCGGTCGACGCCTATACCGGCGAGGTCCGGGTGCGGCGCATGCTCGCGGTCTGCGCCGCGGGACGAATCCTCAACGCCAAGACTGCGCGTAGCCAAGTGATCGGCGGGATGGTGATGGGCGTCGGCGCGGCGCTGATGGAAGACATGGCTATCGACAAGCGCTTCGGCTTCTTCGTGAACCACGATCTCGCCGGCTATGAGGTGCCGGTGCACGCCGACATCCCGCATCTCGACGCCTTCTTCATCGACGAGGTCGATCCGACGATCTCGCCGGTAAAGGCCAAGGGCGTTGGCGAGCTGGGTCTGACCGGGGTCGCGCCAGCGGTCGCCAACGCGGTCTACAACGCGACCGGCGTCCGCGTGCGCCAGTATCCGATCACGCTGGAGAAGCATCTCGACGCGCTGCCGGCGCTGACGTGATCGCCCGACCAACGCCGACACGCGCAGCATTCCTGATCCAGTTCGGCATCCTGCTCGCGCTGATGTTGCCCGTCAGCTCTGTTCAAGCACAAAGAGGAAGTTTCGACATGACCATCGCACGCAAGACGGAAATGAAGACCGTCGACGGACCGGAGGCCTATTTCACCGGCAAAGTCACGATCACCGGCCAGTTTCAGCGCGACGAACCGTCCCGTGTTCCGGCGCCATCGTCCATTTCGAACCTGGCGCCCGCACTGCATGGCACACGCACCCCGCCGGTCAGACGCTGATCGTGACCGAGGGCGTCGGCTGGACGCAGATCGCGGATGGCCCGAAGCTGGAGTTCAATGCGGGCGACATCCTGTGGTGCCCCGCCGAGCACAAGCACTGGCATGGCGCGACACCGCACCAGGGCATGACTCATGTCGCCATTCAGGAGTCGGTCGATGGATCGCCTGTCACCTGGATGGAGAAGGTGACGGACGACGAATATCTCGCGCCGCTCGGAACCGAGTGATCGACCGCCGTCCGCACAACTGAAATCAGGAAGTCCTCTTATGTCCAACGCTCATCGTTTCTCCGACAAGGTCGCATTTGTCACCGGCGCGGCCAGCGGCATCGGCCGCGCTACGGCTGTTGCGTTCGCAACTGAGGGCGCCCGTGTCGCGATCCTCGATCTTACCGAAGATGCGCTTGCCGAAACCGCCGATGCCGTCAGGAATGCGGGCACACAGGTGCTGGTCATCGCTTGCGACGTGTCCAAGCCGGAGCAGGTCGAGGCAGCGATCGGGCAGGTCGTCGAGACGTTCGGTCGGCTCGACATCGCTTTCAACAATGCCGGCGTCGAGAACAAGGCCGCACCGGTCGCCGAGATCGCGCTCGACGAGTGGGACCGCATCCTCGACATCAACCTTCGTGGCACGTTCGTGTGCATGAAGCACGAACTGGCACAGATGGTCCGGCAAGGTAGCGGCGTGATCGTCAACACGTCGTCGGGTGCCGGCGTCCGGGGCGTGGCGGGCGGTGCTTCCTATGCGGCCTCCAAACACGCCATCATCGGCCTGACGAAATCGGCAGCGCTCGACTATGCCAAGCAGAATATCCGCGTGAATGCGATCCTGCCGGGCAACATCGAGACGCCGATGATGGATCGCTTCACCAACGGTGACATCCAGAAAGCTATCGATCTCGAGCCGGTCGGTCGTCTGGGTAAGCCCGAGGAAATCGCCAACGCTGTTCTCTGGATGAGCGCAGACCTAGGCGGATTTGTTACCGGTGCCGCCATCTCCGTGGATGGCGGCTGGTCGCTGTAACTACGCGATCATCCGTTCAGTCGCCGCCTTACAGGGGCGACTGAATGGAGCAGGGTCGCGAATGGAAATTGGACGAACGGATGAAGGGGAAGGGCGCGGACAAGGCTCCGAGTATCCGTCTATAGATCGACTCGTCGCCGATCCCGGTCGACGACACGCATCTCGTTGCGCCTGACCGAGTGCTGCTGCAGGGCCGGCGGAGCCGAGCAACGTCGCCGACCGCCCCGTGCAGCGAAACGAGCCGCATCACGCCCCCGCCGCGCACGCTAACCGTATGTAAACGAACACGCGCTACAATCTCGCTGATCCTCAGGGACGAATGTCCCTGGAAGAGAAAACGAGGGAGGCGATGGCCACCAGAGCAACTGTCCACGCCGCGGCAATCGCGCTCGCGCTCACCGCGACACCCGCCGCCGCTCAGGTCCGCGTCGAGATCGGGGGACAGATCCAGGATGTCCCCGCAAACACCGTGCGCACCGTTACCACGGTCAACGGACGTACGCGCGTTGTCGATGCGGCATGGCAGGGGGGCGTGGGGACGCCTGGCATGGCGACGATCACCACCACCGAGACCACGGACGAGGACGGCGACGGTCACGTGCTGTCGCGTACCGTCGTCACCTGCATCGAGCCACAGCGCACGACGGTCGCCGTCGTGGCGTATGCACCGCCACCCGTACCGCACATCGAGATCGATCCGGCCGACCTCGACGATCCGGTCACCCTTGGGACGCCACGCGTCCTGCGGATCAATCGCGATCCCTGGGGCGGGCACTTCGTCGCGTCTATGATTATTAACGGCGTGCCCATCCGTGCGATCATCGACACCGGTGCCGCATATAGCGTCCTCTCGGCCGAAGACGCGCGCGAGACCGGTGCCGACCGTGCGGTGCAGCGCGAGGAGGTGGCGGTCGGCATTGGCGGTTACACCCGGGTCGGCGTCGCACGCGTCGCGTCGGTCGAGATCGGCGGACAGAGCCTCGGCCGTATGACGATGCGTATCGGCCAGCCCGGCATCCCCTATACGCTGCTCGGACAGCCCGAGATCGCGCGGTTGGGACGCGTCACGATCGAGGACGGCGTGATGACGATCACCCCTCGCGGGATGCCGACGCAGGTTGCCATGCGCTAGTCCGGGCGAGGAGAAGGCAAGTTTGCAATGTACTGGTCCCCTATCGCCTGTCTCGAGGCGTGTCGGTCAAGACCGGGATGGTAGATCAGGTCTCGCTGATCAGCGCGGTAGAGGCAATGGCGATAAAGTCGCCTGTTCGTTGCTCACCATTAGGGTGCTAAACCGGTAGCCGGCCGAGAGCGGCTGCCAGTGCATCCATGTCTGCCATCGTGTTGAACAGGGCAGGTGTCACTCGCACGCACGATCCTGCTGCAGGACCGTCACGGTGAACGGTGAAGATGCCGAACCGATCTAGCAAGGTCTTCGCGATCGCCACGTTCTCAACCGAACTCGTCTTCCCAACGACGCGGAAGGCGGTGATGCCGCCGTGCAGCGTAGGGTCGTCAGGGGTCAGTACCTCGATTCCAGGGATCGCGCGGGCTTGCGCAACCCATCGATTGCGAAGCGCGGCGAGGCGGTTGGCGCGGCGCTTGCTGCCGATCTTCTCCTGAAACGCCAGCGCGGCGGGCACCGTCAGCGGTGCGGCGAAATCTACCGTGCCGGTATGGATACGCGCGTTTATGGTGTCGCGGTCGGTCGCAGGATTGGCGGGATCGCGGTCGATCGCCGACAGCGCGGACCGTCGGATATGGATCGCGCCGACACCAAGGGGCGCGCCCAGCCATTTGTGGCAATTGATCCCGACATAGTCGCAGTCGAGATCGGCCAGTGTCATGTCGAGTTGGCACCAGCTATGGGCCGCATCGACGATCGTGGCGATTCCCCGCGCGCGAGCCATCGCCGCGATCTCGCGCACCGGCAGGACTAGCCCGGTACGGTGGCTCAGATGGGTCAGCAGGATCAGCTTCAGCCGCGGATTAGCCTCCATCGCGGCGGCATAGGCGTCGATCAGCGACTGGCGCGTCGCCGGTTGGGGAAGCGCGATCTTGACGACCGACACGCCGCGTCGTGACTTCAGGCTGTCCATGCACGCTTGCATGCTGTCGTAATCGAGATCCGCGTAGAGCACGGCGTCGCCAGGCGTCAGCGCGTTGTATCCCAGGATCAGCGCCTTCAGCGCCTCGGTCGCGTTGCGCGTGAACGCGACCTCGTCCGCCGGGACTCGAAGCGTGGCGGCCAGCGCATCGCGTGCCGCCATCCAGTCCTTCACCATGCCGCGCCGGGTGTAATAGCTCGTGTCGCGGTTTACCCGTTCGAGATTGCTTTCATAGGCTTGGAGAACGGGGCGCGCCATCATGCCCCAATTGCCGTTTTCGAGATGGATCACCGCGCGCGTCGGGTCGTATTGCGCTGCCACCTCTTTCCAGAACGCCGTGTCGTCGGTCGCCGACGGAGATAAAGCGGCCCCCGCCGGAGCTGCCGTCATGGCGGCAGCTCCGGTCAAGAACAGCCGGCGATCGATCGGCGTCGTCATCAGAAGCTCATTCCCACCCGTACGTAATATTGGCCGCCATCGGTATCGTATGGCGCATTGCGCGAATAGATCAGGCCGCGGACAGCTTGGTTGGTGGCTTCGGCGGGATAGGTGTTGGCGACGTTCTCCGCACCGACCCGCAGGGTGAAATGATCGTCGAACTTGTAGGCCGCTGACACGTCGAACAACGCGATCGAGCCGAAGCGCTGGAACAGTTCGCCCGTCGCGTTGCCGGTGACGTCGGTCCAGGCGCCGTAATACCGTGCCCGTGCGAGCAGCGCGACCGGGCCGATATCGTAGCCGAGTGTCGCGGTGCCGTTATGCTTGGGCAGCCGCTCCTCGAAGATCCGTCGCTGGGTTTCGTTGGGAATTGCGGCACTCGTGCCGCTGCGCACTTTCGTCTGGTTGTAATTGTAAGCCAGGCTCAAATTTGCACGGCCTGACCCGACGCGGTGGCCATAGCCGATCACCGCATCGATGCCGCGCGTGCGGGTATCGAAGTCGTTCGTGAAGTAGCTGACCGCGGTGAAACGCTGCGGATTGGCGAAGCTGGCCGGGACCGCGAAGGTACGGGACTGGCTGAACCGGTTGTCGACGTCGATCTGGTAGATATCGACGCTGGCCGTCAGGCCGAAGCGGCTCTGGAAGGTCAGCCCGGCGGTTGCGGTCTTCGATGTTTCCGGCGTCAGGGGGGCCGCGCCCAATGCCACGGCAAGCGGATCGCTTGGTGACAGCCGGCCTTGGTTGAACACTTGTAGCGTGGTGGTGTCGAGACCCTGGGTGGTCTGCGACGTGTTCAGCTGGGCAGGCGTAGGCGCGCGGAACCCAGTCGAATACGTGCCGCGTGCGGCAATGCCCTTGATCGGCTCGAACCGAGCTGAAAGCTTGTAGTTGAAGGTGTCGCCGAATTCCGAAAAGTCTTCGTACCGGCCTGCCGCACCGAGCGTCACCATATCGATCGGCTGCCATTCGAGATCGAGATAGCCGGCGTAGCTGGTCTGGTCGAACGTACCGGCTAGGCTTGGGTTGAAACCCGGAAAGCCGTTGGAATTGGGCGCGAGGCCGGTCGCAGCGCCTGCGCCGATGGCGTAGGACGCCGGATCGCCGGCCGACACCTGATAGGTTTCGCGGCGGCGTTCGGCACCGAACGCGACGTTGACCGGTGCTGCGGTGCCGACTGGCAGGCGATAGACGAAATCGGCGTTCAGGTTGAATTCGCGCTGTTCGAGGCGCCCGAGATAGAAGCTGGTCGGACTCGCCGGTCCGAGCGACGCGTTGAGGCTTTCGTTGAGCGTATAATCGATCCGGCTGCGCCCGAAGGCGGCACTCAGATCATAGCTGAACCGGTCGCTCAGATCGCCGCGCAGACCGGTATCGCCCTGATAGTCGCTATAGGTCGTGCCGAAACGCGGCGAGAAACCGACCGGATAGATGCTCTTGAACGAGAAGCCGGGAAAAGCCGAACTCGCGCCATAGACGCTGCTGGTCCCCGCGGGGTTGCGCCAGTTGAAGTCGGTCACGCCTTCGCCACTCTGCGCGGTGCCGAAGACGTAGAATTTGGCGGCATCGCTAAAGGCGTAGTTCGCGTCGAGTGCGCCGCGGATACGCTCCTCGTCGGGCTGGCCCCAGCGTTGCACTGGATTGGGCACGACCAAGGTTGGATTCGCCGCCTGGAACGCGATCGCGTCGGGCCGCTGGCGCGTGCGTGAGGTCGCTTCGCTGTGGTCGTATTCGCCGGTGACGACGATCGTGCCGCGGTCGCCGAGAGCGATGCCGCCGCGTGCGCCGGTCTGATATTCCTTGCCGTCGCCCTTATAATATTGGGAGAACTGGCCGAACGCATCCATCCCGGCGGTGTCGTCGAGGATGATGTTGACCACCCCGGCGATCGCGTCCGAGCCATATTGCGCGGACGCGCCGTCGCGCAGCACCTCGATCCGCTTGATCGCGAGCGATGGGATGCCCGCCAGATCGGGCGCTTGCGCGCCCCGCGTGCCGAGCAGGGCTGAACGGTGATATCGCTTGCCGTTGATCAGCACGAGCGTCTGATCCGCGGAAAGACCGCGTAGGGTGGCGGGGCGTACGAAGGCTTGGCCGTCTGCTGCGGGCAGACGCTGGACGTTGAACGAGGGCAGCAGCTGCGCCAGCGTATCGGAGAGATCGCCCGAAACGCTCGAGCGTACCGCGTCGCCGGACAGGACGTCGACGGGGGCAAGCGTATCGAACTGCGTGCGCGATCGGTCGCGCGTGCCGGTAACGACGATCTGGTTCTCGTCGTTCGGCTGGGACGCGTTCGCGGGAAGGTCCTGTGCGGTCTGAGCGAGTGCAGGCGTGCCGGCAAGCAGCGCGACGAGCGCGCTGCTGGTGATGAATTTCATGATGCCCCTAGAGGTTGCCGGTTTGGTTCCACCGGTTCGAGGGGCAGCTAGCCCGTGCGCTTTTCGTGGTGATGACGGAACAGCGGCACTTCGATGACACTGCGCGGAGCGAGTCACGGAGGATTCGAGTAGATGAGAGGCTGAAGGTGGGGGCGGGAAGGGCGCACGAACGTCCGGTTGCGGGTCTGCTAACTTCGCGCTGCCGGGTGACGCCCTCCCAATCGCAAAGTCCCCGCCCCGGGGCAGCGAGCGTCGCAAATTGGCCGCATTTCGTGTGCTAGCGGGTCGTGCATGAACTATCTCATGCTCGCAATCGCGATCGTCTCCGAGGTTTGTGCTACGACTGCAATGAAGCAGTCGCATGGTTTCACCCGCATGCCTTGGACCGTCGTTACAGTCGTCGGCTACGGTATCGCCTTCTACTTCCTCTCACTGACCCTCCGTACGATCCCGACGGGCGTTGCATACGCTATTTGGTCGGGCGTCGGCATTGTTCTCATTTCGACGGCCGCATGGGCATTCCAAGGTCAAAAGCTTGATACCGCTGCTATCATTGGCATGGGCCTGATCGTCGCCGGTGTCATTGTCATGAACGTGTTTTCGAACGCGTCGGGCCACTGAAGCGCGGGCTGCGGCTTTCCTCTCGTTTTTAGCCCTGCCGCCAGTTGATCCGGCCGCCACGCTGCGGTCCAACCGGACGACCGAACTGCCGAGATGGAAAGGGCGTTCGAGAGGCCGAGTATCGGTCTGGCGAGTACAAATTGATACCGCCGCGAATATCACCGCGCGACCGCCTCCGCACCTCTGGAAGGGCGTGAGCACCCCGGCGGTTTGGATGAGGCCGTCTACTGCGACAGATGCGTTTCCGGAACGGCTGCGAATAGCTTTGCCCCCCGATAGCGTCGAGTGCGCAAAGACCGAGCGTGCAACTATCGGGGAACCAGCGAACTTATCACCGGTTGCCCTGGGTACGAGGCGTCGCGATTTTGCGGGAAGGTATCCGGTGGCACAGGAAGTTGAACTGAAGTTGGTATTGGACGCCGCGGCGGCCGATGCCTTTGCAGGGGGCGACCTGTTCGATGTCCCGGCGAGTACGCGGCAAATGCGCGCGGTCTATTTCGACACGCCCCACCTAGCGCTTTCGCAAGGTGGCGTCTCGTTGCGCATCCGCCAGTCCGGCGACACGCTGACACAGACGATCAAGGTCGCGGACGCCAAGGCGGCGGGTATCTTCGCGCGCTCCGAATGGGAAATCGATGTGGCCGATATGCATCCGGTCGTTGACGACCGGACGCCCATTCCCACGCTGCTCGGCGACGAGGCAGGCACCGTCACTTCGATCTTCACGGTCGCGGTCGAGCGCCTGACGTGGATGATCGACTGCGGCGAGGCGTCGATCGAACTGGTGTTGGATCGTGGGTACGTCGCCGCGGGTGACCGCCAGTCGCCGGTCTGCGAGATCGAGCTGGAGTTGAAGCGGGGAGAGCCCGCCGCCTTGTTTGCGCTGGCCAAGACGATAGCGGCGGAGTTTCCGGTCCGCCTGGGCGTCGTGACCAAGTCCGAGCGCGGCTACGACCTGCTTCGTCCCGCATCCAAGGCGTTCAAGGCGGAGAAGGTCGCGTTGAGCCGGACTGCATCCGCAGCGGACGCTTTCGAGGCAGTCGTAGGCTCGTGCATACGTCAGTACCGCCTGAACGAAACTGTTCTGCTCGACCAAGCCGACGCCGAGGCACTGCATCAGGCGCGCGTGTCGTTGCGTCGGCTGCGGTCTGCATTGTCGATCTTCAAGTCGTTGCTCGACGGCAACGAAGTGCCGCATTTCCAGAGCGGATTGCGCTGGCTGAGCTCGTTGCTGGGCGAAGCGCGCGACCTAGACGTGTTGCTGGCGAGGGCGAAGCCCGGCGTCGCGCTGTTTCAGGAACTCGAGCGGGCTCGCAATGCTGCCTATGCTACGGTTCGCACTGCGTTGGGCTCGGACCGGGTTCGGGCGCTGATGCTCGATCTGACGGAGTGGCTGGTATGCGGGGCATGGCGCACCGCGCCGTCAATGCGCGATGCTCGGGACGCGCCAGCAAGGCAGTTCGCGGCGGAGACTCTTCACGCGCTGAGGCGGCGCGTCCGCAAGCGTGGTAAGTCCCTTGCCACTCAGACGGACGAGGAGCGGCATGAAGTCCGCAAGGCCGCCAAACGGCTACGCTACGGCGCGGAGTTTCTCGGTTCCCTATTCCCGAGCAAGAAGCGTGCACGTCGCTACGGGAAGTTCGTTAAATCACTGGAGAAGCTGCAGGATCAGCTCGGCGCGCTGAACGATATGGCGACGGCACCATCGGTTCTGGGCCGGCTGGGCTTGCGGGACGATCCCGGTGCCAAAAGACTATTGGCGCATCGAAAAAAATCGAAGATCATCGATGCCGCGGCTGGAGCGTACGCCGATCTCCTCGATCGCAAGACTTTTTGGGGTTAGGGCGGGAGGATACGCGCCCGGTCGACCGATCGAGCGTGGGCCCGATCGGTTGATCGCCCCTGGTAAGCCCAATGATAGTCAGCACCGGTCACGCCGTTCGACATAGCTGCCAGCTTAAGGGCTAAATTGTCTTCCATTTGCGGAGATGACGTTGCCTTCCACTACCCACTGCTTCGAGGGTGTCCTAGAGTCCCTTGGACGAGGGGGGCGGAAATGCTGCGACAATTTGGCAAAGAAATGTGGACGGCGGACGGGCCAAGTGTTTCCGTCGCTGGCTTCGTCTTTCCGACGCGGACGATCGTTATACGGCTGTCCGATGGCGCTTTATTCGTTTGGTCGCCCATAGCATTACCCAGTGAACTTAAAGTCGCGATTGATTGCCTTGGGCCGGTCCGTCACATCGTAGCTCCCAACAGGTTGCATCATATGTTCGTGGGCGAGTGGCAAAGCGCATACCCGGCAGCAATCGCTCACTTCGATCATGTCGAGGACGGGCAATCCAGCACTCCCGCAGGCTGCGCCGGATGCGATGGCGATGATGATGCAACCGATGCCCGATCGTTCCTCCGATCGACCCTGCTTGCTGTCGCGAAGTTCAGCCCTCGCCAGACGCATCGCCGGCACAGGCTACGCTTTCGACGAGGGCGCTCATCGTGCGCTGGTTTTGGAAGAGCTCGACCGTGGTTATGATCCCGCCGGACAGACCGTGCGCTGATCTTTCATCTCGATAGCCCCGAGCGGGAAAGCCGAACGGCAAACTTCGTTATACTGCAAGAATGGATTGGCGTCCGAGTTCAGTTGCCTTGAGCCTTCCCTGTGGAGAGCATGACGACCAGCGTGACGGTGATTGGCTTTCAATCAGCCAGGACTTGGCTGGACTGAGCCTGGCTGATGATCCTGTCCGCGTCCTCTTCGCGGAGCCAACCGGCGGCGCGCTGTCGCGCCGCGGCCGCGCGGACTTTCGCGACGAAACCGGCGTGATCGCCGTAACGCTCTGCAAGGGACAAGCGAGGGTCCCCGAGCGCCACCCGCTCGGCCCGCGTCTTGGCGAACGGGATGAATCCCCCGAAGAACCCGCATCCGCCGCCCTTACCGAACCCTGCCGACTGAACGTTCCAGCCTAGATAGGTCCCGATCGGGACCTGTAGCTGGACGGATGGCACGCCGGCGGTCTCGTTACCGTCCGCATCGACCCGGGGGACGCGCGACGGTATCGTCCCGCGGATCGCCGGTGGCTGGCGTGTGATTTGGCCGCTCACGTCGCGATAGCGAAATCCCTCCCCCATGTCGTAGTCGAGAAAGGCGTTCAGCTTGCCATCTGGCCTGGGTGCTCCGGGCCAGGACGGAAATCCGATCGCCGCCGCGTTTGCCTCGACGAGATCGCCCGCGGCCAATGTAGGATATCGGCTGGGGGGCGGGGTGGTGCCGTCGCGCACCCAAGCGACGAGCATGGCCTGAGCCGCACGCAGACTGTCCGTCGAAGGGTTCGGATTGCCCGGGAATGCGCAGACTGGCGACTTGGGATCGCCACCGATCGGAAAGCCCCCGGTCCAGGATCCGCCATGCGTGGTCGCCGGGAAGTAATAGCGCCGAACGCTGGCCGGTAACGGAAGATCGGTCGACGCGGCGGTGCCGATCAACCCTGGCGACATGCGCAATCCCCAGAACTCGGCCGAGCCGAACGTCTCGATCACCTTGGGGCAGGTCTTGGTCGCGGTGCAGCGGTCGAGCAGGCTGCTGACGCCCCGGCCGCGGGCGACATCGTCGTAGCGGCTCCACCACAGCGTTCCCTCGCTCCCCGGCTCGTACAGCGTCGCGGCCCCGCCAGGCACGGCGAAGCGCAGGTTCAACGGGACCTGGCGCGCGGCGATGTTGGGATTGACCCCGTCGAACACGCGGCGCCCATTCTCATCCGCGTTGAAGCCCAGATTGACGAAGCTCTTCAAGAAATTGCCGGATTGCGACGTACCGCTGGCCACCGTCCAGCGAATGCGTCCGGCCGGGTTGGCATTGCCCGTGTCGTCCGACTTGCCACTGCGCAGATAGGCGACAAGGTCCCGGGTCGCGGCAAAACCGATCCCCTGGACGAGTGGATCCTTGCCTTCGTAGATCAGCGTATAGGCGTAGGCAGGGTCGAACCCGCCTCGCACGCAGAGTTTCGCCGGGTCGGGCTTGCCTGGGAAGGGCGTCGTCGCACAATCGGCAAAGGCCCAGTCCCCGGGCTTCACGTCCACGGGCGGTGCCAGATCGGCGGTTTGGCGGAACAGCCGTGCCTTCGTCGTATCGAGTGTCACGGGCACTGGCCGCGCAGTCGGTTTGCCGATGCTGCCGGTGATCGCGATCGACCGCGCACCGGCAGGCATATCGGTAAAGCGGGCGAGGACGGGGCCTGTCAGCGGCTTTCCATTCTTGCGGTGAGCGACCGGGACACTGGCGATCTGGACATTCGGCGCTGGCGGAAGGTCGCCTTGCCAACCACTGATGACCCGGACGTATCCGTCTGCATCTGCACCGATCTGCGAACCGCCGCGATTGGGTACGTCGTAGAACAATACCCCGGTGGCACGCGATCGATCGACGGGTCTGGCGATCGCGAACGTCGCCGAATACCGGACGCGTCCCTTCGCATCGCGGGGCGCGCCGTCGATATCGGTAATGACGTGATTGTGCGCATCCGCCGGATCGAGCGTACCGAAGAACCGACCGCGTACGATCTCATACGGTATCGGCAGCGTCGAGGCAGGCGCGGTGCCGACCGGAGCGGGCGTGATGCTGTCGACCTGTATCCGCACCAGGCGCGCAGGGGCAGGGACCGCCAGCGCGCCGAGCGCAGACGTTGCCAGAAGCCCAAATAACCGGCGCATTCGCGTCTCTTTCATTGAGGATCGATTGCGAGATCGAGGAGCTGTGCGCCGAGCGTCTTGCCGTGCGCGTCGAGTGCCAGCGACCGTGTGACGCCCCCACGCAGCGCACCCTCGAGCACGAAGTTGAGCGCGCTGAGGCCGGGCAATTCGAACCGCGTGATCCGGCGCACCGAAAGGTCGGCGAGGTGCGCGACGACGCGCTCTTCGGTCACTGCGCTGGCCAACAGCGCGAAGTCTTCGCTGCGATAGGCGATGACCGCAATCTGGGAAATGTCGCCTTTGTCGCCGGTGCGAACATGGGCGAGGTCGCGCAGGATCATGTCAGGCGACCTCGTACTGGACCGAAGGGACGATCTGCGTCCGGTCCAGCAAGGTCGACGCGACCGCCAGCACCTCGCGGACGCTGGACACGGCGCCTCCGCCACCGAACGGTCCGTTCGTATATAGCGCCTCGACTTCGGCGCCGATCCGTTCGGCGGCGGCGCGGGTCGGCGTCCGTCCGGCCACCCGAACGCGCACCTCGCGGGGTTCCGGCCCGTCCGACTGTCCCGTCCGGTCGATGGCGTTCAGTCCGATCAGTTCGCAGCGGAAATCCGATATCGGCACGCCGGTCATCCGCAGGCGCTCGCGTACGACGTCCAACGCCAGTTGTCCGCGCGCGACGGCGCCCGGGCCGGCGTAGGAGATCTGACCTTCGCCGACGAAGCCGTCTTCGTATCCGATCGAAACCTTGACCGTATCCGGCTTCGGCCGACCGGTTCCGCCGCGCACGTGTACGCGATCGGGTGCCGTCAGCTCGAAGGACACGCCGGTGAAGTCGGCGACGACGTCCGCCTGCAGATACCCGGCCGGATCGAGGATCTCGTACAATAACTGCTCCTTGCAGGTGGCACAGGTCAGGCAGCCGCCGGATCCGTCGACCTTGCCCAGGACCGCGCTGCCGTCGTCGGATACATCCGCGAAAGGGAAGCCGAGCCGCGCGAGATCGGGCACGTCCTTGACGCCCGGATCGGCGAAATAGCCGCCGGTCACCTGGCCCGCGCATTCGAGCAGATGACCCACGACGGTACCGCGGCCAAGCCTTTCCCAATCGTCCATCGCCCACCCGAATTCGTGGATGAGCGGTCCGAGGAACAGCGCTGGATCGCCGACCCGTCCGGTGATGACGACGTCGGCGCCGCCCGCCAGCGCTTCGACGATGCCGCTTGCGCCCAGATACGCGTTTGCGGAAACGATCGCGTCGCCCAGATCGCCACTGCGGCCGGGCCGGTCGATCAACGGGAAATCGCCCGCGCGAATGACATGCAGGACGTCGTCGCCCAGGACTGCCGCGGTCCGCAGTCCGGTCAGGCCCAGTTCGCGCGCGATCCGCGTGACCAGACGCGCGGCACCGACCGGATTGGCCGCGCCCATATTGGTCACGATCTGAACGCCGCGGGCATGCGCAGCGGGGAGGACGGCGCGCATGCGGTCCTCAAGCAGAGGATCGAACCCGGCATCGGGGTTCGTGCGCCGGGCGGCTTGGGCGAGCGCGATCGTTCGCTCCGCGAGGCATTCGAACGCGAGATAGTCGAGGGCACCGTGTTCGACCAGTTCGAGCGCAGGCTCGATCCGGTCACCGGAAAACCCGGCGCCCGCGCCGATGCGGATGGTTCGACCGGTCATACCGAGAATATTCCAAAAGCGACTGCCGCCAGCGTCATCACGATCGATGCGGCGAACAGCCAGGGGATCGCGAAACGCTGATGCGCGCCGAGTTCTACGCCGCTCAGCCCGGCGACGAGGAACGTGGCCGGGGTCAACGGGCTGACGGGAAAACCCGTCGTCATCTGGCCTAGTAAAGCGGCCTGCGCGACCTGGACCGCGGGTACGTCGAAATGCCCGGCGACCTCGGCAATCACCGGCAGGACCCCGAAATAGAAGCTGTCGGGATCGAACAGCAAGCTCAGTGGCATGGCGATCATGCCAAGCAGAACGGGGATGCGTGGTCCGATCGCGTCGGGAACGTGCGAGACGGATGCCTGGGCCAAGGCTTTGATCATGCCGGACCCCGTCATGATGCCGGTAAAGGCGCCTGCCGCGAACAGGATGCCGGCCATCATCAGTGCGGCGCGGGCGTGTGCATCGATCCGCTCGCGCTGTTGCGCTGCCGACGGATAGTTGACGATGAGCGCCAGTGCCGTGCCCGCCATGAACACGACCACGGGTTCGATCAGCCCGGTGATCATCGTCGCGACGACCACCAGCGTGATCGCGACGTTGACGATGAAAAGCCGCGGCCGTCGTAGTGCCAGTTCGGCGTCACCGTCGCTCGGCGTCACGCCGAGAGGTGCCGGAACCTCGGCGCTCGCGACACGGCGTCTGATGCCGAGCCGCCGTTCCTCGCGCACGCCCAGCCACCAGGAGACGACGAAGACGAAGACAAGACCGACGACCTGAACCCCGATCATCGGTGTGAAGATGGTCGCGACAGGCAGCTTCAGCGCTGCACCGGCGCGCAACGTCGGACCGGTCCAGGGCAGGAAGTTGACGCCGGCGGCCATCGATGCGGTGCAGGCCAGTACGCGACGATCCATCCCGAGCCGGTCGTACAAGGGACGCAGTGCCGGGATGGTGATCAGGAAGCACACCGCGCCCGAGCCATCGAGATGGATCAGGAGCGCCAACAACGCCGTACCGACCGTGATACGCGAAGGGCGTTCGCCGACCATGCGCAGGACGGCATTGACCAGCGGCGCCAGCAGTCCGGCATCGGTCATGATCCCGAAGAACAGGATCGCGAAGACGAACATGCCGGCGACCGGCGCGATCTTGGCAAGGCCATCGACGATGTAACCGGGGATGCCGGGCGCTACGCCGGCTGCGATCGCGCCCGCGATCGGGATCAGGATCAACGCCGCAAGCGGCGATACCCGGTTGGACAGGATGACGGCGAGCAGCGACAGGATGGTCGCTGCGGCGACAAAAGCCAGTATGATCCCCTCCCGTATCTGTTCGGTGTCTACGGATAGATATTGCCCCGCAAAGACCTATTCATCAATTACCATTATCTTATAGATCTATCAGCTAAAGCTATCGTCTTTTGCGGGTGGGGTGAGCGTTGCTCCCAATCGGAGCGCGATGGAAATGGCTCCCCGCCATTCGCGAGTACGCATACGACACGCCCCCTCCAGTATCGACGATGTCATCGGCAGACGCTGCGGGTCAGCGCGCCGCCGCACTTTCAAGCGGATGCCACGCAGCGGGCAGAGACCGCGCGTCGAGCTTCACGGTAACGGGTTGCCCAAGCGCGTCGGACGCCCCGCCCAACATGACTCGATAAACACCTTTGGCAATCCGCCAACTACGATTGGTCTCATCGAAATTGGCGAGGAGGCGGGGGTCTATCGTCACGGTGACGGTGGTCGTAGCTGACGGCGCCAGCATGACCGCGGCGAATCCGCCCAGCCGCTTGGGAGCTTCCCAGCCCTCGCCAGCGACATAGATCTGTGGAACGGCCTTGCCCGCGACCTTGCCCGTGTTGCGAACGGTGAAGCTGGCTCGCAAGCCCGCGCCGTCCTTGGCCACACGCAAATTCCCGTACTCGAAGCTGGTATAGGACAGGCCGTGACCGAAGGCGAAGGCCGGGTGTAACGCCTGCCGGTCGAGCCATTTATAGCCGACCGCCGCGCCCTCGGTATAGCGGACGTCGCCCGGTGTCGGCACGGCGGGACGAGGCAGTTGCGCCAACTCCGCCGGGAAGCTAATCGGCAAGTGACCCGAAGGATTGGTACGGCCGAACAACACGTCGGCGATCGCCGTGCCCCCCGCCGTTCCCGGAAACCATGCGGCGAGGATGCCGGCGACGTCGTTGCGCCACGGCGTCAGCACCGCGCCACCGGACTCGAGCACCACGACCGTATGCGGGTTGGCGGCAGCGACACTCTGGATCAGGGCGTCCTGACCGTCGGCCAGGGCGAGCGATACGTCGAAAGCCTCACCGGCCCATTGCGTCGCGAACACGATCGCCACCTCGGCACCGCGCGCCTGCTCCGCTGCGGCACGCGGGTCGCCGCCATCGACGAAAATGATCCGCGCATTGGGCGCCTGACGCCGGATCGCCTCCAACGGCGACGACGGATAATACATGACCGGCCCGGGCCAGTAGGTCGGCGCGATACCGGGCACGGCGTTGCCGCCCTTGGGATAGACGAGCGACGATCCGCCGCCGGCCAAGACGCCCTTGTCGGCATGACCACCGATCACGACGATCGACTTGATCGTCGACGACAGCGGCAGAATGGCATTCTGGTTCTTGAGCAGCACCATGCTCTGCGCCGCGGCCTGTCCCGTCACGGCTGCGTGATCGGCGAGCATGGTGTCGGGCAGGTCGAGCGGCGCCGCGGTGATCGGGTGGTCGAACAACCGCTTGTCGAACATCGCGTGCAGGATATGCCCGACCATGCGATCGAGCTGCGCGTCCTTGACGGTACCGGCGGCGAGCGCCGCGTCCAGATTGGCGCCGAAATACGGTTCCTTGTCGAACGGATAGCCGGATTGCTGATCGAGCCCGGCGGCGATGGCAGGACCGGTCGAGTGCGTCCCGCCCCAATCCGACATCACATAGCCCTGCCAGTTCCAGTCGCGGCGCAGCACCTCGCCGAGCAGCCAGGGATTCTCGCACGAAAACGGGCCGTTGACGCGATTATAGGCGCACATCACCGACCCGGGATTGGCCTCCTCGATCGCGAACTGAAAGGCGAGCAGGTCCGACATGCGTGCAGCCGCCTGGTCGATCACGGCATTGCCCGCGTTGCGATCGGTTTCCTGATCGTTGATCGCGTAATGCTTGATCGTCGAGATCACGTGGTTCGACTGGATGCCGTTGATCTGCGCCGCCACCATCGTTCCGGCCAGCAACGGATCCTCGCCGCCATATTCGAAGTTGCGGCCGTTGCGCGGTTCGCGGGTCAGGTTGACGCCGCCGGCGAGCAGCACGTTGAACCCCGAGGCACGCGCTTCGGCGCCGATCATGGCACCCCCGCGCCGGGCGAGTGCGACGTCCCATGTCGCTGCGATCGCCAGGTTGGAGGGGAGGGCGGTCCGTTCGCGCTTGCGGGGCGCACCGCCCTGGCTTGCCACGCCGATCCCGGCATCCGCCTGCCATTGCGGCGGAATCCCCAGCCGCGGCACGCCAAGCACATAGCCGGCCGATCCGTTGCGCGCTTCCGCCGGCGCCTTGAACTGTTTGGGTGGGAAATCGGTCGCGAAATATCCCATCACCATCTGCCGCTTTTCCGCGCGGGTCATCTGCGGCAGCAACAGCGCGACGCGGCGCGCCGGGGCGATCGACGCGTTCATCCACGGCTGCGCGCTGGTCGAGGCGGATGGTGCCGCGGCCGGTGCCTGGCCGACCACCGGGGTGCTCGAGAGCATGAGTGCGGCGATAACGGCGCAGGTGCGTAGCGTCCTGCCGGTACGTGGTTCGCTCATGGTTGGCCTCCCCCTGTGTTCGGCTGATCATGGTACAGCCGCACGGCGATCCTGAATCGGATACCTGTCCCCCTCAACAAGAAGGATCAAACCCGCGACGTCCAACAGAAAAAAGTGATCGCTCGATCCATCTTCGTCATAGGTGCCAAGCAAGTATCTATGTCGGGGATGAATAGGTCGATCGGAAAATTGTATTTTTCTATTGGCTTGGCGCGCCGCATGCAGAGGCATCGACTGTCGATCCGACGCGACACCTCATCCCATGCTGGTCTGCCGGCATGACACGACGTCCCGCAGCGCGAACGAACGGTTGGTTTAGCACGGGGCGGATTAACGACCCCGGCAAACAAGGGGGGATGTCATGAATCCGAACATACGCCTGGTCCACCGCGGCGCCAGCATACTCGCACTGGTCATCGCCGCCCAGGCGGCGCCGGCCTTAGCGCAGCAGACCACCAGCGGATCGACCGAAGCGACGCAGGCGACCAGCGACGTGCCCGTGGCGCCGGCACAGGCGACTGCCGCCGATCAGGCCGACGCGACCACCGGCGCGAAGGTCACCACCGCCGAACAGCCAGTGGCCGAGAGCGCCGCGGACCTCGCGAGCGACAAAGACATCATCGTCACCGGCACCAACATCTCGGGCGTCAAGCCGGTCGGATCGCAGACGTTGGCGATCGATCGATCGCAGGTGCTCGCCACCGGCTACACCAACGTCAACGACGTGCTGCAGACGCTGCCGCAGGTACAGAACAACCCCAATTCGGGCGGCTCCGGACCGGTCTACAGGCAGGGCGGCACGTCCGGCTATGGCGGCAATTCGACCCAGGGCAACGCGATCAATCTGCGCGGGCTCGGCACCTCGGCCACGCTGACGCTTGTAGACGGCCGCCGTGTCGTGCCTAGCGGTGCCGCCAGCACGTTCACCGAATCCATCCAGATCCCGGTCGCGGCGCTGGAAAGGATCGAGGTCGTCAGTGACGGCAACTCGGCGATCTACGGCTCCGACGCGGTCTCCGGCGTGATCAACTATGTGCTGCGCAAACGGTTCGACGGGCTCGAAGTCTCGGGTCGCGACAGTGTCGATCGCTATCACAACACCTGGGGTGTGTCGGTGACCGGCGGCAAGAGTTGGGATACCGGCAATATCATCCTGACCTACGATCACGAGGATCGTCGGCCGTTCGTCAACGGTCGGTCCAAATTCCTGCGGCGCGATCTCAGCCCGCTCGGGGGTATCGATTCGCGCGCGAACAACGCCACGCTCGGCGTTACCAGCCCGGCGCTGATCGTCGGCGGCAACGGCGTCCCGTACAGCTATTTTACGGTGGCACCCGACGCGCGTCCCGGCGTCGCGTTCGCACAACTGACCCCGGGCGCCGCCCTTGCCGACCAATCCGACTACACCGATTTCCTGCCGCGACAGAAACGCGATCAGGCGGCTTTGTTCTTCAACCAAGAACTGGCACCGTCGATCTCGGTCTACCTCGAATCCTTTTACACCAAGCGCCAGACATCGAGCCGCAGCTATGGCAACTCGCGCGTCGGCAACAACCTGCTCGTCTGCCAGGGCAGTCCCTATTACATCAGCGGCGCGCCGGCCTCGGCGTCGGCCGCCAACGCCGATTGCGGCGGTGGGCTCGCCCAGACGGTAGCGGTCAACCCGATCACGTTCTTTGGCGGCCCGTCGGTCACCAAGAACCCGACCGAAACGATCAGCGTGACCGGCGGCGTGACCGGTCACCTGCCCAATCGATGGAACATCGATACCTATTTCACCTACGCGCACGATACGACCTGCGGCATCTGCAATTTCGACAACAACGCCAATGGCGCGGCGCTGGCATCGCAGATCACGGCGGGAGCGATCAATCCGTACCAGTCGACGCCGCTGACCGCCGGGCAATATGGAAGCTTCCTGGGCACCAACACGCAGTTCTCGTACAACACGTTCATCGATTCCGTGGTCAAGGTCGATGGTCCGCTATTCTCGCTGCCCGGCGGCGAGGTGCGCACGGCGATCGGCGGAGAGCTCGCCTACAACCGCCAGCACCTGCTGAACGGCAGCAACAACGCGTTCGAGCAGGACCGCACCAACAATAATTTTGCGGTCACCAACGACAGCACGACGCATCGCAGCACCGCCAGCGTGTTCGCCGAGCTGTTCGTGCCGCTGGTCGGCGAGGACATGAACGTTCCGCTCGTGCAGGCGCTGAACATCGACGCGGCCGTACGCTACGACAATTATTCCGATTTCGGGGGCACGACCAATCCCAAGATCGGCGCGACGTGGACCGTGAACGATTTCCTCTCGGTCCGCGGGTCCTGGGGCACGTCGTTCCGCGCCCCGGCACTGACCGATACCAATCCCGAGAACTATTCGTCGGCGGTGATCGGATTGCCGTTCGCCAACGCATCGGGGCGGAACGATATCGCGCTGTTATACCCGGGGTTCAGCAGCACCTATCTGTTGCTGGGTGCCAATCGGAACCTGCGACCGGAGACGGCCAAGACCTGGTCTGCGGGTTTCGACGTCAAGCCGGTGGGATCGGGGTTCCGGTTCTCCGGGACCTATTACAAGACACGCTATGCCAACCAGATCGTCGGCCAGAATGTCGGACTGTTCCTATCGAACCCGCAGAATGCCGCGCTATACAGCCCGTACATCACCCCGGTGAACAATCCGGCCAATTGCGTGAACGGCAGCCCCGCGACCTATGATCCGGTACTGGCGAACTTCATCGCCGCCAATCCGGCGCTCTACAATACGCCCGTGCTCAGCGCCTGCACGGTCGGGGTCATCCTGGATGCACGCAGCGCCAATGCCGCGACCACCTCGCAGGACGGGCTGGACTTCCAGACCTCCTACCAGTTCGATACCGGGATCGGACAATGGAATGTGGGCGTAAGCGTCACCAAGATCCTGAACCAGTCGCTGCAACAGGTCTCCGGCGGTGCGAAGCAGGACGTGCTCGACACCTATTATTACCCGGTGAGCCTGCGTGGCCGTGGCCAATTGGGCTGGACGCTGGGGCGGGTCGGGGTCAACGCCTTCCTGAACTATACCGGATCCTACGACAACACGATCCCGATCACCGGCCGACCGCAAACCAAGGTGCCGTCATGGAAGACGCTGGACGTCGGCATCACCTATTCGGTACCCCGGTCGAGCGGCGTGCTGGGTGGCGTCCGCTTGAGCGCCAATTTCCAGAACGTGACGAACGAGGATCCCCCGCTGGTATTGACGCAGGCGGGCAACAACTACGGAGCCTATGATCCGTCCAACGCCAACATCTTCGGACGTATCGCCACGTTCCAACTGACAAAGGCCTTCTGATCCGGTCATCCTGACCATATTCCTGCTCGTTCGGAGATTTACCGCTCATGATTGCACACCGCCTGTTCCTGACTGCCGCCATCGTCGCCTTGACGAGCCCAGTCGTCGCGACCGCCCAAACCAGTGCCACTGTCGTCGCCACCGACCGCGGCCAGGTCCGCGGCGCGAGCGCCGACGGCGTTGCCAGCTGGAAGGGTATCCCCTTCGCCGCCGCCCCGGTCGGAGCGCTGCGCTGGCGCGCCCCTCAGCCGGCTGCGGCGTGGAAAGGCGTGAAGGACGCGACCGCCTATTCGCACGACTGCATGCAGGTCCCGTTCCCCAGCGACGCCGCACCACTCGGGACGCAGCCAGCCGAGGATTGCCTGTACGCCAATGTCTGGAAGCCGGCGGCGGCGAGCGCGTCGGCCAAGCTGCCGGTGATCGTGTGGATCTACGGCGGCGGTTTCGTGAATGGCGGCGCGTCACCGCCGACCTATTCCGGCGCCAACCTGGCCAAGCAGGGTGTGGTGTTCGTCAGCTTCAACTACCGTGTCGGACGGTTCGGCACGTTCGCACTGCCGCCGCTCACCCAGCAGAATGCCGATGATGGTATGCTCGGCAATTACGGTATCATGGACCAGATCGCAGCGTTGAAGTGGGTGCGCGCCAACATCGCGTCGTTCGGCGGCGATCCGGCGAACGTGATGATCATCGGCGAAAGCGCCGGCGGTATGTCGGTGCACATGCTCAACACCTCGCCGCTGGCCCGCGGCCTGTTCAGCAAGGCCTTCGTGATGTCGGGTGGTAATGGCCAGTCGGACAAGCGCACGCTCGCCGACGTCGAGCAGATCGGTGCCAATTTCGCGCGGTCGAAGAACATCGATCCGGCCGCGCCCGACGCGCTTGCCAAGTTGCGCGCGCTGAGCGCCGAAGAGGTTACCGACGGACTCAGCATGATGCAGATGTTCCGCCCGAAGGCTGGCCCGCCGACCAATACCGGTCCGTTCGTCGACGGCAAGGTCGTCGTCGATCTGGGCAGCGCCTATGCCGCGAACCGCTTCGCGCGGGTGCCGACGGTGATCGGCGCGACCAGTGCCGACATGGGGGGCAAGTCGGGCTTCATGATCGCCGGCGCGCGCGAGGCATCGGCGGCGATCGCCGGCAAGGGCGTACCGGTCTGGGAGTATCGCTTCTCCTACGTCGCGGACTCGGTCGGTCAGCCCGGCGCGCAGCACGCGACGGACATTCCGTTCTTCTTCGATACCACGCAGGTGAAGTATGGCGACAAGACCACCGCCAAGGACATCGCGGTCGGCAAGACGATCAGCGGTTACGTCGTCAACTTCGCCAAGACCGGGAATCCGAACGGAAGCGGCCTGCCGTCCTGGCCTGCCTATACCGCCGCCGGCGACCAGCTGATGGATTTCGGTGCGGACGGCAAGGCTGTGGCGCAGAAGGATCCTTGGGGTGCCGATATCGAAGCCGGCAAGGCCCGTTTGATCAGTGCGCAGGCGTCGGGGCACTACACCTCGATCACCACGCCACTCGGCAAGATGCTCGACGATCCCGCAGCAAACGCGGTGCTCGAGCGCCAGATTCCCGACGTGATCAAGAGCGAACAGATCGGCATGGCACGCGGCGTGACGCTGGAGGCACTGCAATCCTATATCCCCGCGCTGACCGATGCCAAGCTGAAGGCGATCGACGCCGATCTCGCCAAGGTGCCGATGCGTCCGTAAGTTATAGGCATGGTCGACGTGCCACACAGGCGCGTCGACCATGCCTAAATTTTGGACGTGAACTTGATGCGTTGGGCATGCGGCCACGTTGGGAACGTCGCCGATAATCGAGTTTAGGTAACGTCGGCTGCGCGATCTAATATCAGTCGTGCGCCCAGTGCTATTTTCCGGCCTTCACCGGTTTCAACCGTAGAAAGCGCGCAGCGTTGTTGTAGAGGATATCGCGCTTCTGCTCGCTCGACAGATAGTCTGCGTTCTGGATGATGCCGACCGAATAGCGCATCAAACTCGGCCAAATCAGTTCGTCGGTCCCGAACATGACGCGATCCTCGAACCCTGCATCGACCAACCGCGCGATGTACCGGTCGACCTTCTTCAGCGGATAGCTCGAGACCCAGGCGGCACGCTCTCCGCGGTCGTCGTGCTCGGCTGCGCCTGCCAGATCGACAGGCTCATGCTAGGCGAGGCGCTAGTCAGCACGGCCGCCGCCGCCATCGCCGCCCCGACGGCAGGCACTGGGCGGCGGCGGATGCTCGGCATGACGGGTCTAGAACCGGAAGCCGGTTCGCACGCCATAGGTGCGCGGGTCCTGCAACGTCACGCCGCTATAGGCGCCCGAAGACGAGCCCGACACGACGAGGCTGTTCTCGAGGTTGCGCACGAAGCCCTGCAGATACCAGCGCTCGCCCGCTGCGTTGTAGGTGAGCGACAGGTCGGTCTTGGTGAAGCTCGGCTGGCGAAACTGGTTGAGCGTCCCCAGCGCCGACAGGTAATAGCTGTCGCTCAGTCGCGTCCGCGCCGACGCCTGGATGTTCGCGCCGCCTGCGAGCGGGACGGTCTGCGTGATCCCGGCGGTCACCGTCCATTCGGGCGACCGATCGAGCTTCCTGCCGGCAAAGCTGACCGCCGGCGTCGGGAAGAAGTTCGTATACCGCGCGTTCAACCACGAGGCCGACGCATCGAACCGCGTGTTCGGGCCGGGGTTCACCACCGTCTCCAGCTCGACGCCGTCGACCTTCGCCTGGCCGGCGTTGGTAGTCACCTGGCACGGGCCGCCGCAGATCGTCGAAAGCTGGCTCAGCTGTATTCCGGCGAAGTCGTAATGGAAGCCCGACAGGTTCACGCGCAGCACGTTGCCCGCCAGATGCGTCTTGATGCCGCCCTCATAGGAGGTGATCGTCTCTGGGTTATAATAGAGGGCGCTTGCGCTCAGCGTACAGCCCGCTCCGGTTCCGGCTTCGCAACCATCGTTGAACCCGCCTGCCTTGTAGCCGGTCGAGACGACCGCGTAGAGCAGGCTGCGCGAGTTCAGGTCGTAGTCGACGCCGCCGCGATAGGTGACTTTCGAAAACGTCCTAGCCGCGTTGTTGACCGTGCTCGTATCGCGCGCGCCGGTGCAGGCGACCGCTCCGCAGATGACCGTCGCCCCGATCCGCGCCTTCTCGTCGTGCGAATAGCGGACGCCGCCGGTCACGCGAAACCGGTCGGTCAGCTTCAGCGTCGCCTGGCCGAAGCCGGCAAGGGATTCCGATTTCACGTAGCGCTGTGGAAAGCCGAAGACATAGCCCGGCGCACCGGGCGTGGCGTTGAGCAGGCCGAAGATGTAGTAATTCTGGAACCCGGTCTCGTGGAAATAATAGCCACCCGCCTGGATCGAGAGTGGTCCGAGGTCGGTCGAGAGACGCAGTTCCTGGCTGTTCTGCTTGTACGCCGCATCATCGCGCGACGGGAATACGGTGGCACCGGTACCCGGCGTCAGGCTCAAATCCTCGCGACGCTCGAACTTCCGGTAGGATCCGAGATAGTTGAGCGTCAGCCCGCCAAAGTCATAGCTGAAATCGGCCAGCACGCCGTAGACGTCGTTGTCGCGACCGAGCTTGGTCGTATACGGCGCGACCACGGTACGCTGTGCCGTCTTCCCCGACACGGGATTGTAGACGGGGTCGACCCCGACGGTGTTGAACCCGGTGTAGAAATTGCTCGTCAGGACGCTGTTCACGGTCTGCCCGCCAACATGCGAATAGTCGCCGATGATCAGCAGCTTGGCCGGACCGCTCGACCAGGAGGCGGACAAGCGCCCGGACACGTTGTCGCGGAACGGGCTGAGGTCGGTACGGACGCGCGGCCCGGACTCGAGGAAGCTGTCGCGGCGGTCGTAGTTGAACGCCGCGCGGACGGCGATCGAATTGGAGATCGGCACGTTGATCATGCCCGTTAGCAGGCGGCTGTCGTAATTGCCGTAGCTCGCGTCGACCGACGCTTCGAAGCGGTCGACCGGATGGTTGGTGATGACGTTGACGAGGCCGGCGGTCGTGTTGCGGCCGAACAGCGTACCTTGTGGACCGCGCAGCACTTCGACGCGGGCGATGTCGTAGAAGCTGACCTCCTGCGTCTGCGGCCGCGCGATATAGATGCCGTCGGTCATGAAGGCTGCCGACGGATCGCCCTTCTCGGTGCCATCGGTGCTCGTGATGCCGCGGATCGTGATCTGCAGGCCGTTACCCCGATCAATCGAAAGGTTCGGCACCTGCTCGCCCAGCGTGGTCGGATTGGTGATGCCTGCCGACAACAGCGCCGTCCCGGTGATCGCGGTCAGCGCGATCGGGGTCTTGGATGCGAGGGATTCATTACGGTTGGCGGTGACGACGATATCGCCTTCGGACGCCTGCAACGCGCTGTTCGATTCCGCCTCGGTGGCGGAGGCCGGAGCTTCGCCGACCTGTTGCACGCTTTGGTCGGGAAGCGTCGACGGCGGTCCGATCTGCTGCGCTGCGACCGGTGTCGCAAAGACCGCGAACGCGGAAACCCCACATGCCAACAAACGCTTGCTCATCGTCTTCCCCTCCTATTCGCTCCACCTGTCCGCCGTTCGTTTTCGAATGGTCGGAACGGTCGAGCGTCTCCGTCTCGTGTTCTTGAGAGAGCGTGATCGACAATTAATCTCGATCAGTAAAATACAAGTTTGTAATCGATCGATACAATGCTGTTATGCTCGTGAGAGATTTGGTCGGGTCTGCGTCGTTCAAGCGAGATCCCGTCATGAACCACGCCGATAGATCACGTTCACCGTCAGGCCTTCCAAGCAACGCTCACGCGACGTCCCAAGTGCTCGTTGGGATCTGGCCTGACGTTGATGCGGCTGGGAAAGCTTGTCCCGGCAGGCGTGTCGGCGTCGATCAACGCCTGAGGCGCACCGCATCCATGATCCCGGCACCAACGGCGTAGAGTGGCTTGGCGGAATCGTCCGGTACCGCCGGGTCTTGCGCGCTGACGGCGGCCATCGACGATGGCAGTTCGAACGGCAGCCGGCCCGACGCACTAGCGCGCCCGGTCAGCACATCCATCAACGCGGCGTCGCTCACCCCGAAATTGGCGAGTAGCACCGCCGCCTTGTCGCGAACATTGGTCAGGATCGCCGGCCGGTCGACATAGACCGAGACGATCGTCGGGACATGCGCGCTGGCAGCCTTCAGCGCCTCGTAGCCGGCGTCGCCGTTGCGAAAGTCGAGCCGTCCTTCCTTCTGACGGCTGCCGAAGAAGTTGTTCGGGTGGAGCATCTCGCTCGGCGCTTCCAGGCGGATGATCGCGACGTCCGCATCCTCCGGGCGGGCGACGACGGTAAAGCCCTTCGCGGCCACCGCGTCGGGTGAAAGTCCGTAGATGAAGACCCTGCGCTTGACCGTGAGGGGCAGGACGCCCGACCGGTTCTCGAGGAAGACCTGCGACCGGCGCTGTGCGGCGTCCGCCATGCGCTGATGCTCGGGACGCGCGGCGAAACGTTCGGCTGCGGCGGGATCGACATAGGGATCGTCGAACAGCCCTTGTTCGAACTTGGCGATCATGATCCGCCGAACGGAGTCGTCGATCCGCGCTTCCGCGATGCGACCCGCTCGCACAGCGGCGATGATCGCGGCGGGTTTGTCGACGCCGCCAAACTGGTCGAGTCCGGCGACGATGCCCTTTTCGAAGCGTTGCGCCTCGCTCAGCGTCTCGACGCCCCACGGCATCGCAATGTCTTGCACGCCTTGCGGTTTGTCGGGCGCGCGGCATCCGGGGCCGCAATCGTTGGTAATCGCCCAGTCAGACAGGATGATGCCGCGATAGTCTTTCGTGCCGCGCAACAGCCCGGTCAGCAGCTGGCGGTTGAAGCCTGCGCCGACCTGTTCGAGCGGGGCACCGTCGACCGTCACGTCCTGGAGGATCGGATAGGTCGGCATGACGCCTGCGACGTTCGCCTTAAACGCGGCGACGTGCTCGGCGAAACTGCGATCGTCCAGGCGTGCGATGCGGCCATAATAGTTATGCGCGTCGAACCCGTTCGGCTCCGCGCCATAGCCGACCCAGTGCTTGACGATCGCCATCACGCCGTCGCGCGCGACACCGTCCGGGCCGTGCTGGAAACCCTCGACATAGGCCGCGACGAGCGGCGAGACGAGCGCTGGGTTGGAGCCGAACGTGCCCGTCATCCGCGACCAGCGCGGTTCGGTGGCGAGGTCGGCCTGCGGTGACAGCGCCTCGTGGATCCCAACCGCACGATATTCCTGCCGCGCGATATCCGCGAACGCGCGCACGACCCCGGGATCGCCGATCGCGCCGAAGCCGAGCGGATCGGGCCACTGCGAAAAGCCCTTCGATTGCGCGCTGGCGCCCAGCACATATTGGAAATGGTTGCGCGGATCGGTGCTGATCGTCACCGGAATGCCGAGCCGCGAGCCCTCGCCGAGCAACTGGACCGCGTTGTTCGCTTCGGCGAAACGGCGCGGGGGCAACGCCAGCCGGGTGATGAAGCTGGTGATACCGCGCTGCCCGATCATCTCACCAACGCGCGCCAGGTCATAGCCTTCGGCGGAGACACCGATCGCCGTATTGGCACCGCTGCCCGCGCCCGGTAGCGACGCGTGCATCATCGTGCCCGCCTTTTCCTCCAGCGTCATGCGACGGACCAGATCGTCGGTCCTCCGCTCGGGCGATAGTCGCCAATCCTCGTACGGATCGAGCCGTCCGTTACGATCGAGGTCGCGGAACTGGCTGCCCTCGACCGTCAGCATCGGGCCCTTGCGGCTCTGGACGTGCGGATCGGCAGCGGCCGATTGGGCCAGCAAGGCGACCGCCGGAAGCGCCGCGCCGATCAACCAGCGCGACGACGACGACGACGACCGCACGGTCATGGCTTGATGGCCTGTGCCGACACCTGCATCGTGCCCGACAGGACCGCGTCGCCCGCCTGGCGCCCGACCGTGATCGGCACGGACCCGGCCGCGACCGACCAGCCCGGCCGTGCCGTGTCGTAGCGCGCGATCAGGCGCGGATCGATCGTGACGCTGACCTGCTTGGTTTCGCCGGGTTGCAGCATGACGCGCTGGAATCCGACCAGCCGGCGCATCTGCCCGGCGGGCGCGGCATAGACCTGCGGCACGTCCGCGCCCGCACGCTTGCCGGTGTTGGTGACCGAGAAGCTGATTGCGTCGCCAACGACCTTGAGGTCGCGATAGGCGTACTTGGTGTACGACAGGCCGTGACCGAACGCGAAGAGCGGGGCGGCACCCTTGCGCTGATACCAGCGATAGCCGACGTCCGCGCCCTCGGGATACTCGACCGGGAACGAGGGTACGCCACCGGTCAGGTCGACCGTACTCAGGTCGAGCGTCGTCGCCTTGGGCTTGGCGGCGTTGCGCGCGTCCGCTGCCTTGACGAGCGCCAGGCCGGGGATCGTCGGCCGTGGCGCCTGCGCGGCGTTGGCGGGGAACGTGACGGGCAGGCGGCCCGACGGGCTCACGTCGCCGACCAGGATCGATGCGATCGCCTCGCCGCCCTTCTGGCCGGGATACCACGCTTCCAGGATCGCGCCGACGCGACCTGCCCATGGCATCGTCACGGGGCCACCGGTCTCCAGCACGACCACGGTCTTCGCATTGGCGGCGGCGACCGAGTCGATCAGCGCGTTCTGCGATCCCGGCAGATCGAGCGTCTCTACGTCCTGCGCTTCGGTGCGCCACTGCTCGCCGAACACGATCGCGATATCGGCCGCGCGGGCGGCGGCGGCGGCGGCCCTGACGTCGTTGCCGTCGAGATAGGTCACCTGAGCCTGCGGCAGGCGCGCCTTGATCGCGGCGAGCGGCGACGACGCGTGATAGGTAATCTTGATGAAGCTGCTGAGCGGTCCGCCGCCGGGCATCGGCAGCTCGAGCGGCACGCCGCCGACCGAGCGGACCTGCGACGATCCGCCGCCCGACAACACGCCGACATTGGCGTGGCCGCCGATCACCACGATCGTCTTGGCGGTCGCGGCCAGCGGCAACAGGTCGCGGTCGTTCTTCAGCAGGACGATCCCCGCCTCGGCCGTCGCCTGCGCGACCTTCGCGTTGGCGGCGTAGTCGATCGGCTGCGGGGTTGTCGGGGTCGGGCGATCGACCAACTCATGCGCGATCATCGTCCGCAGGATCCGGCGGACCATGTCGTCCAGTCGCGCAGCCGGGACGGTGCCGACGGCGACCGCGGCCTTCAGCGGCGCACCGAAGAACACCTGCTTATCGAGTTCCTGGCCCGATTCCTGATCGAGCCCGGCGGTCGCGGCATTGACGGTCGAGTGCACCGCGCCCCAGTCCGACATTACCCAGCCGGTATAGCCCCAGTCCTTCTTCAGGACGGTGTTCAGCAGAAAGTCGTTCTCGCAGGCATAATGCCCGTTCACCTGGTTGTAGCCGCACATCACCGAACCGGGTTTGCCCGCCTCGATCGCCATTTCGAACGCCAGCAGGTCGCTCTCGCGCATCGGCGCTTCGGCCATCTTCGCGTCGAGCACGTTGCGGCCGCTCTCCTGCGCGTTCAGCGCGTAGTGCTTGATCGTCGAGACGATGCCGTTCGACTGGATGCCCTTGATCGCCGCGCCTGCCATTACGCCGGTCAGCAGCACGTCCTCGCTCAGATATTCGAAATTGCGGCCGTTCCACGGATCGCGGACCAGGTTGGCGCCACCCGCGAGCAGCACGTTGAAGCCCTTCGCGCGGGATTCGCTGCCGATCATGCGCCCACCGGCCTCGGCGATGGTCGGATCGAAGGTGGACGCGGTCAGCAGGCTGCCGGGGAGGGCGGTCGCGACGTCGCCCTTGCGCATCTCGCCGCCGTTCGCGACGCCAAGACTCGCGTCGCTCTCGTACAGATCGGGAATACCGAGCCGCGGAACACCTACAACATGCCCCGCGCCGGTCCGCGTCTCGTTCGGATTACCCCTCTTCAGCGCCGATCCGAAAGTCCCGTTCACCATCGCAATTTTTTCGTCGAGCGTCATCTGCGCGAGAATCAGCGCGGAGCGTTCGTCGGGCGTGCGGCTTGCGTCCATCCACGCCTTTGCCGGGGCGGTCTGCGCTGCCATCGGTACGCTCGTCATGAGCGCCGCTGCAGCCACGCTGGCCTGCCAGATCGTTCTCGTCATATGCCTCTCCCGCTTTTTTCTCGCTTGCACCCTTATCGAAGGCGCGCGATGATTTAAGAAATAGAGATTACGCATAGATCAATTCGTATTTGTGATTGCTCGCGACCAACGCCGTATCGATGAAGAGGTCAGCATGTCGAAGTCTCCCAGCATGTCTAGCCTTCGCCTGTTCATGCAGATCGCGCATAATCTGAGCTTCAGCGAGACCGCGCGGATGACGAACGTCTCGCAACCCGCGCTCAGCCGTACTATACGGTTGCTCGAAGAGACGCTGGACGTCCGCCTGTTCGACCGGAATTCTCGCAACGTCACCTTGACGACGGCGGGGGAAACTCTTCTGCCGATCGTCGAGCGTCTAACCGCGGACTTCGACCACGCCTTTACCTCGGTGCGTCAAAATTTCGCTGGAGAGCGAGGCCGCGTGGTCGTCGGTGCGCTACCGTCGGTCGCGGCGGGGGCGCTCCCCGGCATGATCGCGGGTTTCCAGGCAATTTACCCGTTGGTCGAGATCATCCTGCACGATCATCTCTCGGGTACGCTCTATCAGGAAATGCAGGATCGACAGATCGATCTCGCCATCACGACGCCGCCCGACGAGGACAATTTCCGGTTCGAACCGTTACTCGAAGACGATTACGTGCTGGTCTGCCGTACCGGCCATGCGGTCGATCTGCCCGGTACGGCCGACTGGTCGATCTTCGCGGAAAATCCGTTCATCGCGATGGCAGCGCGGAGCAGCGTCCGTGCCCTGACCGATACGGCCTTCATCAAGGCGGCCGTCAGCGTGAAGCCTCTGTACGAATGTACGCAACTGGCGACGATGGGCGGGTTGCTCGCGGCCGGTCTCGGGATCAGCGCGCTACCCCAATCGACGCTCGCCATGCTGGGGCAGGTTACGCTTGTCTCCCGTCCGCTGACGGCTCCTATGATTAGCCGGACGATCGGCATGGCGTGGCTCGCCGATCGCACTTTGCCACCAGCCGCGTCGGCATTCCTCCAGCATGTTCTGGCCCGTTGGCCGCGTCTCGCGGTGAGTTTGGCTAGCTAATGATTCAAAGAACTGATCTGGCGAATAGTGGATGCCAGTAGAATACTCTGTGAGTCCGTAGTGTATCTGCCTCGTCGAGTATCCTCGGCTGATGGTAGTTTGGCGGCCGCCTTACTTGGCAACAATGTCGCTGGCGATCCGCCGAACGAGCGTCTGAAGTTAAGCGGCCAGGCAGGCGGGGGAAATTTTAGCTTCTGGCTCCAAACCCCCGAGGCGAGGAACCCGACCGATCGGCGATCTCGTCGTCGGCCATCATCGCAGCATCGGCATCGGACGCAAAGTATTCAGGGTTCTTCGTCAACCGCTATCCCGCGCAGGCTCAGTTTGGCAGCAAGCGAGCGGGGCAGCGCTTCGAGCCAACCCTTGGAGGCGGCACAGGAACCGTCACCGCTCGCACGAGATCAAATAGCGCGACATGGTTCACTTCGAGCGGCGGTCGGGAGGCAGGCGGTCGCGTTCCGCGAGCGGTCGGCGATCGCGCCAGATTTGGCAGACGATCTAGACGCGCACGCCAGGAATGGCGCGACGCCGACCTTCGGGGATACTGTCACCGCACCCGATTACTTCGGCTTCATGAACTTCAGTGTCATTCGGTCGCTCTCGCCAATGGCAGCGTAACGCGCGCGATCGTGATCACCGTCCGCGAAGCCCGGCGGCAGTGTCCACACCCCCTTGGGGTAGTCGTGCGTATCCTTGGGATTGGAATTGATCGCGCTCTCGCCGGCGAGCCTGAAGCCGGCTTTGGTCGCATAGGCGAGGACGGACGAACGCTTCATGTAACCGCTGCGCGCCTCCTCGATCGTACCGGACGCCTCGGGCAAGTGATGCTCGACGACGCCCAGCGTGCCGCCCGGTTTCAGCATTGCGAACATCTGATCGAAGGCCGCCTGCGTCCGGTCGGTCGCGCCGAAGCGCCAATTATGGACGTTGCGGAAGGTCAGGACGACGTCCGCGCTGCCCGCTGGCACCGAGGTCGCCCCCGGTCCGGCCGGGAATGTCGCGAATCTCACGGAGCCGTACGCAGACGGCGCTGCGGACTGTTTGGCCTTGACGGCAGCAAGCCCTTTGTCGTCCGGCCCGGCCGCATACAGCGTCCCATGCGCTGCCAGATACGGACCGAGAATTTCCGTGTACCACCCCCCGCTCGGCCAAATTTCGACCACGGTGTCCGTGGGTTTCACACCGAAGAAGCGCAGCGTCTCGACAGGGTGGCGATAGCGATCGCGCGCGACGTTGGCAGGTGAGCGCGTTGACGCCTTTACCGCTGCCATCAGGGCAGGCGACGATGCCGGCCGAGCGGCAGCGACGGAGCCGGCGGTAAGCACCAAGGCGAGGAAGGCAGGGCCAGAACGCATAACGTACCTTTCGCGAGGGAGGTGCAGTGTTACCCGATCATGGATCGCAACAGAAGTCCGCTTTCTGCTACCCTCAAGATGATACGCAGAGATTTTTTGCATAGAGCGCGAGGGCGACAAGTGTGTTTAATCACGGCAATAGGCCATTATCAGGCTTCGAATAGTAATGCTTGAGCGGCCAAACGCGGTGGTTCGAAATGCACTTTGAATGACACGTTATGGGTCTTTGCTGTTGATAGGTCTGTCACGATACGCGATTTGTACTCAGTGGTGTTCGTTCCGATACAATGAATAGTTATGTGGTTCTCGCGGTGAATAGAACTGCTTCTTATGCTAGGTAGCTCAAGCCACGTCCATTTTTGCGGAATGAATGGGTAAGCTGATCATGAACCCAAGATACTCGCCGTCCATTGTCACCAATTCCCCCGAACTGGCCTCCAACAGCGATCGAGCAATCGCGAGTCCAAGACCGGTCCCACCGTTGTCCCGCTTCGTCGTAAAGAACGGCTCGAACAATCGTGCCCGGTCTGCAAGAGACGCGCCGTGACCGTCATCGACGACTAGGAGTTTCAGGGAGGTATCCTCGACAAGCATACGGATCTTCACCAATCGGGCGTTTGCCTGTCGGCTGTTTTCCAACAATGTTACGAGAACGGCCTCCAACGTCGCCGCTGGCACACGGACCATGGGTAGGGCGGAGTCACAGACAAGTTCGATCGCGAAATTCGCCGTTCGCCAGGAATCTGCGACCCTCGTGACAACTTCCCCGGCGTTGACGCTAGCGTTCTCCGGTTCCGCCATGTCGGCACGAGCCAAGTCCAGCAGTCGCGTTACCAAAAGGGTCAGCCGGCGAGCGTCGGCTTCAGTATTCGCCAGGAAGCGGTAGCGATCTTCCGCGACCATATCGGGGTGATCCTGGAGCAATTCCACCGCGCCGCGGATGCCGGCGAGCGGGGTCTTGAACTCGTGGCTGACCGCGTGGGCGAAATCGCGGAGATAGCGCGAACGACGCTCGATTGCCGCCGCCATCACCGCGAAATCGGCGTAGAGACCCTGGATCTCGATCGCCGCGGTCGGTGGCGGACCGGGGACGCGACCGCGTCCGCTCGCGACTGCACGCGTTGCTGCGCCGAGCTGTTCGATCGGGCGCGTGACGCCGCGGGAGATGACGCCGCTGAGCACCACGAGCAGCCCGAAGATCGCAGCGATCCCCAACGCTATCTTGCCGCGGTCTTCGTACAATCCCCGGAACAGCGCACGGGCCGAGCGCGACAGCAGGAGCACGCCGACCACGCGGTCGCCGACGATGATCGGGCGCGCGTAATGGACGCGGATCGCTGCGGCTCGGGACAGCCATTCGAAGCGGTAGGTGGCGCGGTATGCCCCGTTGCGGCGAAGCACGGTCGTGGCGCGTCCAGCAAGTGCGGCGGCAACTTCGGGGAGTGCGGCGTAGCTGCCGATGGCCGAACTCCCGGCGACGATGCTGCCGTTGCGATCGAGAAGGATGATCGAGGCCAGCGTGGTGGACCGCGTCGCTTCCATGATCGGCGAAAGACGCGCGGCGACGGCCACCGCATCGGGGAATGGTCTAGGGCCGGCCGCGACGGGTGGCCGCTCAGCGCGGATCGGCGTCGTGCTCAGGTCAATGCCGGATGCGGGCGTCTGCACGTAAGGGTTGTCATCGCCCGTAACCTTGTCATGCGCAACCCGACCGGGCGGTGCGGCAGGCCAGAGCGCCGCCGCCGTCGCGGACAACGCTGCTCCCTGCGCGACCAGTTCCGCCTCGGTCTGGCGGACGAGCGTGTTCTCGTAGACCCGCAGGAAGACGGCGCCGAAACCGGGTAGCGCTGCGACCAGGAACAATGTCGCGAACAGGATCGTCCGTAAGCGCATCCGGGGCCAGTGGCGTTTTGCCCAGTCCTTGATCCTGTCGATCACGACGCCGTGCACGATCCAAGCCGATAGCCGATCCCCGCCCGCGTTTCGATCAGGTCGTCGGCACCGGCCTTCGCGAACTTGCCGCGCAGGTTGCGGATGTGGCTGTCGATCGTCCGGTCGGTGACCGCGAAACCGGGGCCATGCAGCCGGTCGATGATCGCATCGCGGCTGAAGACGCGTCCCGGCATCGACGCAAGTAGCCGGAGAATCTGGAACTCGGTAACGGTCAGCGCGATCTCGACCTCGTTCCAGAGCGCGCGCCAGCCGTCCAGATCGAGCCGCAACCGACCGTGCGACAAGTCGCGCCCGTCCTCGGTGTTCGGTGCCCGCGCGGACGTGCGGCGCAGGATCGCCATGACCCGCGCTACCACTTCGCGCGGCGAAAACGGCTTCACCACATAGTCGTCGGCGCCGAGTTCGATGCCGAGCACCCGGTCGATCTCGTCGTCGCGGCTCGACAGGAACAGGATCGGTATGTCCGCCGTGCCCTCTCCACCACGAAGGCGTCGACACACCTCCAGCCCGTCCATCCGCGGCATGTTGATGTCGAGCACGACAAGATCGGGCGCATGCGTCTCGACAAGCGCCAGCGCGGCTTCGCCGTCCGCCGCCTCGATCGCGCCGAGCCCGGCCTTGTCGAACGCGAACACGAGCAACTGGCGAATATGAGGATCGTCGTCGACGACCAGGATAGTGCGGGGCATCGGGCACAGGATCATTGTTGCGCGCCCGGCGTCAACGGCTTTGGTGCTGGCGTCGTTAGCGCGGGCGCCCGCCGCGCTGGAGTAGATGGCGGCGCCGACGGTACTTGCACCATAAGCGGCGGCAGGATCAGCCCGTCGCAGCGCCGTTCGTCCGGCGCGGACCGCAAACGCGGCGCCTTGGTGCCGAACATCGCCCGGACGGTCGCAAGCCGTCTCGCGTTGCGCGGCGTCCAGCGACGCCAATCGGCCTGCGCGTCCGCAGTTTCGGTCTGATTTTCCCACCGCAGATGCGCCAGCCGGTCGCGCATATCGGGCTGTTTCGCGTGCTGCTCCAGCATCGCCAGCGAGACCAGCGACGATGACCCGAGCCGCGCCATATAACAGAGGTCTAGCGGCGGTCCCGCCTTACCTCTGACGAGTGTCGTGCGCACATTCCACGCTGCGGCGGTTGCGCCAAGATCGACGACGCTCGCCGCCACCAGTACAGTCACAGCCGCCAGCGCATTGGCGTTGATCAGCCACGATGCTGACTTGCCTGCCAGCAATCGCCAGCCGATCAGCGCCAGCCCCGTCGCTACCAGCCCCATCCAAGCAAGCGCGGACAGTCGCAATACCGTCATCCCGTAGGCGTCGACATAATCGAGCGTTCGCAATGCACTCGACGCCACCAGCAGCAGGTTCTGCACGATCCACACCATCACGAGCCGCCGCGCCAGCGGGCTCGCCGCGGCAGCACTGCCCGGACGCAGGGCCAGCAGCACGAACACAGCGGCGAGCAATGCGGTCACGATCAACGAATACGCGCCCCGATGCGCATAGTCCGCCATCGTCACGCCGGATGGCAGTCCCGCACCGCTCCACAGGAACGCAATGTCGAGCGCATTCTCGACTGCGAAAATCACATTGAACGTCACAAGCGAAAGGATCAGCGTCGCCACCCCCGGCTCGAACACCATGCCGATCGAGCGTTCGTCGATACGCGATGCCCGCGTCGTGCGCCGACTTGGCCGCAAGCTTGCCCAGATCGTAACCAGCACACAGAGCCCGAACACCGTCCGCCATGTCACCGCCCACGGATCCGGCAGCACGATCCTCGAGAATGCCTGACCGATCAGCGGATTGGCGCTCGCGAACAGCCCAAGAAAAACCACGCCGCCTACCAAGGGCAACGCGACGACAGCCCCGATCGCGCGGATGCCGCCGGAGAACGGCCCTCGACGCTGGCGGACCATCGACAGCCGCGCAGCATCCTTCAGCGGCGCAACGACGGCGGACATCGCATGCCAGCCAAGCCTGCGCGCCCAAGCGAGCGCATCGTCGAACCCGTGGCGCGGCAGGAGTGCGGCAAGTGAGACGGCCGTCCAGAACAGAACCCAGCCGAGGAAGCTTGGATCGTCGACCAAGGCCACCGCCAATCCGGCAGCGGTAATCAACGCCAGTCGCGCTAATCCGTCATGCCAGATCGCCCGTCGTGTCAGCAACAGGGCGGTGATCCAGGCGAACGCGAAACCACCCACCACTGCGCCATTGCCATCAGCGATCAATATCTCCGCCAGGACGATCAGCGCCAGGGCAGCGCAGATCTTGGCCCACAGTCTTCCATTGCGGTTCATCTTCGCACTCCCGATTGTCGAGGATCGGCTTTGCCGCGGTTTCGTGAGCGTCGGATCGCGAGGTCCGTGTGCGGTCCGTTCGCTTGTCGTGCAGATCCTGTGCAGAGGAAGAATCCAAACCCGGTCGGTTTCCCTCATCCTGCGTTGCGAATGCCTCGGCACAGGGCTAGCCTCGCCTTGGGGGGTATCGACGCATGGAGTGCAAAGACCGGATCGGCCGGCGTTTCGTAACGAAGCGTTGTCGTCTGTCCGTTACCCGTTCGCCGATGCAGAACCAGAGTCCTCACCAGCGCCTTGGCCTATGTTCGCGATTTTCCTGACGCCGGCTTATGTGCCGTTCGCGATCGCGTTCGTCGTGATGATCGGGATCGGGCTGATCGAGGCGATCGGCCTTGGGCTCGGCCATCTCGATCTCCACGCGGACGTTCACGCCGAAGCCGATGGCGGCGGCGTGCTCGACTGGCTCGGGCTCGGCCATGAACTACCGATCCTAATCTGGCTTACCTCTTTGCTCGGCTGCTTCACGCTTTCAGGGATTGCCATTCAACAGGGCGCGACAGCATTCACCCGCGGCCCGCTGCACTGGAGTCTCGCCTCGGGTGGCGCGCTGATCGCCGGCAGCCTGCTCAACACGCTGGCCGCCAACGGCCTCGCCCGGATCATGCCTGGCTTCGAGACCAGCGTGATTTCGACCGACGACTTCCTTCGCCGCCGCGGCACGATCCTCGAAGGCACTGCCCGCCGCGGATCGCCCGCCCGCGTGAAGATCGTCGACCAGCACGGCCAGGCGCATTTCATCATGGTCGAGCCGCATGACGACGGCGACGCGATCGCCGCCGGCGAGACCGCCCTGATCGTCCGCCGCGACGGCAAACTCTTCTACGCACTGCCCGACGCCAACGCGCTGCTGCAGTCGATCCGACCAGAATCATAACCGGGGAGGGTTTCATGCCCGCACAGCTTCTGAACGTCCTGATCTACGCCGGCATCGTGCTGTTTGCACTTGTCGTGATCGGCATCATCCTGACCCGGCTCTACCGCCGTGCAACCAAGGACGTCGCGCTGATCCGCACCGGCTTCGGCGGCGAGAAGGTCGTGCTCAACGGCGGCATCATGGTGATCCCGGTGCTGCACGAACTAATGCAGGTCCGCCTGACGACCGTGAAGCTGGAGGTATCGCGGCTCAACAAGGACGCGCTGATCACGCTCGACAAACTCCGCGTGGATGTTGTTGGGCTGTTCCACATCAAGGTGAAGCCCGACGCGGAATCGATCGCCGCCGCCGCGCAGACGCTCGGCGATTCCGTCAACAGCCCCGATGCGGTGAAGTCGCTGCTCGACGGCAAGCTCGTCTCCGCACTGCGCTCGGTCGCCGCGACGATGACGATGGAGCACCTCCACGCCAACCGCGCCGACTTCATCCAGAAGGTGCAGGAGGCGCTGATGACCGATCTGGACATGAACGGCTTCCAGCTCGAGTCCGTCAGCATCACGCATTTCGACCAGACCGCGTTCGAGCATTTCAACGAGAACAACGCGTTCGATGCCGAGGGCCTGACCGTGCTCACGCGGACGATCGAGGAGCGCAAGAAGATCCGCAACGACATCGTCGCGACCAACCGCGTCGAAATCGAGCAGCGTAACCTCGATGCGAACAACCAGTCGCTCGAGATCGCGCAGGCCGCGGAGCAGGCGCGCTTGACGCAGGAGCAGACGCTGTCGGCCCGCCGCGCCGAACAGGCGACCGCGATCGCCACCGCAGAGGCAGAGCAGACCCGCCTCGCCCAGATCGCCCGCATCACCGCGACCCAGGCGCAGACCGTCGCGCAGACCGAGGCCGACAAGGTGATACAGACCGCGACGATTGCCCGCGACGGTGCGATCCAGACCGCGACGATCGAGCGCGACCGTACCATCGAGATCGCGCGTATCACGACCGCGGTGCAGACCGCCCAGAAGTCCGAGGAGGAATCGACCGCCACCGCCGCTGCCAACGAGGCCCGCGCGCTTGCCGTCCGGGCGGAGGAAAGCGTCGCGACCGCCAAGGCGACCGAAATCGCCAACCGCAACAAGAACGTCGCGGTGATCGCCGCCACCCAGCGCGCGCAGGAAGAGGCCGTCGGCATAACCGTCGCCGCGACCGCCGAGAAGGAAGCGGCAGAGGCCCGCGCCAGTGCCCTGCGCACCGAGGCGACCGCCGAAGCCGATGCCGAGAAGGCCCGCGCGGAAGGTCGCGAGGCCGCGTTCAAGGTCGATGCGGCAGGTCAGGCATCGCTCAACGAGGCGACCAACCTGCTGAGCGATGCACAGACCGCGCTGCTGATCCGCCGCGCGATGCTTGAAGCCCTGCCCGCGATCATCGCTGCCGCGAGCAAGCCGATGGAGAACATCGACAAGATCAGCATCCTCGATGCCAGAGGGCTACACGGCGACGGCGGCAGCGATGGCGCGTCCGGCGGCAGTCAAGGCAATCTCGCTGATGCCGCGGTCGCAGCGGCGATGCGCTACCGCGTCGGTGGCCCGCTGATCGACGGCCTGATGGCCGAACTCGGCATAACTGGCAGTTCGTTGAACGGTATGCTCGCCGGGAGCGGCGGGGATGCAGTGCATGCCCGAACCACCTCCACCGATACTCACAAACAGCCCGCTGCACTCAACGGCGGATCGAGCAACCCTCCGGGCTGATCGGGTAGGTGCGGTCGCAAGATCCTACGAAATCAATCTATGCGCTGCTAGGTTCGGCAATGGATCTTTAAGCATGAGAATTTGGGCGAGGCGGCATATCCCATTGGAACGCCATCCTCGCTAACCGCATGCTTAAGCTATCGTTCGCTGGCAACTGCGGTCCACCGAGCGTCGATCACTCGACCCTATGCGGCTTCCCGACTAGGGGGCTACCGGTGGACAATGAGATCGTCGTGACGTGCTTAAAGGACGCTGCCGGCTGATGGCGTTATCGATATGTGGGACGTCGAAAACTTTGATTCCCCCTTCCTCGATACGCCGGCCGTCCATAGCGAGCTGCCAATCGTATCACCGCAGCGAAATGGTTTTCGGCGCTTGTCCGATCGCCACCTGCCGTCCTTCCAAATGCACCGCGCCGGCAATATTCATTTGTGGAATGACCAACGTCGATGTTCCGGCGGCCGAGTCTTGAGCGACGTTGGTCTGCTTACCCTTTATCGTGGCGGTGCCAGCACCATCCCAACCGTGGACGGTGATCGCGATGGTCTTCCACCACGGCTTGAACCTACCCTCGGGCTTGGCGAAGTCGATCGACAGGCCGGTCGGCGTAATCGTGCAGCGCACGGTCTGGCGGAAATAGCCCCGGCGCGTGTACGCCAGCGTGCGACCGTCGTCCTCGTAGAGCGTGCCCAGGCAGTCGGCGCCGGGATAGACGTCGAGCCGCAGCGGGCCGTTCGGGGTTTCGCTCGTGCTCTGGACCAAAGGCTGGCGGGGCAGGATCGTGCCGGCGCGGACGAACACCGGCAGGTGGTCGAGCCGCGGCGTTTCGGTTACCCGGTCGCCGAGCGTGCGGGCGGTCGGCACGGCTTGCGTCGCCGACTGAATCGGGCCGGCGGCGGCGGGCTCGGGCGTGCCGACGCGCTGGCCGGTCCAGTAATCATACCAGCCGCCAGCGGGTAGGCAGACGTCGTAGGTCTGCGGCGACTCGGGCTTGGGCGGCGGCGCGATCAGCAGCGACTTGCCGAGCGTGAACGCCATCGACTGGTCGCACGACGCGGTCGCGGCGGCGGGGTAATCGTAGAACACCGGGCGCATGATCGGATCGCCGAACCGCGCATTCTGGTCCGCCAGCGCGTAGAAATACGGCATCAGGCGATAGCGCTCCTCGATGAAGCGGCGGCGGATTGCGAGGTGGTCGGGGCCATCTACCCAGGGCTCCACGCGCGGGGTGCCGGTTGCCGAATGGTTGCGGAACACCGGCGTGAACGCGCCGATCTCGGTCCAGCGCGTGAGCAGATCGGGACTCGGGCCGCCCGCAAAGCCGCTGACGTCGGCGGCGCTGTAGCCGAAGCCGGACAGGCCGAGGTTGATGATCTGCTGCACCGACAGCTTCAGGTGATCCCAGGTCGCGCTGTTGTCGCCGGTCCAGGTGACCGCGTAACGCTGCCCGCCGGCATAGCTCGCGCGCGTCATCACGAACGGACGCTCGTCGGGGCGCAGCTTGAGTAGGCCGTCGAACGTGGCGCGTGTGTTGAGCATGCCGTAGACGTTGTGCGCCTCGCGGTGATCGGTGATCCGCGCCGCGAAATCGTCGCTGTCGATGCGGTGGCGGGTGTCGAGCGGCATCGTCTTAGTCGGCGTCTCGAAGATCGCCGGCTCGTTCATGTCGTTCCAGAAGCCCGCGATCCCGGCGTCTAGGAAGCCCCTATACTGCTGTCCCCACCAGGTTCGTGCGGCCGTCTTGGTGAAGTCGGGGAATACAGACGGACCCGGCCAGACTGGTGCGACATACGGAGTGCCATCGGCGTTCTTGATGAACGCGTCGGCCTTCATGCCGCTCTGGTAGGGCGCGTAGCCCCGCTCGACCGCGGCGATGTGGAGGTCGGTGATCGCGACCAGCTTGATCCCATCCGCCTTCATTTCGGTGGCGAGCTTGGGGAGGTCGGCGAAGGTCTTGGCGTCGGTGGTGAACGGGCGGTTGCGATCCTGATAACCGATGTCGAGCCAGATCACGTCGGTCGGTACGCGGTCGCTGCGCAGGCGCGCGGCGATCTGGCGAACTTCGTCGGCGCTGCCATAGCTGTAGCGCGATTGCTGATAGCCGAGCGCCCATTTCGGGGCGAGCGGAGCGTGGCCGGTCAGGTCGGCATAGCGGCGTGTGACCTCGGCCATCGATGGACCGGCGATGAAGTAATAGTCGATCGGACCGTCGGGGCCGCCGAACGAGAGCGTCTCGGCATCGCGGTGGCCGAAATCGAACCAGGTGCGATAGGTGTTGTCGAGCAGGATGCCGTCGCTGCCGCCTGCACCGCCGGTGCCGATGAAGAACGGGATCGACTTGTAGATCGGGTCGTCCGCGCTGCTGAACCCGAACGCGTCGGTGTTCCAGTCGACGAAGCCGTGGCCGCGACGGTCGAGTCCCTGCGTCTTGTCGCCGAGGCCGTAGAAATGCTCGGCGATCGGCAGCGTCTTCGAAATCGCGAACGCCTTGCCGTCGGTCGCTACGGGGGCGGCGTCGGCAGAGATGACCTTGCCGTCGAGCGTCTCGAAGGTGATCGCGCCGCCGGCACCGATCCGTACGCGAACGCTGGCGGTAGCGAAGCCGTCGGGGGCTGCGCTCACCTTGGCGGTCTGCTTGCGGGTCGCCGCCGTCACCGCCCAGCTCGCATCCTCGGCGAACGCGCCGTTCTTGGCGACGCGCACGCGGACGAGGCCGTCGGTCATCGCGGTGATCCGCATGGTCGTCGCGCCCGCACGAACCTCGACGCCATCATTGCGCGGGGTGAGCGTGGGGGCGGCGAGCGTGGTCGTCTGCGCCTGGACGGGTACGCTGCAGATGGCGGCGGTGGCGGCGAGCAGGAGGGCGATGCGTTTCATACGTGATCCTTGTGGTCCGCGGCGGCGCGGAGGCGAGAGGCGTGCGACCCGAAATTCGATGCGCAACGGGTCAGGAAATCGTCGATCTTCGGCAGGTCGATGGGATCGATGTCGGCGCCGGGCGGGACCAGCCGAGCGGCATCGGGAAAGGTGCCGTAGCCCCCGAACAAGCAGTGCCAGCTGGTCGCCGAATAATAGCGGCCGAGCCCGGCGCGATCGATCGCCACGACCATGTCGGCGCCGGTGAACCAGATGGACATCAGCATCTTCAGGTCGTCGGACAGCGCTTCGATCCCGCGCGCTTCCGCCCAATAGCCGGTTGGATCGTCGTGGCGCTGGTTCAGCCGGTAATGCGCGACGATGTAGTCGCGGACGCCGTCATAGCGCGCGGCGATGCGCGTGTTGAACGAGGCGCGGACCGCGTCGGTCGCGCCGCCCTGATCGACCATGTCGAGGAACGCTTCGACGGTAGCGATCACCAGATGCAGTGCGGTCGCTTCGAGCGGCTCGAGGAAGCCTTGTGCCAGCCCGACCGCGAGTGCGTTGTGCGACCAGCTGTCGCGAACCCGGCCGACGCGCATCTTGAGGTGGCGCGCTTCGCCGGCCTCGACGCCGATATGCGCGCGCAACTCCGCTTCGGCCTGTGCTTCGGTCAGGTGGCGACTGGAGTAGACGTAGCCGTTGCCGTTTCGGCTGGTCAGCGGAATGTGCCACGCCCACCCGGCCGACAACGCGGTCGCGCGCGTCTGGCTGGGAATGGGTGCGCCGGGGGCGTACGCGGTCGGCATGACTACCGCGCAATCGTTGAACAGGGCGTCGGCGTAGCTGACGAACGGCACTTCCAGCGCACCGAAGATCGTGCTGCGAAATCCGCTCGCGTCGATGAAGAATTCGCCGGCAATACGCTCGCCGTCGGTATCGATCAGTGCGGTGATTTCGCCGGTCGAGGCACGCTCGACGCTGGCGATCCGGCGCTGGAGATGGACGACGCCCAGTGTCTCGGTCGCATGCGCGGCGAGGAAGGCGCCGACCTTGTACGCGTCGAAATGATAGCCGTAGCTAAACTCGAACGGGAAATTCGCGGCAGGCTGCGGCGCGCAGTGCGCGGCGGCGAGGCGGGCGGGGAGAAGGAACTGATCGGGATGTGCGTCGACATTACGTCCGGTGCGGCGTGCCCGCGCGTTGTAGAAGAACTGCGGCGCGGTGTGACCGTCGAGCTCGGTAGGGAAGGGGTGGAAGTAGCGCTCGTACCCCTCGCGGTCGGACCAGCCTTCGAAGCCGATCCCGAGCTTGTAGGTCGCATCGCACGCCGGCATCCACGCGGCTTCGGCGATACCGAGCGTGTCGAAGAAGTGCTTCAACTGCGGCGTCGATCCTTCGCCGACGCCGACGATGCCGATCTCCGGGCTTTCGACCAAAGTCACGCGCACGCCGCGATCCCGCCAGCGATGCGCGATCAGGCACGCGGTCATCCACCCGGCGGTGCCGCCGCCGAGGATGACGATGTGCTGGCCGAGCCCGTCGATCACCGCCGCAATACCAACCCGGACAGTGGCGGCAGCGTCGTCGTGTCGGCGCCGTCGGTCGCGAACAGCATGTCGCCGTCGGTCGCGATGCTCGACGGCCAATCACGTGCGTCGTCGCCGAGATTGAACACGCAGAGCAGCGTCTCGTCGCCGGACTCCCGCTCGAACGCGATCACCGCATCGTCGCTGTGCACGATCCGCAGGCTCCCGAGCCGCAACGCCGGATGCGCCTTCCGCGCGGCGATCAGCGCCCGTGTCCAGTGCAGCAGCGAGGTCGCGTCCGCTTCCTGCGCGTCGACCGCGATCGCGCGGTGATCCTCGCCGAACGGGAGCCAAGGCTCGGTGCTGCCGAACCCGAGATCGGGCGCCGCACCGATCCACGGCATCGGCGTGCGCGCGCCGTCTCGGGACAAGGTGAGCGGCCAGTTCGCGATCGCTTCCGGGTCGAGCAGGTCGTCGAACGCGATGTCGACCTGCGTGAGGCCGAGCTCCTCGCCCTGGTACAGGAAGATGTTGCCGCGCAACGCAACGAGCAGCAGGATCTTCATCCGCGCGAACGCCTCGCGCTGGTCGGGCGTGGTCCATCGCGACACTGCGCGCGGCGCGTCGTGGTTCTCGAACGCCCAGCTCGGCCAGCCCAGACCCGGCGTATCGGGCCAGTTGCCGACCGCATCGACGATCAGCTCGGGCGTCAGCCGGTCCGCGTACAGGAAGTCGAACCCGTACGCGCTGTTGAGCCGGCCATTGCCGCCGGTGAACAGCTTCATCTCGCGGTCGCTGTCGTCGCCGCCGACTTCCGCCACGGTAAATCCTGCGCCATATTCGTCGAGCAGCGCGCGGATCCGCTCGATGAACCCGACGATGTCCGGATGGCTCTGGTTGTGCAGCTTCTGCTGGAAATCGAACGACCGCGTGCGTGCGCGATTGGTCGCCGGTGCCGGCGGATTGTCGGTCAGCGCCGGATCGTGCATCGCGAAGTTGATCGCATCGAGGCGAAAACCGTCGACGCCGCGATCCAGCCAGAACCGCGCGGTCGCGATCAACTCGTCCTGCACCGCGGGGTTATGCCCGTTGAGCTGCGGCTGGTCCTTCAGGAAATTGTGCATGTAATATTGCCCGCGCCTGGCATCCCAGGTCCAGGCGGGGCCGCCGAACACCGACTGCCAGTTCGACGGCGGGGTGCCGTCGGGCTTGGCATCCGCCCAGACATACCAGTCCGCCTTGTCACCGCTGCGCGAGGCGCGGCTCCGGCGGAACCAGTCATGCTCTTCCGACGTGTGAGAATAGACCTGGTCGATGATGATCTTGAGGCCCAGCGCATGCGCGCGCGCGATCAGCGCGTCGAAATCGGCGAGCGTGCCGAAGATCGGATCGACGTCGCGGTAATCCGACACGTCATAGCCGAAGTCCTTCATCGGCGAGGTGAAGAACGGCGACAGCCACACCGCGTCGACGCCGAGGCTGGCGACATAGTCGAGATGCGCGGTGATGCCCGGCAGGTCGCCGATCCCGTCGTCGTTCGAGTCGGCAAAACTCCGTGGGTAGATCTGGTAGATCGTCGCCCCCTTCCACCACGGGTGGTCGGCGACGGCTTCAGGCAATCGTGCAGGCATCAACGGGTCTCCGCGGCGCAGACGGCATAGCCGAACGCGGGCAGGGTTAGTGTGACACTGCCGGGGGCGGCAGCGCGGGCTGCGCATGCGCCGGCGAGTGTAGTGAAGCGGGTGAAGCCGGTCTCAACCTGCACCGCCTGCGTGATCGACTTGGCCGAGGTGTTGAACGCAAGCAGGGTTTCCGCACCAGTCGTCGGATCGAAGCGCGAGATGGCGAGCAGACCCGGCGTTTCGCTCCGGCTGCGGATTACCGTCCGGCCGCGTGTAAGTGCCAGATGCGTGACGCGCACCTTCGCCAGCTCGGCGATCTCGCGGAACAGCGGATTGGTCTCGCCGAAGCTTTCGGTCGCGGTCGTCTTGGTCGTGCCGAGCAGCCGGTTATCGTTGTAGATCGCGACCTTCGACGCGAACATGTCCTCGCGCGCATCCTGGTCGTTGCCGTCGCCGACGAAACCTTGTTCGTCGCCCGAATAGATCGTCGGCACGCCGCGCAACGTCAGCAGCATCGCGTTCGACAGCAGCACGCGCTTGAGCACCTCCTCGTCGGACGCCTGCGGGAATGCCTTCCGCACGAACGTCGCAAAGCGCCCGTCGTCGTGGTTGCCGGTGAAGGTCGGCAGGATCGCCGCCGTGTCGGCGCCCTTCGCATACAGCACGTCGCCGTCGAACAGCGCCTCGAACGCGTCGGTGCCGCGCGTGCCCGCGACCGTCTCGACCACCGCCTGCCGGAACGCGAAGTCGAGCACGGCGGGCAGCTTGTCGACGATCGTATGCTGCGCGAGCACCGCCGGGCGGACCTCGTGATCGGAGACTTCGCCGAAGATGTGAAAGTTCGGTATGCCGTTCGCCTGCGCCCGCGTCAGCATCGCCGGCACGAACTGCGCCCAGAATTCCGGGTTCACGTGGCGCGCGGTATCGATGCGGAAGCCGTCGACTTTGAACCGGTCGATCCACGAACCGAAGATGTCGATCATGCCCGACACGACGCGCGGGTTCTCCGTCATCACGTCGTCGAGCCCCGAGAAATCGCCCATCGTCGAGCTCTCGTTCATGAACGTCGTGTCGCCGCGATTATGGTAATAGATCGGGTCGTTGAGCCACGCCGGCACCTTCACGTTCCGCTCG